>WNFC01001488.1_pt1 | contig 24670 bp, 25 predicted proteins | sample 5400541 | NCBI WGS metagenome assembly WNFC01 (sample SAMN13153342, study PRJNA577476) | soil metagenome | isolation source: 120 cm saprolite under Douglas fir tree site 2 hole 2 replicate 1 | place: USA:California | collected 2015-04-18 | reverse complement strand
GCGAGGCGGGCTTCGGCCAATGGGCGAGCGAGCGCTCGGCGATTTCGATTTGCGCGTGGGGAATGGTGAAATCATGCGCCGCTGGCGGCAGTTCCGCTCGTGCCGCGGCGTGCATCGCGGGGGCGGCATCATTGGCCCGTGCGAGCGCGCCGACCAGGGCCTCGTAGGGCCGATTGTCGATGTCGACGAGGCCGAAATCGTAATCCTCGCCATCCGCCCGCCCGCCGGTCGGGTGGTCGGCATATTGGAACCAATGGCTGCCGACGATCTCCGGCACGGCGGCGAGGTTGACCGCCGCGGCGGCTGCGCCGCGCGCCCGCTCCGCCTGCGTCCCCACCGTCATCAGATGACCGTTGTTGTGATTGCCGCTGCGGTTCTCGTTGGCGGCGAAGAACCATTCGGAGATCAGCACCGGCTTGCCGCCTGTGAGCTGCCGCAAACCATCGAAAAAATAGCGCGCCACCCAGCCGTCGGGGCTGTCGATATTGTAGTTCATCGCGATGACATCGACATGGCGCGCCATCGCGCGCACCGCGACCGGATCGTAGTAGATCGGCAGGCGGTCGCCGAAAAGCAGGGCATCGGGATCGGCTTCGCGCAGCACCCGCTCGGTCATCGCGTAATAGTGCTCGGCGACCGCCCCGGTGAAGCGCCGCACCGCCGCCATGCCATTGCCGTCCGGCCGCAGCTTGGTGGCGCTCTCGGCGGCAAGCAGCGCGTCCCACGAGCTGACGCCGTCGGGCGGCACGAAATCAGCGATGAACTTCTCCCACGCGCCGGCGTAGCGGTCGCGCAGCAGCTCGACCCAGCGCTGCTTGGTGTGGTTGCTTGCCGGCTTCGTCGAATAGAAGACGAAAAGCGCACCGTTCCACCAGCCGACCTCATTGTCGCTGAAATAGCCGATCCGGTAGGGGCTGCCCTTGTAGGGCGCGACCAGCTCGGGGGCGAGTGCGCGCATCGCCTGCTCGGTCGCCGGATCGAAGGGGTCGAACCAGTGGAAGCGGGCGAGGCGGCCGAGCTCGAGATTGGCGATCTCGGGGAGTTGCAGTTCACGCGGCGGCAGCGACCAGGCGCCGGCGGTGTTGAAGCCCCAGGAGCGGATTCGCTGGATCGTGTCGTCGTGCCACGCTGCAAGCGAGGGGTAAAAGCGCCGCCATTCGTAGCGCTTGCGGCCGTCCGTCAGGGGCAGCTTCGGCACCTCGCTGTCGAGCACATTGATGCCGACCGAATAGAAGCGCTCGCCGCAGGGATCGACCAGCCAGTTAGCACCGTTCTCGCCGTGCACGGTCCAGCCCGGCGCGGCGACCGCCGAGAGCTCACAACTCTCCGCCACGGCGACGCCGCCGCACAAAGTCACAAAGACGGCGAGGAGACACAAGATGCGGCGGGTCAATTCAACCAATCGCTTCGACTCCTCGCCGCCCGCCCCGTCGACCTACTGACGCCCGTCTGAGCGGGCGATGGCGAGTGTCCTTAATTCGCCGTGCCGCCGACCGTCAGCCCGTCCATCCGTAGGCTTGGTTGACCGACGCCAACGGGGACGCCCTGGCCATCCTTGCCGCAGGTGCCGACGCCGTCATCGAGCTTCAAATCATTGCCGATCATAGTGATCTTGGTCAATGCGTCCGGTCCGTTGCCGATCAAGGTTGCGCCCTTGACCGCCGGACCGACCTTGCCATTCTCGATGAGATAGGCCTCGGAGGCGGAAAACACGAACTTGCCCGAAGTGATGTCGACTTGGCCGCCGCCGAAATTGACCGCGTAGAGCCCGCGCTTGACCGAGGCGATGATCTCCCGAGGGTCCTTGTCGCCGGCCAGCATGTAGGTATTGGTCATCCGCGGCATCGGCGCATGGGCGTAGCTCTGGCGTCGACCGTTTCCCGTCGGCTTCAGCCCCATCAACCGTGCGTTGAGTCGGTCCTGCATGTACCCCTTGAGGATGCCGTCCTCGATGAGGACGTTGTGCGAGGAGGGTGTGCCCTCGTCGTCGACGGTCAGCGAGCCGCGACGGTCGGGCAACGTGCCGTCATCGACGACGGTGACGCCGGGCGAGGCGACGCGCTGGCCGACCAGACCCGAGAAGGCCGAGGTCTTCTTGCGGTTGAAATCGCCTTCGAGGCCATGCCCGATCGCCTCGTGCAACATGACGCCAGGCCAGCCCGGGCCAAGGACGACGGTCATTTCGCCGGCCGGGGCCGGCACCGAACCGAGATTGACCAGCGCCTGACGCAACGCCTCGTCGACCTGGCCGCGCCATTGCGCCGGCTCGAAATAGCGTGCGTAAGTGACGCGGCCACCGGCGCCTGACGAGCCGCTTTCCATGCGATCGCCGTCGCCGACCACGATCGACACGTTAAGGCGAACTAGCGGGCGAATATCGCCGACCCTGACCCCGTCGGCGCGGAGGATCTGCACCGCCTGCCAAACACCCGAGATCGAGGCGGCAACCTGACGGACCCGCGCGTCCTTGCCGCGCGCATAGGCATCGATCTCGGCAAGAAGCTGGGCTTTGGCAGCGAAATCAACGGTGCCGAGTGGGTTTTCCGCCGTATAGAGGCTGCGATTGGTGCCGACCGGCCCGGCCATCGCAACGCCGCTCTGGCCCGATTTAACGGCGCGCACGGTCGTGGCGGCGCGCTGGATGGCTGCCTCGGACAGCTCGGAGGCATGGGCAAAGCCGGTCGCCTCGTCGCAGACGGCGCGCAGGCCGAACCCTTGCGCCGTGTCGAAGGCCGCGCTTTTGATCTTGCCGTCGTCGAGAGCGACGCTCTCCGACTGGCTGTATTCGAGAAACAGCTCGCCGTCCTCCATCCCCGCAAGCGCTTCACCGACCCGCGCCTCGATGCGCGCGCGTTCCATGCCCGTGCGGTTGAAGAAGAGGTCGTCGGTGGCGGCGAGATCGGTCATTGGGGTCCTCGGTTCTGTCTCGATCTGCTCGAGCGGTGATCGGCGGGTAGTTAGGGTTTGTGGACTATGTCTGTTTGCGGACGATGAATATCCGGAGCGTAACGTCTGCGCGGATCACGTTACCGACGTCCCCGCGACGAGGATCAGCTTCCTATTCAGCGCCCCCTGGCGGACCTTAAGGGCCTCAGCGTATTCCGGCGAGTTATACCATTCCCTGGCCCGTTCCATTGTCGGAAATTCGACGATGACGATGTGTTTTGGTTGCCAGTTGCTCTCGAGGGACTCGATCGCGCCGCCCCGCACGAGGTAGCGTCCGCCGTGCTTGGCGATCGTGGCCTCTGCCAGAGAGCGGTATTCGTCGATCAACGACCGGTCGAGGATTTCAACTTCCGAGATCACATATGCGGCCATCAGCTTCATCTTCGATGCGAACACCCCCTCGACGAGGACGCCCTCAAAGGTGAGGGACGCCCTCAAAGGGGGGATATGGGAATGCGGTCATGCCTTGGAAAGCATCGGCTCGCCGATCGCCTGCTGAGCTAGGTGCGCCGGGGCTTATGCGGCATAAAGTCGCAATTTCCGCTCGCCCATTGCCAGCCCATGCTCGGCCGCGCGAGGTAGACGGCGGCGCCAGCCCGGCGCTTTGGCCGGCGGACGGTCGATTGAGTTGTGAGGGTAGACGGGTTTAGTGTAGCTTCGCGCCGCATTTGACGGGACTGTCGCAGCCGGCTGTCTGCCGGCGAGGTTGGCAACGTCCCCGGGCGCTCTTTCCGGGAGCGTGCGGCCAAGCCGATTTCGTGGTCGCAATTCGGCAGTTCCGAGACGAAAGGCCTATGAGCATGGGGTTCAGTCGCATGAGGTTGGATCGGTCCGCAGGTAGGGCGCTTCGCGTCGCTGCGCTGAGCTTCTTGTTCGGCATTATGTCGGCCTCGCTAGGGCTCGCCCAGTCGATGGGTGCGCAAGCCGGCCGGGTCAGCGAGCCGCATAACTGGCAACTGGGCTTCCAGGAGGCGGCAACGCCGGTCAAGGACCGCATCGGTGACTTCCACAACGAGCTCCTGGTTATCATCACGCTGATCACAGTATTCGTGCTCGGCCTGCTCGGCTATGTCATCTTGCGGTTCAATTCCCGCGCTAATCCGGTGCCGACGCGGACCACGCACAACACGCTGATCGAGGTCATCTGGACGGTCGTCCCGGTGTTGCTCCTGGTCATCATCGCGATCCCGTCCTTCAAGCTCATGTACTATATGGACCGGACGCAGAAAGCCGACATGACGATCAAGGTGACCGGCCATCAATGGTATTGGTCGTACGAGTACCCGGATGCCGGCGACGTTGGCTTCGACAGCAATATCATTCCCGTCGACCAGTTGAAGTCCGGGCAGAAGCGCCTGCTCGACGTCGACAACCGCCTCGTCGTTCCGGTTGGCGCCAATGTCCGCGTGCTGATCGCCGGCTCGGACGTCATGCATAGCTGGTTCATTCCCTCCTTCGGCGTCCAGATGTATGCCGTCGTCGGCCGGCTCAACGAAACCTGGTTCAACGTCGAGCATGAGGGCGTCTACTACGGCCAGTGCAATCAGATTTGCGGCGTCAATCACGCCTTCATGCCGATCGTCGTCGAGGCGGTCTCGAAGGACGCTTTCACCAAATGGATAGATGACAAGAAGAAGCAGGCGCGCAACGACGGCGCCGCTTCTGTCCGCCTCGCCGGCGCGGCGCCCGCCGCCGCGGCACAGTAAGTAAGTCTCGCAAGAGGGACAGCTCATGGCTACCGGACCCACGACACACGCCCACGACGCGCATGGCCACGGCCATGACGAGCACGGCCACTACCCGTCCTTCTTCACGCGCTGGTTCTGCTCGACGAATCACAAGGACATCGGCACGCTCTACATCATCTTCGCGATCATTGCCGGGTTGATCGGTGGCGCCTTCTCGGTGCTGATCCGCGCCCAGCTGATGCATCCCGCGGGCACCGTCATCGAGGACCATCAGCTCTATAACGTCATCGCCACGGCGCACGGTCTCGTCATGATCTTCTTCATGGTCATGCCGGCGATGATCGGCGGCTTCGGCAACTGGTTTGTGCCGTTGATGATCGGCGCGCCCGATATGGCCTTCCCACGCCTCAACAACATCAGTTTCTGGCTCCTCGTTCCGTCCTTTGCGCTGCTCCTTGGCTCCTCGATGGTCGGACCCGGCGTCGGCACCGGCTGGACGATCTACCCGCCGCTCTCCGGCCCGATCGGCCATCCCGGCCCGGCGATGGACATGGCGATATTCTCGCTGCATCTCGCCGGCGCCTCCTCGATTCTCGGTGCCATCAATTTCATCACCACGATCTTCAACATGCGCGCACCCGGCATGACGCTGCACAAGATGCCGCTTTTCGTGTGGTCGATCCTGGTGACTGCGTTCCTGCTGCTCCTCTCGCTGCCGGTGCTCGGCGGCGCCATCACCATGCTGCTGACCGATCGCAATTTCGGCACCGCCTTCTTCGATCCGGCGGGCGGCGGCGATCCCCTGCTTTTCCTCAACCTCTTCTGGTTTTTCGGCCATCCCGAGGTCTACATTCTCATCCTGCCGGGTTTCGGCATCATCAGCCAAATCGTGGCCGCCTTCTCGAAGAAGCCGGTTTTCGGCTATATGGGCATGGCCTATGCGATGGTTTCGATCGGCCTCATCGGCTTCGTCGTTTGGGCGCACCACATGTTCACGACGGGTATCGCCATCGATACGCGCGCCTATTTCACTGCTGCGACGATGGTCATTGCGGTGCCGACCGGCATCAAGATCTTTTCATGGATCGCCACGATGTGGGGCGGTTCGATCGACTTCAAGGCGCCGATGCTTTGGGCGATGGGATTCATCTTCCTCTTCACGGTCGGCGGCGTCACCGGTGTGGTGCTCGCCAATGCCGGCGTCGACATGGCGCTGCACAACACGTACTACGTAATCGCTCATTTTCACTATGTGTTGTCGCTCGGCGCGGTCTTCGCGCTGTTTGGCGGCTTCTATTTCTGGATCGGCAAGATGAGCGGCCGCCAGTACAACGAGACCTTCGGCAAGATCCATTTCTGGACGACCTTCATCGGCGTCAACCTGACGTTCTTCCCGATGCATTTTCTCGGCCTTGCCGGCATGCCGCGGCGCATTGCCGAATATCCTGACGCCTTCGCCGGCTGGAACTACGTCGCTTCGATCGGTGCCTATATCAGCTACGCGTCAACGCTGTGGTTCGTATTTGTCGTCTTCCACACGCTGCTCGCCGGCAAGAAGGCGGCGGCCAATCCGTGGGGCGAAGGAGCGACCACGTTAGAATGGTACCAATCCTCGCCCCCGCCCTTCCATACTTACGAAGTGCTGCCGGTCGTTAAATAGCCGGCGCCGTACGCGGGACGCAACTCTTGGCCACCATCTCCTCCGTCGACCTCCTGGACGCCGAACTTGCCGGCGTCGGCGCGCGGCTCCAGGAGCCCAGCGTCGGCGACTACGTCGCGCTGCTGAAGCCGCGCGTCATGTCGCTCGTCGTCTTTACCGGCTTCGTCGGTCTCTATCTCGCGCCTGGTCATCTTCACCCCTTCCTCGCTGCCGTCGCGGTGCTGTGCATCGCCGTCGGCGCCGGCGCCGCGGGGGCGATCAATATGTGGTACGACCGCGACATCGATGCCGTCATGAAGCGCACGCGGGAGCGGCCGCTGCCATCCGGCCGCATGGCGCCAGGCGATGCGCTTGGTTTCGGCTGCGTCCTCGCTACCGCCTCGGTCGTCGTCATGGGATTGGCGGTGAATTGGATTGCGGCTGCGCTGCTGGCCGGCACGATCGCTTTCTACATCCTCGTCTACACCATGTGGCTGAAACGCCGTACGCCGCAGAACATCGTCATCGGCGGGGCCGCCGGCGCCTTCCCGCCAATGGTCGGCTGGGCCGCGGTGACGGGCGATGTCGGCGCCGCCTCGCTTGTCCTCTTTGCCCTCATCTTCTTCTGGACGCCGCCGCATTTCTGGGCGCTATCGCTCTACCGCGCGGGCGACTACGCTCGCGCTGGTGTGCCGATGATGCCGGTCGTCGCCGGCGCACGTGAAACCAAGAAGCAGATGCTGCTCTACACCGTCGTACTGTGGCCGATCGCGCTTGCGCCCGCCTTGCTGGGACTGACCGGGCTGGTCTATGGCGTCGTGGCATTGGCACTGAGCGCGCTCTTCACGCTGACCGCGATCCGCGTCTGGTACGATGCGGGTGAAGCGAGCGCCAAGCGGATGTTCGCCTTCTCGATCCTCTATCTCTTCCTGCTTTACGCCGTCATGGTCGTCGATCGCGCCCCCGGGCTTGCCGGCGGCGTCGGCACCCTGCTCGGGGGCGCCGGCTGAATGGACATGGTACCGGCAATGGATGATCGCGCTCGCCGCGTCCGCGCCAAGAACCGCGCTCTGCTCGCCGTTCTCGTCGCTCTCGTCGCGTTGTTCTACGCCATTACCATCGTCAGGATGGGTCACTGATGGACCGCGCAAAACAGCGCCGCAACACGCGCACGGCGAGCGGTCTCGTCGTCGTCGTCCTCGCCATGGTCGGATTGTCCTTCGCGTCGGTGCCGCTCTATCGCCTGTTCTGCGAGGCGACCGGCTATAGCGGCACGACCCAGCGTGCTACCGCGACGCCCGACGGGAGCGCGGCAAGCGACGCCCTCGTTACCGTGCGTTTCAATGCCGAGACGGCGAGCGACCTTGGCTGGGAATTCCGGCCTCTTCAAGATCAGGTCACGGTGCATCCCGGCGAGGAGCGCGTCGTCGCCTATCGCGCCGTCAACCGGACGAACGAACCGATAACCGGCACGGCCACCTTCAACGTCACCCCGTTCAAGGCCGGTATCTATTTCAACAAGCTGCAATGCTTCTGCTTCACCAAGCAGCATCTTGCAGCGGGCGAGAGCGCCGATCTTTCGGTTTCGTTCTTTGTCGATCCCGACATTCTGACCGACCCCAACACGCGCGACGTCGACACGATCACCCTGTCCTACACGATGTTCCGCGCCAAGGACGAAGACCGACAGGACCGGAATGCCGGCCGACCGGTGGCGCAACGACGCGACGATGTACCCTCTCCATCCCCTTCGGTGAATTAGCGAGCAGATCATGAGCGAGAGCCCGGCGGCCACCCTTCAGAACGGCGCCCAGCACGGCCCGAAGCATCAGTATCATCTGGTCGATCCGAGCATCTGGCCGCTGGTCGGCGCGCTCTCCGCCGGCGCTTTGGCGGTCGGCGCAGTGCTCTACATGCATGGGCATGGGACCTTGCTGCTAACCATCGCCTTCGTCGCCGTGCTGGCGATGATGGCCGCATGGTGGCGCGACGTCATCAAGGAGGCGACGTTCCAGGGCCATCACACGCCGGTCGTGCAGCTCGGCATGCGCTATGGCATGGCGCTCTTCATCGCCTCCGAGGTGATGTTCTTCGCCGCATTCTTCTGGGCCTTCTTCGATGCCAGCCTGTTTCCCAAGGAGGCGACCGGCGGCGTCTGGCCGCCCAAGGGCGTGCATCCCTTCAACGCCTTCGAGCTGCCGTTCCTCAACACCATGATCCTGCTGCTCTCCGGCACGACCGTGACCTGGGCGCATCACGCACTGCTCGAGAACGACCGCAAGAGCCTGCTGTTAGGCCTCGGCCTCACCGTCCTGCTTGGCCTCTCCTTCACGGGCGTCCAGGCTTACGAATACAGTCACGCCGCCTTCACCTTCAAAGACGGCATTTATCCCTCCACCTTCTTCATGGCGACCGGCTTTCACGGTTTCCACGTCATCATCGGCACGACCTTCCTGATCGTCTGTTTCTTCCGGGCCAAGGCCGGACATTTCAAGCCTGATCACCATTTCGGCTTCGAGGCGGCCGCCTGGTACTGGCATTTCGTCGACGTGGTCTGGCTGTTTCTCTTTGTTTGCGTCTATTGGTGGGGCGGCGGCTCGGCGCCTGCCGTCGAATGATCGGGAGCAAGTGACGGTTGACTATCCGCCGGTGTCCTTAATCGCGGCTTCGCTCGGTTGCCGTTGTCCGCGCTGCGGCCGCGGTAAGGTGTTTGCCGGGCTGCTCACGGTTGTGCCGCGCTGCCCGGAATGCGGCTTGGACATTTCGGCGCAGGATGCCGGGGATGGACCAGCGGTTTTCGTCATTCTCATCCTCGGCGCCGTTGTCGTATTGCTCGCCGCATTGGTCGAGATCAAATTCGAACCGCCGATCTGGGTCCACATCGTGCTCTGGCTGCCGACGACGTTGGGTGGCGCCGTCCTGCTGCTGCGGCCGCTGAAAGCCGGTCTCATCGCCCTGCAATATCGCCATCTCGCGCTCGGCCGGGAGTAGCCGTGTTCGGCGGGCGCTTTCGGCCTGCGATTTGGCCGACGATGATGGCGGCGCCCGCTTTTCTCTTCCTCGTCGGCCTCGGTTTTTGGCAACTCGATCGACTGCATTGGAAGGAAGGTTTGATCGCCGCGCGCGAGGCAGCGCTCAGGGCGCCGCCGGCTGATGTGCCATGCAGCGCCGAGACGGCGAGCGCCATGGAATTTCGCCCCGTCCGGGCGACCGGCGAGTTCCTCAATGATCGCGAGTTCTTCCTCGGTGCCAGCAACGAGAGCGGCACCACGGGCTACCATGTGGTCACGCCGCTGCGCCTCGCCGACGGCAGCCTGCTTCTCGTCGATCGCGGTTGGATTCCTGGCGCTTTGAAAGATCGGGCGACACGCGCCGCCGGCGAGCCCGACGGCGCGGTTACCGTCGAGGGGCTGCTGCGCCTCGCTATCGCGGAAAAGCCGAACTGGTTCGTTCCCGACAATCGCTGCGACATCAATTATTGGTTCTGGATCGACATCAACGGCATGGCGCGTTGCGGCGGGCTGCAGAACGTCCTGCCGTTCACCCTCGATGCGGGACCGGCGCCGAACCCGGGCGGCTATCCGCGTGGCGGAGTTACGCGTGTCGCCCTGCCGAACGACCATCTGCAATACGCCATCACCTGGTTCTCGCTGGCCATCGGGTTGGCGGTGATCTATGTGCTCTATCACCGCGGGCGGAAGCCGGAGTGAAACGATGACGAGTTATCAGGAGATCGAGAAGCGCTTCCGCCGGCTCGGCGCGCTGCAAGAAGCCTCGGGCGTCCTGCAATGGGACTGTGCCGCTTTGATGCCGGAAGGCGGTGCCGCGGCCCGTGCCGAGCAGCTTGCGACGATGAGGGTCGTCTGCCATGAGATATTGACCGACCCGGAAATCGGCGATCTTCTCGACGGCGCGGCGGCGCAGAATGATCTCGACGATTGGCAGCGCGCTAATCTGCGCGAGATGCGTCGCGCGTGGCTGCACGCCACCGCGGTGCCAGGCGATCTCGTCGACGCCGCTTCGCGTGCCGCCTCCGCCTGTGAGCAGCTTTGGCGGCAGGCGCGCCCGGCGAGCGATTTCACCCTCGTCCGACCGGCGCTGCAGCGCGTCCTCGACCTCACCCGCGAGATTGCTGCCGCCAAGGCTTCTCGGCTCGACAAGAATCCGTACGATGCTCTTATCGACCAATACGAGCCGGGGGTAACCACGGGTGAGATCGACCGCCTGTTCGGCGAGCTGGCCGCCTTTCTGCCGCCGCTAATCGCCGAGGTGCTCGACCGTCAGGCCTCGGCGACGCCGCCGCGCGAGCCGCCGGGCCCGTTCCCAATCGAACGCCAACGCGAAATCGGTATTCGGCTGATGAAGCAACTCGGTTTCGATTTCGCCCATGGCCGGCTCGATGTCAGCCTGCATCCGTTTTGCGGCGGCACGCCGGATGACGTGCGCATCACCACGCGCTACGAGGAAGATGATTTCCGCGGCGCCCTGATGGGCATCCTGCACGAGACGGGTCATGCACTCTATGAGCGCGGTCTGCCGGAAGCTTGGCGCCGCCAGCCGGTCGGCGAAGCGCGCGGCATGGCGATGCATGAAAGCCAGTCGCTCCTTATTGAGATGCAGGCCTGCCGCAGCCGCGAATTCAGCGAATATCTCGCTCCGGTGCTACGCGATGCCTTCGGCGTCACCGGTCCGGAATGGAGCGCCGACAACATCTATCGGCTCAACACGAGGGTGCGCCGCGGCTTGATCCGTGTCGACGCCGACGAGGTGACCTATCCTGCGCATGTCGTCCTGCGCTATCGGCTGGAACGGGCTCTGATCGCCGGCGATCTCGCCCTCGCCGACCTGCCGGCGGCGTGGAACGACGGTATGCGCGAGCTCGTCGGAACGGTGCCTCCCGACGATCGGCAAGGCTGTTTGCAGGACATCCATTGGTATGACGGGCTGTTCGGCTATTTTCCCACTTACACGCTCGGCGCGATGATCGCGGCGCAACTCTTCGACGCCGCCAAGCGGTCCGATCCAAACATCCTGCCGCGCATCGCCTTGGGCGATTTCACGCCGCTGCTTGCCTGGCTGCGCGCCAACGTCCACGGCAAGGGTTCGCACCTGTCGGCCTCGGAGCTGATCACCGCCGCGACTGGCAAGACGCTCGACACCGCGCTCTTCGAGCGGCACCTCAGGGACCGCTACCTCGCGGCCTGATCGCGGCTCAGAAAAGGCGGAGCAGCGCCACCGCGACTACTCCGACGACGAGCGGCAGGAGAAGCCCCGCGGTGCGGCTGGCCAGCGCGGCAACCATCGCCGCGGCGGTCCATTCCGGCCAATTGCCATGTAGCAGCAGGGGCGCTACCAGCGAGATCAAGATGGCGGCGGGTAGTTGTGCCAAAGCCGTCGCCATTCGTCCCTCCGTCGGCAGGAGTTCCCCGATCAGCATGCCGGCGGCGCGGATGCCGTAGTTGATCCCGCCCATGGCGGCGAAGATCAAGATCAATTCAAGACGCATGACGCCGTCGCTTGTAGCCGAGCGCGGCGACGCCCATCCCTGCGATGGCGCCGAGGATGATGTGCCACGCCCCACCGAGAAGACGTTCGGCCAGGATCGCGACACTCGCGCTCGCCAACCAGACAGAGACGTTCGGGTGACGTCGGCCGAGCCCGATCGAGAGTGCGAGGAACATCGCTGGAAACGCGAAGTCGAGGCCGAGTCGCGTTGGATCGCCGACCACTCCGCCTACGATATGCCCCGCAATCCCGGCGGCAAACCAGGTGCCGTAAAGAAGTACACTGGCACCGATGAAAAAACTGCCGAGAGTAGCGCGGCGCGCCGGCGCCTCGTCCTCGCGCTTGGCCGCCTCGCTCATCGTCAGCGCCCAATTCTCGTCGGTGACGAACCAGGCGACGAGAAGCGCGCGACCGGTGGAGAGTCCGGCGAGCGCGCGGCGAAGCGTTGCCCCCATGAGGATGAGGCGCAGGCTGAGGAGGAAGGTCGCGATCAGCATGGCGGCGACGGGGAGCGGCATTGTCCAAAGGCCCAGAACGACGAATTGGACGGTGCCGGAAAAGACCACACCGCTCATCAATGCGGTCTCGCTCAGCGACAATCCGCTTTGCGCCGCGAGTGCGCCGAAGACAAGCCCATAGGCGAAGACGCTGATCGCAATCGGTGCGCAGCGCCGCACTCCTTCGCGCAGGCCACGAGGCTCGAGGAGCGCGGTGGACGTCACGCTCGGCAGTGCCGCCAATCTAGGATGAGCATGCAGACGCTATGCTATCATGGCTGAGCGGCACGCAAAGCAAGATGCGGCGACGGCAACAGATTTCTGGGAGGATTTCGGTGCGGATGGACGGGACGTATTGATGGAATTGGAACTATTCCAACGTCTCCTCGAGGACTACGGTGCCGATATTCGATCTTGGCCGGAGGCGGAGCGTCGTCGGGCCGAGCAATTCCTCGCTGTCTCCATTGATGCGCGTTACGCGTACGGCAAGGCGGTAGAGTTGGACCGACTGCTGCGCTCTGCCCGACCTGTTGTCTCCGACGCATCGGTGCAGCGTGTTCTCGGAGCACTCGCCGTCCCGTCGCGGCGTGGCGGGGACCGCGCCGCGCGCGTCATCGCGCGAGGGACTCGTCAGTGGGCTTCGACAGCCCTCCTTGCCGGCATGGCGGTGCTCGGGCTGGCAGTGGGCCTGATCGATGTCGGGAGCAGGACAGCTGGCCCCTCCGATCTCGTCGATATGATGTTCGATACCGGCCTTGTCCGAGGTCTCGGCTGGTGATCCGGACGCTGACGGGGGCGCGCTGGCGCTCCCTTGTTCTCGTCATATCGCTGGCGATGAATTTATTCTTCGGCGGCCTGATGGTTGCGCGCCACGCCTTCGGCCCGCCGCGCGGCCCCGACGCCATGTTGGCGCGTTTGATCGGTGATCTCTCCTCGGGTCTGTCGGAGCGCGATCGAGCGACGTTGCGACGGATCTTCGACGCACACGAGGCGGAGATCAAGGAGCGCTCCGCCAAAGCCGTAGGGGCGCGCGCCAGCGTCCGCACCGCGATCGGTGCCGAGCCCTTCGATCCGGCAGTTCTCACCGCTACGCTTGAGGATGCCAATGCCCGCGACACGGTAATGCGGCGGGCAATCGAACGGATGCTGCTGGAAGCGGCGATCGAGGTATCTCCCGAGGGTCGCCGCAAGCTCGCGACCTGGCGGCCGTTGCAGCGCTAGCTTCGGCATCTCCGAGCCGGCAACGAACCCGGCAGTTTCTGCCGGGCGGCAGGCTCGTCGCGCCGTTCTTGCCGATCGGAGATGTTGCTGCAGGCAGCCTTGCGGCCGGCGTGGGGCAGATGCCGTTGGCATATCCGTTGCACGGCGCTCGGCGAAGGCCGTCGCTCCGATCTCGATGGGAAAGGATCATGTCGCTGCACCATAGGGCGTCGTCGCCCGCCACCACGACATTGACTGCCCTGTCGTGGGCCGGCGACGACGAAGCCGATGCCGTTCTGATGGCGCGCATTGCGGCCGGCAACCAAGCGGCGTTTCACGTCTTTGCCCGACGGCATGTCGCGAGGTATTTGGCCGTGGCGCAGCGCATCATCGGCAACTCCAGCGATGCCGAGGAAATCGTTCAGGATGCCTTGTTGCGCATCTGGCTGCACGCGCCGGAATGGCGCGCTGGCTCAGCGCAGGTGTCGACTTGGGTCTATCGCATCGTCGTCAATCTTGCGCTCGACAACCTGCGGCGGGCGCGCGGACGCTGGGTGTCGATCGACGAGGCGGAGCAGGCGGCAGATCCGGCGCCCGATGCGCAGATGATGGTGGAAGGGCGCCAGCTCGAGACCTTTTTCGCCGTCGCCATCGCGGAACTGCCAGTACGACAGCGCACGGCGCTCACCCTTTGCTATCTCGAAGAGATCAGCTGCAGCGAGGCCGCCGAGATCATGGAGATCTCGGTATCGGCAATGGAAGCGCTGCTGGTCCGTGGTCGACGGACCCTGCGGACACGATTGAAGCGCCTGGCCGAGGATGCGGCGCCGAAATCGATACACCCCACCCGGCCGAGGACTGCCGCTCGGCAGCAGACGGTCTCGCTCGATTTGCCGGTCGGCAGGCTCGCCGGATCGCTGGCATAGAATTAAGTTACATTAACCAAGTATTATCGCCTGATGCTGCTGCTGCGCATCACGGTGAGACGTATCGCAGCATTACCTCGAATAATTTATTACTAAAGGAGGTCACCGGTCCGTGATTATTTCCCACGTGCAGATGGAAGACGATTTTTTTGCGCAGGAGGGGTGCGAGAATTGCGTCTAATGGAAGACGCTCAGAACGGGCGAGGCGCTGGGTCGCGCAGCGGCTGGCAGTGCCGGGATCAAATCCTCAACAGAATCGGATGGAACGACATGGAATAAAGGAATGAAAGGAATCCGGAATGTCTAATATCGGCAGCATTGGAAGCACGGCGGCGGAACTGCTCGCGGCGATTCGCCAGCAGCTTCTGTCGAAGACCAACACCAGCAGCGAGGCTCAGAAGACCGCCGGCATGAGCGATGGGCTCGATGCTCTACTGAGCGAGATCGAGAGCGCCAGCGGCGACTCAGCGTCGAGCGCCGCATCGGGTCGGACCACTGGCACCAGCTCGAACGGGCTGAGTTCCGGTGTCCTCAGCGTGCTGATCGTGCTCCAGGAGCAGCAATCGGCGAGTGGCGGCAGTAATTCGGCGCAAGCCAATGGTGCCTCGAGCAGCGGCGAGCAGCAGCTGTTCTCCAAGCTCGACAGCAACGGTGACGGCCAGATCAGCCAATCCGAATTGGAGTCCGTCTTCACCTCGGTCGCCAGTTCGGCTGGGGTGACGAGCGATCAGGCGACCCAGGCGGCGGATGCGCTGTTCAGCAAGCTGGACGGCAATAGCGATGGCTCGGTCAGCCAGAGCGAGTTTGCTACCGCCGCGCCCAAAGGCCACCACGGTCCACCTCCCGGTCCGCCCCCCGGTCCGCCGCCGGACGCGGCTGGCGGCAGCGACCCGCTCGCGTCGCTCTTCCAGGGCGCGTTGGCGAGTTCGGGCGCCAGCTCGACGTCGACCACCAATGCCGACGGCTCGACGACGACGACCATCACCTATGCCGACGGCACGAAGATCACCTTGTCGACGCCGGCGAGCACGGATTCGACGAGTACCTCTTCGAGCACCGACAAATCGGCGACGAGCGGCGACGGTTCAAGCACGAGCCAAGTCCAGTCTGCCTCGGAGAAGCTGCTGGCGGCGCTGATCCGGCTGCAGGAGCAGGCGTTCCAGACAGCGTCCTCGGACGCCGCCAATCTCGCGGCGTAAAGGCGGGCCTGGCAAGCCCGGCATGTGCCGGTCAGCGGTCGCGACTCGGGCGATCGCTGACCGGGTCCGCGCTGGGACGGGCGCGGTGCGGCACGCGCTCGGCGACCGGCAAACGCGACGATTGTCCGGCCTACCCGGATAATTTGCGTCCGGCGGAAGTGGCCTGTCTGTTGCAGGTCTTGTGGCGCAGGGCTACCTTCCGGTCATGATCACATGGTTTTGGTAGCCCCCTTGCAATATCTCAGCACACGCGATGCCACCGCGACCCCGCTCACCGCGAGCTTCGACGAGGTCCTGCTCACCGGATTGGCGCCGGATGGCGGACTTTATGTACCGCGCCGCATTCCGACGCTCGCGCCGGCGGAGATTGCCGGACTCGCCGGTCTATCCTACGGCGAGCTCGCCGCCCGCATCATCGCCCCCTTCGCGGGCACGCGGATCGGCGGGGTGCCGCTCGCCTCGCTGATCGCCGACTCCTATGCCGGGTTCGGCCATCAAGCGGTGGCGCCGCTGAAGGAGCTTGACAGCGGATTGTGGCTCATGGAGCTCTTCCACGGCCCGACGCTGGCCTTCAAGGACTATGCGCTGCAGCTTGTCGGTCGGCTGTTCGATGCCCTACTCAACGAGCGGGGTGAGCGGGTCACCATCGTCGGCGCGACCTCGGGCGATACCGGCTCGGCCGCCATCGAGGCTTGCCGCGACCGCGATGCGATCGATCTCTTCATCCTCTATCCGCAAGGGCGCGTCTCCGAGGTGCAACGCCGGCAGATGACGACGGTGGCATCGGCGAACGTCCACGCCATTGCCGTTGCCGGTACTTTCGACGACTGCCAGGATCTTGTGAAGGCGATGTTCGCCGATAGAGAGTTTCGCGACCGGCTCAACCTCTCGGCGGTCAACTCGATCAACTGGGCGCGCATCGTCGGGCAAATCGTCTACTATTTCGCTGCCGCCGTGGCCCTCGGTGCGCCGCACCGGCCGGTTTCGTTCAGCGTGCCGACCGGCAATTTTGGCAATGTCTATGCCGCCCACATGGCGCGCCGCATGGGGTTACCGATCGCCCAGCTGGTGGTCGCTACGAACCGAAACGACATCCTGGCGCGTTTCCTGACCGATGGTCGGATGACGATCGGCCATGTCGAGCCGAGTCTCAGTCCCAGTATGGATATCCAGGTGTCGAGCAATTTCGAGCGCTTTCTATTCGAGCTCAAAGGCGAGAGCGGTACTGCCGTTGCTGCGGCTATGCGTCAGTTCCGCACCACCGGCTCGCTGCCGGTGAGCGAGGCGGAATGGCACGCCGCGCAACGTCTCTTCACCGGCTATCGCGTCGACGATGCCGGGACCCGCGAAAGCATCGCGACGAGCTGGCGCGCCAGCGGCGAGCTGCTCGACCCTCACAGTGCGGTCGCGGTCGCCGCGGCACGCGCCGTACGTCGTGACAAGGCGGCTCCGATGGTTGCGCTCGCCTGCGCCCATGCGGCGAAATTCCCCGACGCGGTCGAGGCGGCGACCGGCGTGCGGCCGCCGCTGCCGCCGCATCTTGCCGACCTCATGACGCGACGCGAGCGGATTGCCCTCCTGCCCAACGACATCGCCGCCGTTCAGCGCTATGTCAGCGATCATGCGAGACCGATTGCGGTACCGCCGCGGCGGGTGGGAGGCGCGGCATGACCGTCCGCCTCAGCACCTTGCCTGGTGGCTTCCGGGTCGTTACCGACCGCATGGATGCGGTGGAGACGGTCTCGCTCGGCGTCTGGGTCGATGTCGGCACGCGGCACGAGCCCGCAGCGATCAATGGCGTCGCGCATCTGCTTGAGCACATGGCATTCAAGGGTACCGAGCGGCGCAGCGCGCTCGCCATCGCCGAGGAGATCGAGGCGGTCGGCGGCCATCTCAACGCCTACACTTCGCGCGAGCACACCGCGTATTACGCCAAGGTCCTCAAGGAGGATGCGCCGCTCGCCGTCGACATCCTTGCCGACATCCTGCAGCACTCGGTGTTCGATCCGGCCGAGCTCGATCGCGAACGCACGGTCATCCTGCAGGAGATCGGCCAGGCGATCGACACGCCCGACGACATCATCTTCGACCTCTTCCAGGAGCGCGCCTTCCCGGACCAGGCGATGGGGCGCCCGGTGCTCGGCCGGCCCGAAATCATCCAAGGCATCAAGCGGGAGACCGTCGCCGCCTATCTGCACGACAATTACGCGGCACCGCGCATGGTGCTTGCCGCTGCCGGCAATATCGACCACGACTCGCTGGTTGCCCATGCCGATCGTGCCTTCGCCGCGTTGCCGCGCGTCAGCGCCGCGCGCAGCGAGCCGGCGCGCTACGTCGGCGGCGAGCTCCGCGAGCAGCGCGACCTCGAGCAGGTTCACGTCGTGCTCGGCTTTGCCGGTCTTGCCTATACCGATCCCGATCACTACGCGGCCTCTGTGCTGTCGGCGGCGCTCGGCGGCGGCATGTCCTCGCGTCTCTTCCAGGAAATCCGTGAGAAACGCGGCCTTGTCTACACGATCTACTCCTTCGCACATGGCTATCGCGACAGCGGGGTCTTCGGCGTCTATGCCGGCACCGGCCCCGAGGAGGTCGTCGAGCTGCTTCCGGCGATGTGCGAGGAGATCCGCCGTGTCGGTGACGGGCTCGGCCCGGCCGAGCTCCGCCGCGCCCGCGCGCAGCTCAAGGCCGGCATCCTGATGTCGCTCGAAAGCACGTCGGCGCGCTGCGAACAGCTCGCTCAGCATCTGCTGGTCTATGGCGAGCTTCTCGATGTTGCCGATATCGTCGCGCGCATCGAGGCGGTCGACAACGAGGCGGTGATGCGGGTCGCGCATCGCGTCACCGCGAGCCGTCCGACCTTCACCGCGCTCGGCCAAGTCGGGCGGGTCGAGCATTTCGATCGGATCAGTGCGCGCTTTGCCCGCTAAGCGCGCAACGCCGCGGGGATCGGCCGCCGATCTCCTGCAGTTGCCGCGCCTCTTCAACCTGCAGCCGCCGGCGCTGCACATCGGTGGTCCGCACGTCTGGCTGCGCCCGCCCGAGCGTGGCGATTGGCAGGAATGGGCGACGTTGCGCGGCGAGTCTCGCAGTTTTCTCACCCCCTGGGAGCCGGCTTGGCCGTCCGACGCATTGACTCGCGCCTCGTTTCGCCGCCGCATCGCCCGCTACGCGATGGATTGGCGCAGCGACCAGGGCTACAGTTTTTTCATTTTCCGGCACGGCGACAACGCCCTGCTGGGTGGCATCGGCCTCAGCAATGTCCGACGCGGCGTCGCCGAGACCGGCAGTCTCGGCTATTGGATCGGCCAGCGTCACGCCCGTCAGGGCTATATGCTCGAGGCGCTGCGGCTCTCGCTGGAGTTTTGCTTCTCGCGCCTGCGCCTGCACCGCGTCGAGGCGGCTTGCCTGCCGAGCAACACGCCAAGCCGCGGCCTCCTCAGCAAGGCCGGGTTTCGCGAAGAGGGTTACGCCCAGAAATATCTTTGTATCGACGGCGTCTGGCAGGATCACGTGCTCTTCGCCATGCTGCACGAGGAATGGCGCAAGTAGCAGTTGCTTCAGCGTACCTCACGCATGTCCGGCGTCGGAGGACAGGGCCGAGAGATCGACGCCGAGTTTGCCGAGGGCGCGCTGCCATTTGCTATCGATCTCGCCGTCGAAGAGGATTTCCTCGTCGGCGGGAACATGCAGCCAGCCATTCTGTTGCAATTCACCGTCGAGCTGGTTCGGTCCCCAGCCGGCATAGCCGAGGGCGAGCAGGCTCCTGCGCGGTCCCTCGCCGCGCCCGATGGCGCGCAGGATCTCGAGCGTCGCCGTGAGCGCGAGATTGTCGCCGACGACGAGCGATTCCGATTCCGTATAGTCCGCCGAATGCAGAACAAAACCGCGGCCCGATTCGACGGGGCCACCGAAGTGAATCCGCGGCGCTTCGGCGAGCCCGCTCGACGAGATGTTCAGCTGGGTAAGCAATTCGGGCAGCGTCAGTGAGCCGATAACCTTGTTGAGGACCAGCCCCATGGCGCCGTCCTTGTTATGAAGGCACAGATAGATCACCGAGCGGACGAAGCGGTGATCCTGCATTTGCGGCATGGCCACGAGTAGCTGACCGGCGAGCGAGTTCAATGGCATATCCCCAAATCGGTTCGCCAATCAGGCTTCCGAATCAGGTCATTGAGATAGACGCGCCACGGGGGTAGTGCAAGGGGCCAGGGCCGAACACCGCCCGGTTCCATAGCTGGATTGACGATATAGTGACGCCGCGTGATCCCTGGTATCGACTATGATGCGGACCCTATGAGGAGCATCTGCTGATGGTGAGGCCGAAAAGGTCTGGCGGCGCCGGCGGTGCGCGGTTCGGCCCGATCGGCTGGCTCGCGGGCGGCATCCTCGTCGTGCTTTCCGGCGTGACGCAGGCCGCGGGCGACCCCGCGGCTTCGCTGTGGTTCGAGACCGAGCAGGGGCGCGTGCGTCTCATTGCCGCGGCGCCGCAGACTGGCGCTGCGGGGACCGTGCGGCTCGGGCTTGAGTTCCGTCTCGCGCCGGGTTGGGATATCTACTGGCGGGCGCCCGGCGATGCTGGCTTGCCGCCGCGGGTCGATTGGGCCGGGTCGCGAAACCTCGCCGCGGCCGAAATCGCCTGGCCGGCGCCTCGCCGCTTCTCGGCCTATGGTCTGGAGACCATAGGCTATCAAGGCAGCGTCGTGCTGCCGATCACGGCGCGGCTGGAACGTGCCGGCATGGCGCTGTCGGTTCGCGCCGCACTCGAATATCTCACCTGCAAGGACATCTGCATCCCCTACGACACGGTGCTCAGCCTCGATCTGCCGGCCGAGAGCGCGGCGCCCGGCGGCTACGCCGATCTCATCGAGCGTTATGCTCGGGAGGTACCGGGCGAGGGCAAGGCAAGCGGCCTCGAGCTGGTGGCGTCGCACCTCGTCTCAGGGCGCCAGGCGCTGCTCGAATTGTCGCTGGCGTCGCGCGAACGTTTGATGGCGCCGGATGCGTTCATCGAGGCGCCGGCTGGTCTCGCCTTTGCCGCCCCACGCGTCCAACTTGCCGCGGACGGCAAGAGCGCGCTGCTCACAATGGCAGTGAGCGGCCCTGGGGCCCAGCACCTTTCCGGGCAGACCGTGCGAGTCACCATCGTCGACGGGGCGCTTTCGCTTGTCGACAGCACCACACTGCGAGCGGCAACAGTGTCGCGCGCGCCGGCGCGGCTTCTCGTCATGCTCGGCATTGCATTGCTCGGCGGCTTCATTCTCAATTTCATGCCCTGCGTGCTGCCGGTGTTATCAATCAAGTTTCTCGCCCTCGCCGCCCATGCCGGGCGACCGCGAGCGGCGATTCGGCGCGGCTTCCTCGCCAGCGCCGCCGGCATTCTCGCGGCCTTCCTGGGGCTTGCCGGCGCAATCGTCCTGCTCAAGACGGCCGGGCTCGCGGTCGGCTGGGGACTGCAGTTTCAGCATCCCGTCTTTCTCGCTCTGATGGCTACATTGCTAACGCTCTTCGCCGGCAATCTCGCCGGGCTCTATGAGATTGCGCTGCCGCGATGGATCGGCGGCTTTTCCGAGATCGGCGACCGTCCCGGCTACGGCGGCGATTTCCTTGCCGGCGTGCTTGCGACTCTGCTGGCGACCCCGTGCTCGGCGCCGTTTCTCGGCACCGCCATCGGCTTCGCGCTCGCGGGTGACGCCGTCGACGTCGTGACGATCTTCGCCGCCCTCGGTCTCGGCCTGGCCTTGCCCTATTTAGCCGTTGCAGCGCTGCCGGTAATCGCCGCGCGCTTGCCGCGGCCGGGACACTGGATGCTGACGACGCGCCGCATCCTCGCGGCCCTGCTCGCCATCTCGGCGTTGTGGCTGCTCTCGGTGCTGGCGACGCAGGCCGGTTCGCTAGCCGCGCTGCTCGTTGCCCTTGCGCTGTTCGCCGCGCTTGGCCTGCTGTGGCGCGAGCATCACATGCCGTTGTCGCGCATTGCGGTCGCTGCGGCGATCGCCCTCGCGCTTGTCGCGCCGCTCGTGCTGCCCGCGCCGATGGAAGCGGTCGTCGCCGAAAGCGCGCTGTGGCGCCGCTTCGATCAGCCGGCGATCGATCGGCTGGTTCATCAAGGCAAGATCGTGTTCGTCGACGTTACCGCAGATTGGTGTCTCAACTGCAAGCTCAACGAGCGGCTGGTGTTGCAATCGGACGCCGTGCGCGAGCGCCTCGCCAACGAGGACGTTGTGGCGATGCGCGCCGACTGGACCCGGCCGGACGGGGCGATCGCCGCCTTTCTGCGCGGCTTTGGTCGCTACGGTATTCCGTTTTCGGCAGTCTACGGGCCGGCGATGCCGGACGGCCAGCCGCTCTCCGAAATCCTCACTTCGAGCGAGGTGCTCGATGCGCTGGCCAAGGCGGCGCCTGCCGGACGGCCGCTCGCCGGCAGCGGGCTAGCCCGGGTGCTCGAGGGGGGATGATTTTCGGATCTCACGTCATTATCTTGTGGACGGGCGGCGCGCGCCGCCCCCGTATTTCACCGGACAATTCAATGCGAACCCGCGAGGAAAGGGAAAAGCCATGACGATCAAGGTGGGCGACAAGGTTCCGTCGGTGAAGCTGAAGCACATGACCCCGGAGGGCGTGAAGGACATCACCACCGACGAGCTTTTCAAGGGCAAGAAGGTGGTGCTCTTCGCGCTGCCCGGCGCCTTCACGCCAACCTGCTCGGCCAAGCACGTGCCCGGCTTTGTCCAGAACGAGGGCGAGCTCAAGAAGAAGGGCATCGACACCATCGCCTGCCTCTCCGTCAATGACGCCTTCGTCATGGGCGCCTGGGGCAAGGATCAGAAGGCCGACGGCAAGGTTCTCATGCTCGCCGACGGTAATGGCGATTTCACCCGCGCGGTCGGGCTCGAGCTCGACGCCACGGCAAATGGTCTCGGCAAGCGCTCCAAGCGTTATGCGATGGTCGTCGACGACGGCGTCGTCAAGACGCTCAACGTCGAGAACCCGGGCGCTTTTGAGGTTTCCAGCGCCGAGGCGGTCCTCAAATCGCTCTGACGTCTCGCCTTCGCCGCTCGGGCTGAGGTCGTTCGCGGAATGGCGCGAATGTCCTCATCTGAGCACGATTGCCGATCCAGCCATTCGAGACACCGCCGGCGCGCTAGAGTCGGTGCAGGCGACTAATTTCGGCGACGAAAGCCGTGGCATTGCGTCCTACTTCAAGGGCGTCCATTCCGGGCTTGTAGAGGGCGGAGCCGAGGCCAAACCCGGCGGCGCCGGCCTGCACATAGCCCGCCATTCGATCGGGTGTAATACCGCCGACCGGAAGCACCGGCACGTTCGCCGGCAGCACCGCCTTCATCGCTTTTAGAACGGGTGGCGGATTGGCCTCGGCGGGAAACAGCTTCAATCCGTCGGCGCCGGCGGCGAGTGCCGCGAACGCTTCGGTCGGCGTGGCGAAGCCGGGCAGGGCGATCAGCCCCATCGCCTTGGCTTGGCGAATCACAACGCGATCGCCATGCGGCATGACGATGAGCCGGCCGCCGGCATCGGCGATGTCGGTGACTTGGCGCTTCTTCGTCACTGTGCCGGCGCCGATCAGCGCCCGCTCGCCGCAGTGCTTGACGAGGCGCCGAATGCTGTCCAGCGGCGCTGGCGAATTGAGCGGCACCTCGATTATGGCAAAGCCGGCCTCGACGAGGACGACGCCGATCTCCTCGATCTCGTCCGGTCGCACGCCGCGCAGAATGGCGACGAGCGGGCAGCGCTGGAGCCACTTCGCCAGCTCAGCCATTCGGCTCACCGGAGGGAGGATGCGGCAGATGCGAGGCCAGCAGAAATAGGCCGTCGGCGGCGCAATCGCCGTCGAGCACGCGGCTGCCGCGCCCGCTCAGGGTAAGCGCCTCGCGATAGAGTCCGACGAGCGTAGCCGCGCCAATGAGATGAATAACCTCATCGCTCGGCGCGTGGGCGGCGATCTCGTGGCCGATGAGGATGCCGGAGAGGTAGGACGGCAAGGCGTTCTCGGCGATCTCGCCGAAGAGGCCGCGCGTTCGCGCGCCGAAGAGATGATGGAGGAGGCCGCCCGCCTCGCCGGCGCGGCGCAGGCCGGCAGCGAAAGCGGCGGGATCGTGACCATCGCTCCCCTCGATCATGAGACGGCCGAGGATGCTGTGGCGGCGCAGTACGGCGAAGACCTCGCCGGTCATCGCTGTTGCGAAGGTCGTGATCCTGCCATCACGCGTCCTCACCCATTTGCTGTGCGTGCCAGGCAGACAGATCGTCGCCTCGCCGGAGGAAAGCTCGGCGAGCGCTCCGATAATCTGCGTCTCCTCGCCGCGCATGACATCGGGGACACCGGCGGAGCTCCGGCAGCTGAGACCAGGAGCGATCCACGCGCTGCGCTCCTTGCCCCAGCGAACCGGCTGCATTCCGCCGGCGATCCCGGCGGCGTCGGCTGGGCATTCGACATAGGGCACTTCGCGCCAGCCTTGGCGGCTGCCGATCATGCCGCTCATGACGATCGGGACGTCGTCGATCCAATCTCCAAGCTGTGTTTCGAGCACTCCGGCGAAACCGCCGTCGGCGATCATCATGATGCCGCAGGCCTCCTCGCGCTGGCCGCGGATGCGGCCCGCCGCGTCGAGACGATAGGCGCGCAGACTCGATGTGCCCCAGTCGACGGCGATCATGGATGGGAAGCTACCGCGTCGCGGCGCTTCTCGCTAGTCGCCGCACTCTCTCAGGCGACGGCGAGGCGATAGCTCCACACCGCCGCGGGCGGGACGTTGAGCCAGACCCGCGCAGCAACGCGGCCGCGCAATCCGAACTCGCCGCCGGCGAGCGGCGAGGTCAGGCTGTAGGTGTATTGGATGAAACGTCCCGCCGCGCCGAGCAATGCAAAGCTCTCGCTGATGATCTGGCGGCGCATCGTCTTCGGCATCGCGACGAGCGGCAGGCTGGAAACCACGGCCGAGACGGCCTCGATGCCGAGCGGGCGCAACAGCTCGACGAGATGGCGTGCGTCGCCGCGCACGACCCGCAGCCCGGGAAATCGGCGGCGCAGCATCTTGTAGAGCCGCACGTCGCG
>WNFC01002566.1_pt1 | contig 24682 bp, 22 predicted proteins | sample 5400541 | NCBI WGS metagenome assembly WNFC01 (sample SAMN13153342, study PRJNA577476) | soil metagenome | isolation source: 120 cm saprolite under Douglas fir tree site 2 hole 2 replicate 1 | place: USA:California | collected 2015-04-18 | reverse complement strand
GAAAGAAACGAAAGGGATTCAATAGCGCAGCGCCTTGTCTACAGGAATTCGGGGCCTAGTGAATTGCCATGAGGTTCGCGTCAAACGCTCGGTTTGCGATCTGCCTCTACGTGTGGCGGCTTGCCCCGCTAAGTCTATTTTTTGTAATTGGTTAAGAAAGAGTCGGTCTCATGGCTGTCATCTGGCAATCCCCCATGCGTGGGTTCTTCCGATTTTCTGCTAGGTTCAAGTTTAGCAAAGTGCCCACGAGGCGCTAGGCAGGCCCAAGGCAAGCGCCAATTTTCGAACACATGGGACAGTGGTTGCTGTGGTGTTTATGTGGCACCGCAGACGTCTGTAACACTCCTTTTATCAAGCAGTTAGAGAGGTCGAGGACGGCTATGTGTATGGTGACAAGCAGGTCCTCAACGAGCCTGAGGATCCGGCAAATGACTCCTCATGGTAACCGGCACATTTGGCTACACTTGGAATGATTTTGGAACAAAGGAGCACTCGTTTTCTCACTGATAGAAGCTGAATTGAGAGCTGCGGATCACACGAATTGTAAGAATCCAATAGTCCATTTATTTTCAATCACTTAAAGAACCATAGAGAGGGTGCACGAAGCCTCATTTCGTAACGGTATTGGCGGGAGAATTGCCCACTAGGAGTCGAGTTCGTTGGGACTCTTGTGGCGGTAGCTTGCAGAGGTTGGAGTGGTGCTCGGACCACCGAGCAGTTCAGGAGAAAAGTTCCGTGCAAGACTTGGATTCATTCGAAGAAAAGAAACTGCACCGGTTGCCATGGTTTGCGTTGCAAGTGAGGTCGCGGCGCGAAGCCCTGGTTGCCACCCATTTGAAGGGGCAGGGCTACGAATGTTTTCTTCCGCTGTACAAAAGCGAGCGGCGTTGGTCGGACCGGGTGAAGGAGATCGACCAACCGCTGTTCCCTGGCTACCTGTTTTGCCGCTTCGAACTTCACAATCGCGGGCCGCTTCTTATGACGCCCGGCGTACAGCAGATCGTAGGAATCGGACGCACCCCGATGCCGGTGGCAGAGAGTGAGATGGAATCAATCCGGCAAGTTCTCGCGTCCGGCCTGCCGAGCCAACCGTGGCTCCACCTCCAGATTGGCCAGCGCGTCCGTGTGAATCACGGAAGCCTGAACAACCTGGAAGGGATTCTGATCAACTTCAAAGGCAGCCATCGGGTTGTTTTGTCTGTGTCTCTGTTGCAGCGGTCTGTAGCGATGGAAATCGATCTCTGCTGGGTAACTCCGGTCAATGATGCAAAGAGGGCTCCGTCGAAAGCCCTTCGGGAGCGGTCGGCAACAGTTCCGGTTTTAGGGTAGTGAGTATCGGCGTCGGTTGCAGTCAGGAAAGAGACGCAAATTATGGGCTTATTTCGAACAGCGACGCCACGCGAAGAAAAGCATGCTAATGTGACTGTGCGCATTCCGACCAACAATGCGGATGACGTGTCGACGCGCATGATCCTGTCGGAAGATGCGTTCATGTCCATGTTGTATCTGGAACGCCGCCGCGCCGAGCGCGCTCAGAAGCGCTATGTGTTACTGCTGGTTGACGTGAAGGACGCCATCTCGGATAAGCAGAAGATCCGCACCGTTCAAGAGATCAGCCGGACCCTTTGCGCTGTCACCCGGGAAACCGACATCATCGGCTGGTATGTGTACGACCACATTTTGGGAGTCATCGCAACGGAAATTGGCAAAGCAAGTTCGTCGGAAGTCCGGGAGAAGATGTCGCAGAAGTTTCGTGCGGCATTCCTCGAAGCGCTGGGACCGGACAAAGCTTCGCAGATCTCTCTTTCTTTCCACTTCTTCCCGGAAGAACGTGAGGACGGCGACTTCAACGGCTCCGGGAACGGTGCGCTCTATCCCGAACTTTCGAGGAGGAAATCCTCCCGCAAGCTTGCCCTTGGATTCAAGCGGGCAATGGACATCGCTGGCAGCGCGTTTGCGTTGATTGTGCTTTTGCCCTTGTTCGCGATCATCGTCTTAGCTATTAAGGCAACCTCGAAAGGTCCCGTTCTATTCAGCCAGGAGCGCTTGGGCCAATACGGCAAGAAATTCCGCTTTTTGAAGTTTCGCTCCATGTGGAAGAATTGCGACAGCAAGATTCACCAGGAGTACGTGAGTCGTTTCATCGCCGGATGGGTTTCTTCTTCGAACGCCAACGGCACCACTCCAACCTTCAAGATTCAGAAAGATGCTCGGATCACTCCCATCGGCAGCATTCTGCGCAAGACGAGCTTGGATGAACTCCCCCAGTTTTGGAATGTGCTGATGGGCGACATGTCATTGGTGGGCCCGCGCCCTCCGCTCGAGTACGAGTTCGAAGCATATGACACTTGGCACCGGCGTCGCGTGTTGGAAATCAAGCCGGGTATCACCGGACTGTGGCAAGTGGAAGGTCGCAGCCGCACGCGATTTGACGATATGGTACGCCTGGATCTGAAGTATGCCCGGGCATGGTCGCTCTGGTTGGACTTGGAAATTCTTCTTCGGACTCCAGCGGCAGTGATCTCTGGAGACGGCGCTCACTGAAACGTCAACCGAATTCCAGAAGACTCTAACACCTAACGAAACCTTTCTGAGTTGTCCCGCGGCTCCCCGTCCCGGGTTGCCAACAAATCCACACCTCGAGAAAAACACCTAGTCGCAGCCAACATCTTGAGAGTCGGGCCGCCCTGATGAAAAAAAGCACTTAGGAGGCTTAATGGTTCGGATCGGTGTCATCGGTTACGGGTATTGGGGACCAAACGTCGTTCGCAATTTCCATACACATGAATCTTCCGAGGTCGTTCTTGTCGCGGACAAAAATCCGCAGACAGAACAGCGCTTGCGTAAGGCTCATCCTGGTATTCCCTTTACCACAGACCCGATGGAAGTTCTGAAATCTTCGAAGATTGATCTTGTGGCAGTGGTGACTCCGGTATGGACTCACTTCGAGCTGGCCAAAGCAGGACTCGAAAATGGCAAGCACGTTTTTGTTGAAAAGCCGTTCACGTGCAACGTGGTCCAGGCCGAGGAACTGATTGAGTTGGCCGACCGCAAGAACCTGCAAATCATGGTGGACCACACCTTCCTGTTCACCGGCGCCACGATCTTTCGATCATGGACCACGTCATAAGGAGAAAGCCCGAAGCTGTTGTGGCAACCGGCGAAAAACATCTGAACGGCGTCGAAGACATTGCTTTTATCACGGTCTATTTCCCAAACCGCATCATTGCACACATCAACGTGAACTGGCTCTCGCCCGTGAAAGTCCGCACAACGTTAATCGGCGGCGAAAAGAAAATGCTGGTGTGGAACGATCTGGAGGCCGACGAAAAGATCAAGATCTATGACAAGGGTGTGAGCATGTCCACGAATCCTAGCAACCTGCACCAGTTGCTGGTGAGTTATCGTTCCGGTGACATGTGGGCACCGCAAATAGAACAGATCGAAGCACTGCGTGCCGAGACAGCTTATTGTTTGAATTGCATCGAAGAAAACACCAAGCCGTTCAATGATGGCATGGCCGGCCTGCGTGTCGTCCGCATTCTGGAAGCAGCCGATCGTTCGGTGCGAAACCGCGGGGAGGCGGTGACACTGTGAGTGATTTCCTTTGCATTGCTCCGAGCGTGAAACTCGGGAAAGACGTCAAACTTTCGCAGTTCATCAATCTGTATGGATGCGAAGTAGGTGACGAAACGAAAATCGGTGCATTCGTCGAAATCCAGAAAAATGCCCGTGTGGGCCGCCGCTGCAAAATCTCCAGCCACAGCTTCATCTGCGAAGGCGTGAACATCGAAGACAACGTGTTTATCGGTCACGGCGTCACGTTCATCAACGACACGTATCCCCGTGCCACAGCGAACGGCGGTCTGCAGACGGAAGCCGACTGGGAAGTGGAAAAGACGCGGGTGTGTGAGGGCGCCTCGATTGGCTCAGGTTCCACGATTCTCGCCAACGTAACGATCGGTGAAAACGCCATCGTTGGCGCAGGCAGCGTGGTAACAAAAGATGTTCCAGCGAACGCGATTGTTGCCGGAAATCCAGCAAAATTCATGCGGTTTGTGACACAGGAGAAAAAGTAAATACATGGCAAATGCAACGAAGATTCCGTTTCTCGACCTGGTGACTCCTCATCAGGAGCTCGAGGCAGAATTACTGGCTGTCGTTAAGGAAGCTTTCCGCAGCGCAGGTTTCATCGGCGGACCAATGGTCAAGGATTTTGAACGCAAATTTGCCGCCTTCTGCAATACGGAGTACTGCGTTGGCGTGAATAGCGGCACCGATGCACTTCGTTTTGGGTTCATGGCAGCAGGCGTCGAACCCGGGGACATCATCGTAACAGTTCCGCACACATTTATCGCGACGACCGAAGCAATCTCGCAAGCCGGCGCACAAATCGCGTTTGTGGACATCGATGAACAGACCTACACGATGGATCCAGAGAAGCTACGGCAATATCTCGAAACCAGATGCGAAATTGACGACCGCAGCGGGAAGCTCATTGAGCGCACCTCGAAGCATCGTGTTGTTGGCATTGTCCCCGTGCACCTGTATGGACAAACGGCTGATATGGACCCGATTCTGGAGCTTGCCCACAAATACAATCTGTTTGTGATTGAAGACGCCTGCCAGGCACATGGCGCAGAATACTTCTCGAAGAAAGACAATGTCTGGAAGCGCGCCGGTTCCATGGGCAAAGCTGCGGCGTTCAGCTTCTACCCCGGAAAGAACCTGGGAGCGTGCGGCGAGGGGGGCGCGATCACAACGAATGACGAGACCATGGCCCAGCGCATGAAGTTGATTCGAGACCATGGCCAGGCCCAGAAGTACTATCACGACATTGAGGGTTACAATGGCCGTCTCGATTCCATCCAAGCCGGTTGGCTTTCTGTGAAGCTTCGTCACCTGGCAAAGTGGAATGAATCCCGCCGGGCACTTGCGCATCGCTACCACGAACTTCTCGCGGAAGCGAAAAGCGCTGTCGTGATTCCGGTGGAAGCTGCCTGGACGAAGGGCGTCTATCACCTGTACGTCGTGCGCGTGCAGGACCGCGAAGCGTTACAGGCGCATTTGTCTGAGGCGGGAATCGGCACTGGCATTCACTACCCCATCCCTCTTCATTTGCAGGAGCGCGTCGCGGCGGAAATTGTATCCCTGCCGATGTTCCCGCAACTCCAACAGGAACAACTGAACGAAGTTGCGAAAAAAGTGAAAGAGTTCGCAGCTACCCGCGTTTCCTAGCTTGCTCCAGACCCAACCCCTTGGGTTTCGTTTCCGCTCTCTCTGAGAAACCTATAAGTAAGTATGCTTGGATTAGATCGCTTCCTCACGCTCTATTTGTGTTCGCCCGTGGCTCAGCTATTGGCACGGGGTAACCGGGCATGTGTACCGATTCTTATGTACCACAGCATTTCTACGAATCTATTTGGTCTGTCACATCCCCACTCTCAGATCAACACCACACCGGAAATGTTCTCTACACAAATGCGCTGGCTCCGAAATGCGGGCTACCAGTCGGTAGATCTATCGGAAATGGTGGACGGACTTTCCAATGCCCAAGACATGAGCAAGAAAGTGGTGATCACTTTCGACGACGGGTATCGGGATATCTTCGTCGACGGGCTCCCCACCCTGAAGCAGTGCGGGTTTACGGCGACGATTTTTCTTGCCACCGATCGTATCCGAGACACGCCCATGCGCTTCGAAGGAGTCGACTACCTGACGTGGAAGGATGTACGCGAACTTCACGAGGCAGGGATGTGCTTCGGGTCGCACACGGTTACCCATCCCGACCTTCGCTCCATGGAGCCCGAACAAATTGATTACGAACTTGGATATTCCAAAGAGGTCATCGAACAAAAACTCGGAATTGCGGTCGAATCGTTCTCATATCCTTTTCCCTTTCCGGAGGAAGACCGAGACTTCACCCGTTTTCTTGGCGATACGTTGGAAAACCAAGGCTTCAAAAATGGGGTTTCCAATATCATTGGAAGAGCGCATCGCGAGAGTAATCCCTACTTTCTGCCGCGTCTGGGGGTAAACTCCTGGGACACCCCCGAACTCATGAAAGCCAAACTTCTCGGCGGATACGATTGGATGCATGTGCCGCAACTCGTAAAGAAGCGCATTCTGCACAATGCGACGCTTATGCAGCCAGGCCCCAAGGCTGGGAAGATGAAGAGCGCTGTCTGATATCCGGGAACCTTTAAATTTAAGAGTGGCGCCATTTCGTCCCAGGAAAACCCGAGATTCAATTCACGGCGGACAGGACGGGCGTTACTGACGGAAAGTTTGTGGGAAGGAACAAGATGAAAATTGTCTCCATCGTTGGAGCGCGGCCCCAATTTATCAAGGCTGCTGCGGTGAGCCGAAAGTTGCGAGAGAAGCATCAAGAAATCCTCGTGCACACCGGCCAGCATTATGACTACGAAATGTGCGGTATCTTTTTTGATGGGCTCGAGTTGCCGAAGCCAGATGCCAATCTGGGGATTGGTTCGGGTTCTCATGGCTTTCAGACAGGCGCCATGCTCAAAGCCATTGAGGATCTATTGCTCGCCGAACATCCGGACTACGTTTTGATTTATGGCGATACGAATTCAACTCTTGCGGGTGCCTTGGCGGCATCAAAGCTATCCGTTCCAATCGCCCACGTAGAAGCAGGGCTTCGCAGCTTTAATCGCCGCATGCCCGAAGAAATTAACCGCGTGGTTGCAGATCAACTGTCGTCCCTGTTGCTTTGCCCGAGTGATACGGCCGTTACCAATTTAGAGGCGGAAGGCATAACGCAGAATGTTCATCTTGTCGGGGATGTGATGCTCGACGTACTGAATTGGGCTAAGCAGCGCGCTTATTCGAATCCGTCTTCGATTCTCGAGCGAATGGGTTTGCACGAGCGGGACTATCTTGTCGCCACCGTCCACCGCAGTGAGAATACGGATGACAGCGGAAGATTCTCGTCTATATTGCACGCCTTCAATTCTGTCGAATTGCCGGTCGTGTTCCCGGTTCACCCTCGCAGTCGCAAAGCCATGGCGGACATGGGATTCAAGCCGGAGCCTCACTTGAAGCTCATCGACCCTCTCGGATACGTCGATATGGTTGCACTCGTTAGCTCGGCGCAACGAGTTCTCACAGATTCCGGCGGACTTCAGAAGGAAGCCTATTGGCTGGGCGTGCCTTGCCTCACGATGCGTAACGAAACGGAGTGGGTCGAGACAGTCGAAGTCGGTTGGAACGTTCTTGTGGGCGCCGATCGAGATGCCATTGTGACCGCTGTGAGGTCTTTTTCTGCGTCAGTTCTCCATCCAGCATTATATGGAGACGGAGCTGCAGCCGAGAAGTGCGTCAATCTTCTTCTTAAGGCCGGACCTGCGACGATGGGACCTGCCAGAGGGACGGAATATGCAAAGTCGAACTGAGCAATCGGGAATTAACTTGGCTGTCGTCGGCGTCGGATACTGGGGAAAAAACCTGGTCCGGAATTTCCATGAGCTGGGCGTGCTGGCGGCACTCTGTGATTCAGACGCGCTCCTGGAAGAGGCCTTCAAGAATCAGTATCAGGGCGTCAAGTTCTACCGGGAGTTCCAGCAGGTTCTCTCCGATGCTTCCATTAGAGCGGTGGCTCTGGCTACGCCGGCGGTGACTCACTACGAGCTAGCTAAAGCCGCACTTGAAGCCGGAAAAGATGTGTTAGTAGAGAAGCCCTTGGCGATCGATGTGAAACATGGCGAAGAGCTTGTAAAGATCGCGGAGGCGAAAGGACGCATCTTGATGGTGGGACACATTCTCCGCTATCACTCCGCGGTTCTAAAGCTTCAGCAGATGATTCAGGATGGGAGCTTGGGGAAAATAAACTATCTGTATTCCAACCGTCTCAACATCGGCAAGATACGCACCGAGGAAAACATTCTTTGGAGTTTTGCTCCCCACGATATTTCCGTAATGTTGTCGCTCCTGAATGAAATGCCCGCGCAGGTTTCTTGTAAGGGTGGTGCTTATCTTAATCAGGATGTCCCCGACGTTACCCTGAGTCATTTCGAATTTCCGAGCGGTGTGCGGGCGCACATCTTTGTCAGCTGGCTGCACCCAATCAAGGAACAGAAGCTTGTTGTTGTCGGATCCGAGAAGATGGCTGTCTTTGATGACACTGCTGAGCACAAGCTTGTGTTGTATCCTCACAAAGTCCAGTGGAAAAATCGTGTGCCCACCGCGGTGAAAGCGAATGGCCAGGTTGTGGAACTCGACGATCGCGAGCCGCTCCGCGCGGAATGCCAGCACTTCCTGGATTGTGTGGCATCCAGGATTTCTCCGGTGAGCGACGGCGCGGAAGGATTGCGGGTTCTAAGGATTCTGGATGCCTGCCAGCGCTCTCTGCACCAGGGTGAAAGCGTGCCGGCAGGTGCGGCCCACATCGAAAAACCGCAGCAACCTTATTTCGTGCACGAATCTGCATACGTCGACGAGGGCGCAGAATTAGGTATTGGCACGAAGGTATGGCATTTCGCTCACGTAATGAAAGGTGCTAAAATCGGAGAACGTTGCATCATCGGACAGAACGTAAACATCGACGGCGGCACCTTGCTGGGCAATAATGTCAAGATTCAGAACAACGTATCCGTCTACACCGGAGTGGTAATTGAAGACGACGTGTTTCTGGGTCCCTCCTGTGTCTTGACGAATGTCAGTAATCCTCGCTCGCAGATCAACCGGCACGCCTTGTATGAAACAACCAGACTCAAACGCGGCTGCACCATCGGTGCGAATGCGACTATTGTGTGCGGGACGCAGATCGGACGCTATGCTTTTGTCGGCGCTGGCTCAGTAGTGACCAAAGATGTACCCGATTTCGCTTTGGTTGTGGGCAATCCAGCGCGCCAAGTAGGATGGATGAGCCGTCATGGGCACAGATTGGGGCCTGCCGACTCCAGCGGCATGATGACGTGTCCCGAAAGTAGCTACCGTTACAAGGAAATGGAGCCCGGCGTTCTGCGGTGCCTGGATTTGGATGAGGAAGCACCTCTGCCTGCAACTCTGAGCAAAGGCACGAGATCCTATAGAGAAGTAAAAGAGGAGAACAAGTATGCAGGTTCCACTGCTCGATCTTAAAGCCCAGTACGCGACAATCAAAGCTGAAGTTGAGGCCGCAATTACCGAGGTAATGGAGTCTCAGCACTTCATACTGGGTCCTAAAGTCGAACAATGCGAGAAGGCCATCGCCCAATATTCCGGCTGCCCACATGCGGTGGGGGTATCGTCCGGCAGTGATGCCCTCTTGGTCTGCTTGATGGCTGAAGGCGTCGGACGTGGCGACGAGGTCATCACCACGCCGTACACCTTTTTTGCGACGGTGGGCGCCATTACTCGTCTGGGAGCTACTCCCGTTTTCGTCGACATTGATCCGGTCACCTACAACATTGATGTCAAGCAGCTCGAAGGGAAGGTCACACCGAAAACGCGCGCGATCATTCCCGTCCATCTGTACGGCCAGATGGCGGACATGGACGGCGTGATGGCCGTTGCCAAAAGGCACGAGGTGGTCGTCATTGAAGATGCTGCCCAGGCCATCGGTGCCGAGCGGAATGGCCAAAAGGCTGGCTCCATCGGGCACTACGGATGCTTTTCGTTTTTCCCGTCGAAGAATCTTGGTGCCGCCGGCGACGGAGGCATGATCGTCACGAACGATGAGCAGCGCGCAGAGAAGCTGAAATGCTTGCGGGCTCACGGCTCCAAGCCAAAGTATTATCACCGCGTTGTAGGAGGCAATTTCCGCCTCGATGCCCTTCAGGCAGCCATTGTCACTGCAAAACTCCGCCACCTGGACACGTGGACTGCCGGTCGCCAGAAGAATGCCAGAATCTATGACCGGCTTTTCGCAGAAGCGGGCTTGGCCACTGCAAGCCACGGCTCCCCGGAGGTCGTCCTGCCTAAGGTCGTTGCGAATCGCCATATCTTTAATCAGTACGTGATTCGCGTCGCTCATCGCGACCAGTTGATGGCGCATCTTCAGAAGAATGGAATTGGGACGGAGATCTACTACCCGGTGCCCATGCACCTGCAGGATTGTTTTGCCTATCTGGGCCACACTGACGGCGCATTCCCCGAAAGCGAACGTGCAGCGAAGGAGACGATGGCCCTTCCAATCTACCCGGAGCTTTCTGAGGCACAACTACGTTACGTTGTGGATTCGATTCGCAATTTCTTTCACGCGGGTCACTCTGCGGGGGGCAGCTACGAACAAGCCACTCTCCAGCCTTCGAAAGCCTGAGGGGTGACACTTCACCGTGATAGGAGTCATTTCCAAGCCGGACCAGAGGGCCGTGGTGGAGGAGTTCTTCGAGCTTTTCAAGACTCCGTGGGAATTCCACATGCCGGGACGCGCCTACGAGGTCGTCCTAGCAACGACCGATAACGTTCCCGAGGTTGATGCACGCCTGTTGCTGCTTTATGGGGCTGAGCCCAAAAACGTAGACAAGGTCAGCGACATCGTTATCCGGTCAAAACAACAGGGCGGAAAACTTACCTATGATAGTGCGGCCCTTCCCATTTATGGCGAGTTGGCCATATTCGAGAAGAATGAAAAGTGTAAGCCTTACATCGAGATGCCGTTCGGCATCGTTAGTCTTCGAATGACCACTGCTAATGTCACTACAACCATACGCTTTGGATTTGACCTCATCCAGGAAATCAAATTCCTATTCACAATGGGCCAGCCTGCAGACTGGGCTCCCGTACCGACACTCGACCTTCATATCGAGATGCTGAGGAGCTTGATACTAGCGGAGGGGCTTCCCATCCTGGAAATTCCCCCGGTTCCTTCCGGTTACAGCTTCGCAGTGTGTCTGACCCACGACATCGATTTCATTGGGATACGCCAGCACTTTTTTGATCATACGATGTTTGGTTTTCTCTATCGGTCCACGATTGGTGCAGTTCGAAACGTTCTCAGGGGAAGGCTCTCGCTCAGCCGGTTTTTTGATGTCCTGCGCTCCGCCGTGTCATTACCTTTCGTGTATCTCGGTTGGGCAGCGGATTTCTGGAGCCCATTCGAGTGGTATCTGCGAGTCGAGAAAAACCTGCCCGCAACGTATTATCTGATCCCATTCAAACGCACGATGGGCGACCATGTGCCGGGTCCTCATGCTTCGCGGCGCGCCACCGCCTATGACGTGAGTGATTTGCCAGACTGGATGCCGATTCTTCAGAAGGAAGGATGTGAACTAGGTGTCCACGGCATTGATGCTTGGCACAGCGTCGAAAAAGGTCGAGCGGAGTTAAGCCGGATTGCGGCCGTTACCGGTGAGAACAAAGTTGGCATCCGGATGCACTGGCTAATGCAGAATACGGACACGATTTCGGTGCTCGAGGAGGCTGGCTACGAGTACGATTCAACAGCAGGTTTCAATGAAACAACTGGCTATCGAAATGGGACCTCGCAGGTTTTTCGTCCGCTAGGGGCTAGAACTCTGTTGGAACTTCCAGTTCACGTCCAAGACGGGACGTTGTTTTACCCCAATCGACTAGATCTCTCTGAAACCCAAGCGGACAAACGTTGTAAGGATCTGATCGCCAACAACCAGAAATTTGGGGGGGTGTTCACTGTTATTTGGCATGACAGAAGCCACGGGCCAGAGAGGTTCTGGGGTGACTTCTACGTTGAGTTAGTTCAGACTTTGAAATCCTCAGAGGGATGGTTTGCAACGGGCGTTCAGGCCGTCCATTGGTTCAGAAAACGTCGCCAAGTACGCTTCGAACGATTGGAAACGGGTGAAGGCGTGCGGGTGGCCCCTCATCGCGACGGGGGGATGGATCTGCCGTCCCTGCGTCTGCGAGTGTACCGACCGCTCGATTCGACGAGTCGGGCAGAACTCTCTCGAGAACCGGCATTTAGCTTCGCAGACTTTCCGTGGAATGCAAAGGAAAGTGTCGAATATGATGCCATGCTCAATCATCCCCCGAATTATCAAACCAGCTTTTCGTAAAGCAATGGAGTGCTCTTTCAGATGCGGAATATCTGCATTGTAGTTCAAAACGTCTACGATTTTGATGTTCGTGTCCGACGTAAAGCCGAGGCGCTTGTGGCGGCCGGGTATTCGGTCGATGTTCTGGCATTGGCTCCGCCTAATGGAAAAGCAGAGTACGTTCTCGACGGCGTGAATGTCTTCACTATTTCGCTAGGCAAGAAGAGAGGCTCTCTCGCTCGGTATATTTACGAATACGTGGCATTTTTTGTTTGGACCTTCTTCTGTGTCATTGCTCTTATGCGCCGCCGGCATTTTGCTCTGATCGACGTAAATACGCTGCCCGATTTCTTGATCTTCGCCGTTGTGCCTGCTAGGTGGATGGGAGCCAAGCTGCTCCTGGACATGCACGAAATCACGCCTGAATTCTACGCTTCAAAGTACGGGATCGCGCAGGACTCATGGATGGTAAAGTTTCTTCAATTTCAGGAGAAAATCAGCTTCGATTGCGCAGATCACGTGCTCACCATCAACGCACCGATTCAGAATCTGATCGTCAATCGTGGATTGCCCCTTGCCAAATCGACCGTGATCATGAATGCGGCGGACGAAGCCCGCTTCGCGTCGGTGGGTATGCCAACCAGTGAGGGGAGTCCCGATGTATTCACCATGATGTACCACGGCACACTAACGTCGATCTACGGCCTTGATATCGCCATTGAAGCTTTCCGTATCGCGCACAAAGACATGCCGGGAGCCGAGTTGTGGATTCTGGGGCCGGGGCCGGAACAAGGTGCACTGGCAGAACTTGCACAAAAACATGGTTTAACTTTTAAGGTCAAGCTGATTGGACAGGTACCTCCCGACGAAATTCCTGCTTGGCTAAACAAGTGTGCTGTGGGTGTTCTGCCAATCCGTCGCGATGCATTTCTCGACTTCGCCTTTCCCAATAAGTTGCCCGAATTCATTATTACGGGCAAGCCCGTTCTCATGTCCCGTCTGAAAGCGATACGGCACTACTTCAGTGAGGACGCTCTCGCATACTTTGAACCGAACAATCCGAAAGACTTGGCCGGGCAGATGATCCGTCTTTATCGCGATCCGGAGTTGCGTGTTCGGCTCGCTGTCAGGGCCAAGCAAGAATATGAACCCATTCGCTGGGATGTCATGAAAGACCGATATTTGAAAGTCATCGAGAGCCTAACCGGTCAGGCCCACAGCAATGCGGAAGTCTTGCCCGGCCCAGACCAAGCGATTCACCAGGATGAGGCTCAGGTGGAGACGTCCTCCCGGCTTGCCCTATGAACGTGAAAAGCATCTCTTTGGACGACGCAAGGTCCGCTGCCTCTAAGCTGTTGAGCTACTGCCAGGCGAACGATTGGGCGGGCCACGATCCGTACGATGCTCTGAACAGTAGAGCTTTCACAGCGCTGCCGTTTCTAAACTTCAAACTCCCTCGGCTCGCTCTCACGCAAGCTCTGAAACGGAGCCCCATTGACATCAGACGCTTTTTGCTTATTCCGAAGAAGCAGAACCCTAAGGCAATTGGGCTTTTTCTTTCTTCGATTCTTAAGTTGTCGAAGGCCGGGGTGGTTTCTGAGGAAGCCCTCGTTGAATTGATGATCGAACGGTTGATGGCACTGCGGTCTCCAAACATTTCCTACTGGTGCTGGGGGTATAGTTTCCCATGGCAGTTTCGCACCAATATCGTACCTATCGGCGCTCCCAACCTGGTTTGCACGACATTTGCGGCTGGGGCACTGTTGGACGCCTACGAGCAACGCGATGATTCACGGCGTTTGGCCATGGCGGTCAGCGCTGCGGAGTATATTCTGAACGAGCTTTACTGGTCCGACGGCAGTACTCTTGCCGGCTTCAGCTATCCGCTTCCATCGGTACGAAATCAAACTTACAATGCGAACTTTCTTGCTGCTGCTTTTTTGTGCCGCGTCTACCGGCACACCGGCAGACAGGAATTTCTCGGTCCTGCCTTGAAAGTAGCCCGGTACTCAGCCGGCAAGCAGCTAGCGGATGGCTCGTGGTATTACGGAGAGGGCCCATCCCAAGGATGGATTGACAACTTCCACACGGGATATAACTTATGTGCGTTGCGGTCTATTTGCCGGGATCTCGATACAATCGAGTTCGACGCCGGCATTCGACGTGGCTTTGAATTCTACCGCACTCATTTTTTTCGCTCGGACGGTGCGGTCCGCTATTTTCACAATCGAACTTATCCCATCGACATTCACTGTGTCGCTCAGAGCATTATCACATTGATGGAATTTCGGGATCTGGGCCCCGAAAACGAAACCCTGGCCTACTCGGTACTCGCATGGGCGATGAAACATATGTGGGACCAGCGAGGCTTTTTCTACTACCGAGTGCTTCGCTCTTGCACCATCCGAATCTCTTATATGAGATGGTCTCAGGCGTGGATGCTTCTGGCGATGTCGAACATCTTGTGCCCATCTGATGATTGCTCGAAGCAGCCACAACTCGACAATTCAACTTTTTCGTTGAAGGCAAAAGTATGTTGAATCTCCCTAGCTATGTTCTCATTACCCCCGCTCGGAATGAGGCGCAGTTCATTGAGCTGACCATCCGGTCCGTGGTGGCACAGACGGTGCGCCCACTGAAGTGGGTTATCGTCAGCGACGGTTCGACGGACGGCACGGACGATATCGTGACCAAATATTTGGGTGAAAATCCTTGGATCGAACTGGTGCGCATGCCAGCACGCCACGAGAGACATTTCGCCGGCAAAGCTATTGCCTTCAACGCGGGGTACACCAGAATGAGAGACGTGAGGTACGACGTCATAGGAAACTTGGATGCGGATATCTCGATGGATGAGGACTACTTTGCGTTCTTAATGAGCAAGTTCGCAGACAATCCACACTTGGGAGTCGGGGGCACGCCGTATCGCGAAAAAAACTCGAATTCTGGCACTCAACTTCTCGATTTGGAGCATGTGTCAGGCGCGTGTCAAATGTTCCGGCGAGAATGTTTTGAGGAAATCGGAGGTTATCCGCAAATAAAATCTGGTGGAATAGACCTGATCGCGCTATTCAGCGCCCGGGCGAAGGGATGGCAAACCAGGAGGTTCACTGAGAAGATCTGCTGGCACCACCGCAAGATGGGAGGCGCCCAGCACACGGGCCTTCGAGAGAGAGTGCATAGAGGTCGGATGGATTACCTTCTTGGAAGCCATCCGCTATGGGAGATTTTCCGAAGCGTCTACCAGATGAAGAACCGCCCGTACTTCATTGGAGGATTACTAATTCTTGTTGGCTACATATGGACCTTCCTCCGTCGTGTTGAGCGAACTATGCCTGTGGACCTCATCAAGCTTCGGCGGAGCGATCAGATGAAGAGACTGAAGAATGTTTTCCGTCGGACCTTGCACCTCGGAGCTCGACTTGTGGACGAGGCGGGCGCTTGAAGCCAGATCTACTAGCTAATGTTGGCAGCATGAAACCTGCCTTCGCGGATTCTGAAAGCCCGCAAAGTGCACCGGAATCCCCTTCACCGCTTCAGTCGGGGAAGAGGATTTCAAAGGTGCTATTGCTGGATGGCTATTCGACGCGAACCCTTGCCTGCGTGCGTTCCTGGGGAAAGCAAGGAATTGCATTTGCTGTGGGTGGCGAGAGCCGTTGGGATATGAGCCTTTTCTCGCGCTACGCCAAGGAAACGTTTGTCTATACCAGCCCCAAACGAGATGTCTTGAAATTCATCGAAGACGTGAACCGCTACTGTCACAAGTTCGCTGCCGATTGCGTCTTTCCCACTTCCGAAGCGGGAATTATGGCGTGCAGTCAATACCGGAAGGATCTGGCATGCGTTCCCCTTATTCCTCTGGAACGCGAAATCGAGACGACTTTTAGCAAGGCCAAGACGTTGGCGCTTGCAGAATCCCTAGGTATTGCTGCGCCGAGGACCGTACATATTACTGAGAACAATAAGCAGGCCATCGATGCTCTCAATCTAAGGCTTCCGGTCGCAATCAAATCCGAGAGCAGTGAAGTGCTGCTATCAGGCAGGGCCGAAACAAGTGGTAAGACGGCTTACGCTGTCACAAAGGCTGAAGTGGTGAAAGAGTGCCATTCACGGTTGGCAAAAGGGCAATCCGTTTTATTGCAGGAATTCATTGATGGATATGGTGTGGGCATCTCTGGATTGTTCGCCGAAGGTCGACCCGTGGCACTTCTCGCACACCGCAGAATTCGAGAGAGCAATCCTTTGGGAGGACCCAGCGCTGTTGCTGAAACCATTGAGATCGATCCTCGGCTTCGGGAAGCAACCGAATCCCTGTTCAGCGCCCTCTCTTTTAGTGGCCCAGCAATGACGGAATTCAAGATCGATCGGCGGACCGGCCAGCCCTATCTCATGGAGATTAACGGCCGATTCTGGGGCACGGTGTTGTTGGCACCGGCCGCGGGGCTGGACCTACCTTACTTATATTGGAAGATGCTGAACGGAATGGAAATTTCGCCCGAAGACATACGTTATCAGGTCGGAATCAAAGGCCGATATCTTGTCGGCGATACGAAGTGTTTGATGCTTTGTCTCAAGGGCAAGCCAAAATATTGGCCAGGGGAGTTTCCTGGGCGGTGGTCTGCGATCAAGTCTTATATGAAGTCCTTTCTTGATATGCACACGAAAGAGCTGCTTTTTGCCCAAGGCGACCGGAAGCCGTTTTTCGCCAGACTCATACAGGATTTGAGATAAGCGTCGCCCATGGGAAAACCGATGATAAGCGGTACATTCCATTTTCACTCGACGTATTCTCACGACGGCAAAAATACCCTGTCAGAGATTGCCTCTGCTCTGAGCGGAAGCGGTTTTTCCTTTTGCGTTATGACAGAGCACTTTGAAGATTTTGATGAGGTGAAGTTTGACCGCTACGTGAAGGAGGCGAAACAGGTTACCGAGAGCAGCGGCTTCCTTCTCATTCCGGGTGTCGAGGTTGACCTATCAGGATTGCACACAATCGTATTCCCTGTGAGGGAGTATGCAGAGATCGTTCGTTTTGCATCCGACGGACAGAACAGCAACGGTCCCATCTTTAAGGTGCTGGCTCATCCCTCCAAGTACTCGTTTGAAAAAGTTGTTTGGCACGTAGAGAAGTACAAGATCGATGCCATTGAATTATGGAATCAACAGGCAGATGGGCGTCACATGCCGCCTATAGATTTCCTGGAACGGCTCAAGGGACTGCCGTGGCGAAATCAGTGTCGCTACTTTTTTGGTTGTGACTTGCATAGCGTGAAACTGGTGGCATCCAACGCAATTTCCGTGCCGAATGCCTACAAACCGACACCTGAGAGCGTCGCGAAGGCATTGATCGATGGAGATTTCGTCACGAGCAATGGCCCGACAGGGATCGACTATCACAACGGCTCTGGTAGAACTGACTTCGATACATGGCTGGAGAAGCTACGGACGAAACCTAACTTCAAAGGACGAATTCTCGCGGGCGTGCGCTCCTGTTTGAAGCCTATGTATCGAATGCTACCAAGAAGTATGCGACATTCGCTAAATGACGTTAAGAACTTCGTCAGAGACAAGGTCTGAAAGTCCCTACAACGTAGAGGTTTTAATGATCGACTTCATTTTCACATTGGACTACGAAATCTATGGCAATGGTACCGGCGCACTCAAGGACCTGGTCTTCGAACCGGCCGAACATCTGCGGGATATATTCCGAAACTGGGACGCTCAATTCGTCGCATTCGTTGAGGTTGCGGAGTTGGAAAGGATAGAGGCTTTAGGTACGGATCCGACCATCGATCTCGTGAAAGCGCAGATACGGGAGTTGGATCGAGACGGCTTTGAAATCGCACTACACCTTCACCCGCAGTGGTATAACGCCCGCTACGACCAGGGCCGATGGTCCCTCGACTACAGCGAATACAATCTTTGCACATTGTCTCGGACGAGAATCACTGAAATCGTGGATTCTGCGCTCGGCTACCTGCGATACGTTCTCGACGGGCCTGATTTCACGCCGCTGTCATTTCGCGCCGGTAACTGGTTGTTCCAGCCAACACAGACGGCAGCAAGCGTCCTGTCCCAGAAGGGTATCAAGATAGATTCATCGGTTTTTAAGGGCGGATTGCAGCACAATCATAATTTGGATTATCGGCCTGCTCTGGGGAATGGCTATTACTGGCCGTTCAGCGATGACGCGACCACACCGGATCCAAATGGCCCGTGGCTTGAGCTGCCCATCTACACTGAGATGGTGGCACTTTGGAGAATGCCGACTACGAAGCGCCTAGGCTTCAATAACAGCGTCGGCATGGCTGGGCGAAGCGCTCGGTATAAATGGAATCGAGTTCTCGATTTCCTGCGTTTTGAATATCCACTCAAGCTCGACTTTTGCCGTATGACACTCAACGAGTTGACATCGATTATGGAGAGGATTATTGCGGAAGATCAAAATGCGCCAGAGCTCTATAAACCCGTTGTAGCCATTGGGCACACGAAGGATTTGGCCGACCCTAAGACGGTCGATGCATTTCTTTCCTTCTTGCGAAGCAAGAGAATCTCCGTGTCAACATTCGAGGGAATCAAACCGAGGCTGTTGTCTGGAGAAGCGTGGACCGCACCGTCTTTGCTCCATGAGTAGGTTGAAATTAGTAACACAATTTGAGCAATCAATGGTGATTCGAACGTACAGCCTCTTCCGCGGCGGTGCAGCTCTGCCCTCCCATTTCACACCGGAGGTCTCGGACGCCGTGCCACGAAAAGAAGAGCAGCTAGACAGCCGGGGGAAAGGCCTTAATACCGGCCTTCTCATCATAAACGCCGACGATTGGGGGCGAGACGCGGAAACTACCGATAGGATGTCGGAATGCATCCTTCACGGATCCGTTTCCTCGGTAAGCGCCATGGTCTTCATGGAGGATTCGGAGCGGGCCGCGGCGATGGCTCGTGAGCGAGGGATCGATGCCGGACTTCACCTAAATTTTACAACACGGTTGTCGGCACCGAACTGTCCAAGTCAGCTCGCGGAACGCCAACAAGAAATCGCTGGCTATTTGTTGCGACGCCGGTTCAATCGGATGGTCTTTCACCCCGGACTTATGCGCTCCTTCGAGTATGTCGTGAAAGTTCAAATCGACGAGTTCCGTCGTTTGTATGGGGCACCGCCAGACCGAATCGATGGCCACCATCACATGCATCTCTGCGCCAACATACTTTTAGGAAGACTGCTCCCGTCAGGAACATTGGTTCGGCGAAACTTCTCATTTCAGTCTGGAGAGAAGAGTTTGGTGAATCGCCTCTATCGCAGAGCTGTGGACCACAGACTGGCTCGGCGCCACCGCCTCGTTGATTTCTTGTTCTCGTTAACACCGCTCGAACCTAAAGGACGCCTAGAACGGATTCGTTCTCTTGCGCGCCAGTTTATTGTCGAGGTCGAAACACATCCAGTTAAGGCAGACGAATATCGGTTCCTTAAAGGAGACGAGGTTGCCCGCTGGACCGAGGATGTTCCGATTGCGCCTCGTTTCGCTATGCCAAGAAGGATGCAGTAGGAAAATCGATGCAAGAAGCTCTTGAGAGGCCGACGCATTGGCCATACCGCGTCAATCTTCGGCATGCCGGGAATTTCTACGCCTTACCGAAGTGTAGACTGGGCGGGCGTCGGAGGGATCTCTATGCAGCAACCTGAATGTCTGTCCATCGTGATGCCTGCCTATGACGAGGAGGCTACCCTCGAGACCGTGGTGCAGAGAGTCCTGAAGGTTCCGCACCTTCTCGAAGTGGTGATCGTTAACGATTGTTCCAATGATGCCACGGGCAAGATCGCCGAAGAACTGGCTCGCCTACATCCGAAAATTAAAGTCCTACACCAGCCAACGAACCGCGGAAAGACGGAAGCCTTGAAGACCGGGTTCGCTAGTACCCGAGGTGACATCGTGATCGTGCAGGATGCTGACTTGGAGTACGACCCCTCGGATATCGGTGAAGTGATCGCCCCCATTCTCGCTGGTGAGGCCGATGTTGTTTACGGATCACGTTTCCTAGTTCGCAAGACAGCACGGGTTTTGTACTTCTATCACTATCTTGCCAACAAGGGGCTGACCTTCCTTTCGAACCTTTTCACGAATGTGAATTTGACCGACGTCGAGACTGGATACAAAGCCTTCAGAGGCGACATCATCCGCGAGATGAGAATCACGAGTAGTGGTTTTGGATTCGAGATTGAGGTTACGGCTAAGGTCGCCAAACTTAGCTGCCGCCTCTACGAGGTACCGATCTCCTACTATGGCCGGACTTACGAAGAAGGAAAAAAGATCGGCACAAAGGATGGCGTAGCCGCACTCTGGTACATCGTCAAGTTCAATCTATTCTGCAGCCTGAAGAAGTCGTATCGGCATCTGCCTGCCTTCGGCCGATCTCTTTTCCCGAGTGTGAGCCGCGAGGGTTACACTAAACCTTGTGGGGAGAGTGTAACGCTTTCGGATTAGAGACAGACGCTCCTGTCGCTTCTTGCTATCTGCCGCGAGGCCAGCCTGAGCTTTTTGCCTATCAACGACTAGGATTCGCAGGACACCGAGAAATCCCGGAAAATCCTCTGAAACGCGTGAATTCATAAATGCTTTCTCAATTAGACTTGAATTCGAAGGAGGAAGGGTGCGTGAGCCTGGCGGCGGCACCGACCAGCGTTAACGTCGTACGGGAGCGCAGCGTCGACTATCATCGTGCGACAGTCTTGGCATTCATCCTTTGTGGATTGTTTACGCTCACGAGCCTGATTGTTCCGCCTTCACTGTCACATGACGCGGCCTGGGGTATGCAGGAGTGGCGGACTCTTGCAGCTGGCGGTCCCATCAACACCATAATCAGCCCGGACCCGGCAGATATCTCTCGCGATCAGACCAGCCTTGTAACCTGGTGGAGTCCGGGGCAGTATTTGATTCCGGGCATTTTGACTCTGCTCGGCATGCGACTCGGCACAGCGCTTACGATTACCACCGGCGCCTCTTTGCTGTGCTGCCTTCTCGGGTGGATTCAGGTTGCCAAACACTTCGCGCTCAGTCCGCGAACGGCAACGCTTGCGGTGCTATTCCTTGCGACCTTTCGGTATTCGACGCTACCCTTTGGCATTTATAATGGCGGCGAAATCCTCCTGCAAGGGATTACGCCGTGGCTCATCCTGGCGGGTTGCTATGTTCCCTTCACGAGCGCAATTCGAGCAGCCGGGTTGGCATCCCTTGCGATTTGGATCGCCTTCTTCGCAAAGCTGACTGGAGTGATGGTAGCCAGCGCAGCTCTTCTTGCCGGCAGTGTCGAGGCCCTAGTGCGTGTCAGACGGATCACCGGTGGTATGGTGGCCGGCGCCTTTGGAGCGATCTTGGCCTTCGGATCGCTCTATGTCGCATGGTTTTCGCGCGGCGCAACTCCAGCAAGCGGAACTGGATGGTCATTTCGTTTTGGTGATGTTTTTTTCTCCTTGGCTGCACCCTGGGGGGCCGGGGTTTCGTGGATGGACATGGTGACGTCCTTATTGTTCAATCCGCGGCATCCCGTCGTAGGCGCCGCCGCGGAGAATGGCGCCTTCTCCGGGATGCTGTGGTTCCTCCTGCCCCCAATCCTTTTTTTCGTGACGGTCATCTTGAAGGGTTGGAAGCCGCATGCTGGTGAAGTCAATCTGACCGGACTTTTGATAATCGTGGCCTGTCTCTATGGCGTCTCCGCAGTGGCCATGAGCATAATTTTTTCTCATGGCGGAGACGTCAGCTTGGAAGAGCGACACCTGCGTGCTGCTGGAATGCTAATTTTCGTGTGCGTCCTGGCAGTAGCCGACCGTTTGCCGCGGAATTCAGGAAGTCGCATCGCCGTGGGCGCACTTTGTGTGGTGATGTCGCTCTTCGGTTGGATTGCGTTCGCCTACCGTGCGCGATCCATGAAGCCAGGAGAGCTCGATCCCTACAGCCGAACGCGCCAACCCAGCGCCAATCAGAATGCCCTCGAGTTTGTCAGAGCCGCCTTCACCCGCGAAGGACGTGACGCCCTATTTGTCGTGCCGTCACCCGATGCCGTCAGCGCGATGCCGCCAGACGCCCGGATTCTGTCACATCAAATCGAGTTCGAACCCAAAGCAACTATCTCGGCGCGTACGTATAATGGCAAAGTGCCAGGCCATGTTTACGTGATCATTCCGACGCGGTTTGCGGAGTCCGACAAAGAGATCCTGCTCCTCAAAGAGTTTAAGAATTACTCCTTCGATGGCTGGGTAAGGCACAGTTTCGGCAGGAGCACCGTGTTTGTTCAGTGAGAATCGTCGTTACGAGATTGGATCGGGTACGAGATTCATCGCGTAAACACGAAGGCAGTGAAGCTGCCCTCATCGTGAAGAGCAACCTGGAAGCCTGCAAGATGCATGCGCTCGGTGACCCAGTCGGAGGCGAAATCCTTCCAACGATCGGTCATGGCTACAAACACAACCTCCCGAGTCTCGCCAAATTGCGAATCAATGATTCCGCTGATGTAGTCCTTGACGTCGGAAGTGGGGGCACCGGGAAGCGGAAAAACGGGATTCCGAATGGGATAGGCTGTCAAGGGAGCCATGAGCCAGCTTTCCGGTTGATTCCCAGCCCGCCAGTTGTAAAACTGAGACTCAAAGAGCAAGCTGGGGAAGAACACAGGATCAGCGGGCTTGGAGCGGACGAACTGGATGATCGGCAGCAGCGTATTCCCGGGAGTTCTCATCAGTGCGAAGGGATTGGCGGCGAAGAGTAACACTCCTGACAGAGCCCACAAGCGGACCCCAACGAAGCCAAACAGTCGAATTCCTGCATACCCAAAGAGAAGCGCTTGGGCGGGCAATGTGAACACCAAATACCGGGGCACGAAAGGGCGCGTGTGCGTGAATCTTGAAATGGCAAAAAAGAGCACGGGAACGAGCAGCCACCAGGACATCAGAAAGAATAAAGTCGAGGATGGCATTTTGAGCTGTTGAGGTGTCAGGTCTGGATAGAGCTTTGGCAAAAGATAGCCTACGATCACAAGTCCGGCGACGATAAGAGAAGACAAAATGAAGTCAGTGAGCTCAAATAAGTGCGGGGGTTCGTTGAAACTGAGAGCATAGCGCTCGTTGACCATCAGCATGAGATGGCGTATGAGTGGCACGGACAGGAGGGCTATTGCGAATGCGGCGCATGCTAGCTCAAACCATCGGCTGCGGCGGTGGTCTATAAAAAAAACATACAGGATATAGAGGCCCTGCACACCAATTATGAAGACAAACATATAGTGCAGGTAAATTATCAGGGTTGAGGCCAGAACAAACCAGAGGAGATAGATTCGCGACCTAGTTTCCTCCCATTCGCAAAGAGCCCAGCAGGACGCAATTAAAGCCGCGATGGCAAGTCCGTAAGGCCGAGCCTGATAACCGACCGACACGACGTTCGGATGAAAGAGGAACAAAATCGTGGCAACAACCCCAGCGCCGCGTGCAATTCTTTTTTCTCCGAGCTGGTACAAGAAATATGCTGCGATGGCGACGCCGATCAGACTGGGGATGCGCAGAAGCGCGTCCCGGAGGGGCGATCCGTTGAAGCAGAAAAGAGAAGCGATCGCGGAGTAAAGCGGAGACTGTCCGGGATAATGCCACGTCTTCTGAATTGCACGAACGACCCCTTCATGTACCATCCAGTACGTACAAGCTTCATCTATCCAGAAACTTCTCCAAAGTAGGGGAAGCCAGACGGCGGCTGTCAGCAGGCCAAAGATGATGAAAAATGTGTTGCGGTCCGTGAGGGCGTCGAGCACCTGCTGCCGGATATCGGCCCGGCAGGGGTTTTCAATGTCTGTGCGGCTGGATTTGAGGTCTCCCATGCCAGAAGACTACCATAGGTTTTGCAAGACCTGCCATTGCACCCTCCAGGTTCTGTGAGGCATGTAGTCCACGAAAATGACGAAGTGTGAATCTTTGCGATTCGTGATTGCACCCGCCCACGAGGGACAATCTGTCGCATCAATGTTCGGAGCTCAGCCATCCGAAATATCGAAGCGAAGTATTGGCTCTGGGGTGGCGTACAGTCTGTGCATTGAGGAGCAGGATCTTTCTCAATAATGTCGCCCCCCAAAGTCCTCATAGGGTTCGCGGAGGCCATGGCCGCTCCGGAGGTTGCCTGGAGCCTCGTGGACGCAGGATTCCACGTGGTTTCGTTTGCGCGGCGAGGACGGGCGTCCGCCCTCCGGCACAGCCGTCACGTGGAGTGCCATGAGATTTGTCCGCCGGAGAAGGACCTGCAGGCGGCACTCGCTGACCTTCAAAGCCTCTTGGGCTCGCTCCCTGCAACGGCTGACGGTGATCAACTAATCTTTTTTCCTTTGGATGACAAGGCGGTGTGGCTGGCGAGCAGAGTCAACATGGAGACGGGTTGGCTGCTGGCCGGCCCGCAGGGCGCCAATGCTGAGCTGGCATTGGACAAGTGCCTGCAGACTCAGGCGGCGCGGGAAGCGGGCCTGAATGTTCCGAGGACCCTGTTAGCTCGAAGCGCAAACGACGTACGGGGATTCACCGCGTCGAAATCATTTCCGATTATTCTGAAGGCTGCGGAGTGCGTTCCGGTTCGACAGGGCCGTTTGGAGAATTGCCGGAAATGGGTCTGCGCGAATCCCGGCGAATTGGAACGTGCAATTGCAGAATGGGCGGAGCGAGTGCCGCTGCTCGTGCAGCCTTTCATCATGGGAACAGGCGAGGGTGT
>WNFC01002133.1_pt1 | contig 24692 bp, 25 predicted proteins | sample 5400541 | NCBI WGS metagenome assembly WNFC01 (sample SAMN13153342, study PRJNA577476) | soil metagenome | isolation source: 120 cm saprolite under Douglas fir tree site 2 hole 2 replicate 1 | place: USA:California | collected 2015-04-18 | reverse complement strand
AACCTTGAGTGTCCGATTGTCAAGAAAAACGCCATTCAAATCCCATAGCTAACCGCGTCCGCCGCGAACGCCAGCGGCTTCCTACTTGCCTCCTTATCGAAAACGCCTCGGGTCCAGCCCGTCTGCCTGGAAATTTTTGCGCCGAGGCGTTTCCGATCAAGGCTAGCGACCACTCGGAAGTAATTGCTCTCCTCACAACATCGGATTCACGACACAACGTCTAATCGCCTTCCACGGCCTCCGCCCCAAGAAAGCAATTCCATTCTTCCCCCGCCGCCACAATCCCCTCCGGCAAACTCCCCCGGTTGTATTCCGCCATTCTGTTTTTCCATTTGAGAAACTCGGTGATGGATTGCGGCTCGATCCGCACTTCCACGCGCCGGAGGCTGGCGAGCAGCAGATTCATCTCGCGACGGAATCCGATGGGTGCACGCAGCTTGCCGGACGACTCGCAAACCATTTCGACCAATCGTCCGCGAAGTTCCAGCAGTCCCCATCCGGCGGGCAATTCTTCCGGTCTAAGCAGTCCGATGGGAGTCAGGTAGAACCGTTCGCATCCCATGCCTTTTTCTGGTTTGCTGCGAAAGGGTTTTTCCCGGTCGGCCAGAAAATCAGCGCGGGAGATTTTGCACTCCACGGTCACCGAGTGGCAGCCGCGCTTCCAGCCAATCGCGTCTGGAGTCTCTCCGCTGGCGCAACTCTGCTCTGAGAGCACGACGCCGCAGCCATAGCTGCGCAGCCAGGCGACGCCTTTCGCGACAAGTTTCTGGTGTGTCATGCAATTAGATTCACCTGCCGGCGCGCGGCGGAGAAGTAACTGAGAAGTGTCAGTCTAGTCTCAGGGGCGGCAGCGCGAGTCGCAGTGTGTCAGACTAAATAGGAGGTCTCATGAAAGTAGCGACCAGGTTCGTGTCAGGATACGGCTTCCGCCGTATCGAAATACAGCCAGCTAAGCGAGCGGCTTCAGCCGCTGCCCGCAGCGCCTGAAGGCGATTTATCGTGCGGGTCCTACGGCGCACCTGAAGGCGTGCCCTGACACGAAGCATACGACAGGCTCCAGTTCATCCGAATGAACGTTCTTGAATTCACCTTCCTGGTCTGGGCCGGCTCCCTGGCCGCCGGATTTCTCGGCGCGCTAACCGGACTCGGCGGCGGCGTGGTCTTGGTTCCGCTGCTTACCATTTTCTTCCATGTGGACCTGCGCTATGCCATCGGCGCGTCGCTGGTGTCTGTCATCGCAACTTCCTCCGGTTCGGCCGCCGCCTACGTGAAAGAAGGCTTCTCGAATATCCGCATTGGGATGTTTCTCGAAATCGCCACCACCATGGGCGCGCTGCTCGGCGCCTATCTCACCGCCAAAGTTCCGGCGAACGCAATCGCCATCATCTTCGGCTTGATGCTGACCTATTCCGCCTACGTTTCGCGGCGCGTACGGCCCAGGACCGACGTCGAGCGGCCTCCGGACCCGCTTGCCGCCAAATTAAAGATGAACGGAACTTTCCCCGACACCAGCGGCCTGCGCAGCTACAACGTCTATCGCGTGCCCGCCGGCTTCGGCGTGATGTTTGGGGCTGGCACGCTTTCCGGATTGCTGGGAATCGGTTCGGGCGCGCTCAAAGTCGTGGCCATGGACCAGGCGATGAAAATTCCTTTCAAAGTCTCGACCACCACCAGCAATTTCATGATCGGCGTCACCGCAGCTGCCAGCGCCGGGGTTTATCTGAGCCGTGGATACATTGATCCCTCGCTGGCCATGCCGGTGATGCTCGGGGTGCTGATCGGCTCGCTGATCGGAACCCGCGTGCTGGTAAAAACTCAAACCAAACTTCTGCGTCAAGTCTTCAGCGGAGTGATCGTGCTGCTAGGGCTGGAAATGCTGTTCAAGGGACTCCGGGGAGGCTTCTGATGACACTGCTTCGAGACTGGCGAATGCGGATGCAGAATTTTCGTATGAGCGACTGGTACGACCAGAAAATTGAGATCATCATCGCCGACCTACTCCGGGCCGGCGTGTTAGCCGCCGCCATGGTGGTAATCAGCGGCGCGGTGCTGTATCTCGGCGCACATCCCGCGGCGCGGGTGGACTACCGCACCTTCCACTCCGAACCGGACGAATTAAAGACGGTGCACGGAATAGTGCGCTCCGCATTCTCCGGAGACTCGCGCGCCATCATGCAGCTTGGCCTGCTGTTGCTGATTGCAACTCCCATCGTCCGGGTCATGTTCTCGATTTTCGCCTTTGCAATCGAGGGCGACCGCATGTACGTCTTGTTCACATTGATCGTGCTCACAGTACTTCTGTACAGCCTGTTTGGATCCTTTCTGATTGCGTGACCCAAGAGCAAGAGCTTTTAACCGCAAAGTACGCAAAGGCAGCGCGGAGAACGCAGAGAAAAACGAGTTTTGTCTTTGCGTCCTTCCGTTCCTTAGCGACCTTTGCGGTTAAAGGCTTTTCGCTCGCAGCGTAATCAGCGTAATCTCTGGTGGACAGTTGATGCGCACAGGCGCGCGAATCGTGCCGATTCCGATGTTGGTGTAGAGAGTCAGGTCCCCTACTTTGTAAAGTCCCCGCGGATATCTCCGTCCCAGCGGCGGCAGCCAGGGCGCGCCGATTCCGGGAATCCAGACTTGTCCGCCGTGCGAGTGTCCGGAAAGCTGGAGATCCACCGCCGTCAGCGAAGCCTCATCCGCAAAGTCCGGCTCGTGCGCCAGCAGAATGGTCACCTCCGCAGAAGGGATGTTCGCAAGCGCCAGACCCACGTCTGGCCTGCCCTCAAGCACGTCATCAACTCCAGCAAGCCAAATCCGGTCCTTCCCGCGCTCCAGTGGAACCGAGCGGTTCATCAGCACCGGCAGATGATGATCGCGCAGCGCTCGCGCGACCCGCACTGGATCCGAATTGGCGTCATGATTACCCAGAACCGCAAACCTTCCCATGGGCGCTCGTAGGTCTTGCAGAATACGCGCACAGGGCTCGGCGGTCTGAGCGAAGTGTCTGACGTTACGTGATGATCCGTCCAGCAGCGGCACCGTCACGAAATCTCCGGTCAGCACAATAAGGTCCGGGTGCAGGCCGTTGACCATTTCGACCGACTTGCGAATCGGGGTTATGGAGAAATGGCTTTCGTAGTGGAAGTCGCTCAGTTGGGCGATGGTGAAGCCGTCAAAGGCGTGCGGCAAGCGGGCCAGCCGGATTTCGAGACGAGTAACCTGCGGATGGTTTGACTCCGAAAAACCCCAGGCGCCGGTGGCGGCAACACCTGTGGCCGCAACAGCGCCGGTGTACAGGAACTTCCTTCTGCTTAGCTTTGTGGGAATTGGCAAGGTTTCCGCAGCTCAATAGCGCAGGAACTAAATTGAATTTTAACTGACGTGGGTAGCCGGAGAGTTCTTTCGCTCACGCTGCGGAACATAGATCCGCAGGTAGAACATGAATGCAACCACGGCGAGGTTGACAATAAGAAAACCGGCATGCAGCAGAGACACTCGACGCACCAACAATCTGATTTCGAATGGAAGATAAAGCGCGCCGGAAATGAGAGCGATCCACTCCGCCCATGCCCTGGCTCGCCAGAGGCCGTAGGCTTCCGCAAAACGCAACCCCGCATAACTGCATGCCACCGTGACCACGACCCAGACTTTGGCGTCGCTTAGCCTGCCCGCCAATCGCAACAGCAGATGAGCAATATGGCGGTCAGGGCTGATGTGGAGCAAGTTCAAAAACCACTCCGCCACGTCTTTGGCGTCCAAGAAAAACGCTATGCCGAGCGCAGCCGCCAGCACCAGCAGGCCCTTGACGAACTCCATCAAAGCCACGGTGCGAAGCGCCTGCAGCCGGGCGCGATGCTCTTTGCTGCCAAAGAGAGGCCCTGGTATTTGAGTGCCTGAATTCATTTGCTGGAGTCGCGCACGCTGGCCCGAAGCTCTTCCACAATTTCCCGCGCGGCCTGTCGCGCGTCTGCGTTCTTGGTCACGTCGAACGAGATCGCACCTACGCGCGCATGACCGCCCCCGCCGTACCGTTCGCAAATCCTCGCCAGATTCACCAGCGGAGGCGACAGGGCCCACGGATTCGATCCCACTGAAACTTTCACGCGAAAGCTGCTCTTGCTCAGCCCAACACTATAAACGGACTCGGGGTGCAAATAGTACGGGACAAATTTGTTGTAACCTTCCAGATCAAGATCGGTAATGTCGAAGAACAGCGTTCTGTCTTTTGATTCCGCACGCTCCTTAAGAACTCCGATAGATTCCCGGTGCCTTTGGAGGAGTGGCGACAGCAGGGGAGCCACAAAGGGCGCCGTAATCACCTCCGCCAGCGGCGTCGTCGCCAGCAGCGGAATCAGCCGCGGGATGAAATCGGGGTCCTGCGCAGACTCGATAACCATAGTCAACTGCATGGCCGGAGCTTTCATTTCCACAGCCGTCTTAGCGTCGGGGTAGAGCGCTCCATCAATGATGTCGGTCCAGTGCACCAGTTCGGCGACCGGCCCGCGATTGAATCCAAACCGCTGCTCGGCAATCATGGCAATGAAACTGGTGCAAGACTTGAAGCCGGGATCGTAGAACTTTCGGTTGCTCTGGTCCTGTTCGAACTGCGCCGCATCGGAGGGCGTGAGAAAAGCGCTCTCGTGATGGTCGAACCACCAGGTAATTTTCGGCGAACTGGAATACTTGAAATCCACGATGGCATTTTCCTGCCCGTCGAAGTCAGCTTCATTGAACAAAGCTCCAGCGCGATGGAGCAGGCCAGAGTAGATGAACTCGACGTCACTGCGAATCCGCTCCTGGTAGAAACGCGAAAACAAGGCTGCTGAAGAGGCGCCGTCGAAACACCGGTCATGATAGAAGACTTTGATTTTCAAGAGCTCCCTTTCCCAGTTATTACCCACTTCACCCCCGCCTAGGTCACGAGAAACAAAAGAGTATAGGAATGCCATCCCCGAGGGTTCCTGTCAAGCGACCTATGAACACGGTGAACTAAGTCCCTAAGAATCAGCGCGGAATGCTCTTACCCGGCCAATCTGGCAGCGACGCGGCCGATCACCGGCAACTCGTAACTTTGGCCTTGAACGGCCTTCACGGTGAGCGCGACCCAGATCATCGCGACCGCGATACACGCCACTCCAACCGAAAGCCAGGCCAGGAGAAATCCGACGCCCGGTAGGACGGAGAAAATCGCGAACAGTAGTCTCATCAGGCCCGCAGTGACGACGGCGGCACCGGCAAGAAATACCGATTGCCAGGAATGAAACCTAACAAAACGGCTGCTCTTGAGCACGGGGACGGCCAGAAACAGAATTGCCGGCGCGACTGTCAAATAGGCCAATGCTCCCAGGAAGGCATCACGGCGATCAGTGGCGCTCAATACTTCAGGCGCGCTTACCGAGCGTCCACACACGGGGCAGAACGCGCTGATCTCAGGCATTTCCGCAGCACAATGCGAGCAAGTCATTCGTTAGAGATAATACTGGCCTTTGCCCTGGCCGCCAAATCTCACAGTACAAATTGAATCATTGAATCACTGCGGGTTTGAATCATTGAATCAAGCCCGCTCTCCCTCCGTGGCATGGAGGCGGTTCAAATGATCCAATCCCTCAGTGATTCAATGATTCAATTCTCGGCGTTTGTCATTCCCCTGACCTCCACCTACAATCGGATTCTTCTCATGACCTCAAACATCGCGCTCCCGGTCACAACCCCGCGTCGGCGCTCTCGACTCTGGCCTTTCGTGGCGCTGTTTGCGCTGGCTTTGCTGGTCGTTTCCGCGGCTGGGGTGGCGTGGCTTTTCACCATTGCACGTTCGGCGCTTCCCGACCTCGACGGCGCGGCTCCGGTTTCCGGGATTTCCGCTCCCGTCAGCGTGAGCCGGGACGGTCATGGCGTCCCTACGATTGAAGCCGCCACGCTTGACGATCTTTTTTTTGCTCAGGGGTACATCACGGCACAGGACAGGCTTTTTCAGATGGATCTGATGCGTCGGGCGGCAGCCGGGGACCTCTCCGAGATTGTTGGCGAAGTCGCCCTCAAGCACGATCGCCAACAACGCATTCTCGGGATCAGCGCAATCGCCGAAAAGGGCCTGCAGACAGCCACTCCGGAGGACCGCGAACAATTCGGCGCTTATGCGCGCGGAGTAAACGCCTACATTGACAGCCATCGTGACCGCCTGCCGCTGGAATTCCGCGCCTTGCATTACTCGCCGCGTCCATGGAGCGAAAAAGATTCGCTGATGATCGCTTATCAGATGGTCGAAACCCTCAGCACCAACCCCATCGCCGCCCTGACGCGAGAGCAGGTCTTGGCCAAGCTCGGTCCTGAGCTGACTGCCGACCTTTATGTGAACAGTTCGTGGCGAGACCATCCGCCAACCGCTGCATCTCCTGCGTTGGACAATCCGCCACCGGACCAGCCTCCGGCGCCAGCGCATTCGGTCGCGGCCGCTTCTTTCCCGCCCACCCAATTATCCGCGCTGCTCGGGCCGTGGATCGAGCCGTTCTTCCGCGAGCAACCGGTTCCACTCGGCTCAAATAACTGGGTTGTGTCGGGAGCTCATACGGTCACTGGCAAACCTCTGCTCTCGAACGACATGCACCTCGGCCATCAAATGCCCAACCTGTGGTATGAGGCGCACCTGCACTCGGGCGATTTCGACGTCGCGGGAGTGACTCTTCCCGGTTATCCATTCGTGATTGTCGGGCACAACCGGCGCGTGGCCTGGGGATGCACCAATGTCGGCCCCGCGATCGAAGATGCATTCATCGAAACCTTCAACGGCCAGGGCCAATACTTGACACCCGAAGGCTGGAAGCAACCGGAACTGCGACAGGAACTGATTCACGTCAAAGGCAAGCCCGATGTCGTGGTCAACGTCGAAGTAACACGCCACGGGCCAATCGTCAGCGAACTCTCACCCGGCGAGACTCGCAAGATTGCGCTGCGTTGGACGCTTTACGACGGCATTCGCAATCCTTTTTTCCATGTGGATTCGGTCCAGAACTGGGACCAGTTCCGCCGTGCATTCGCAGAATTTGACGCACCCGGACAAAACGTTGTCTATGCAGACGTGGATGGGAACATCGGATACCAAGCGACGGGGAAGATTCCGATTCGTGCTGCGGGCGACGGCAGCCTGCCGGTGAATGGCAGCGACAATGTGCACGAGTGGACCAGCTACGTTCCGTTCGACAAGCTGCCGAACGTGCTGAATCCACCGTCCGGAATCATTGCCACCGCAAACGGGCGCATCACGCCTGACGGCTATCCGTATTCCCTCAGCGTGCAATGGGAGGCTCCCTGGCGCACCGACCGGATCTATCGCGTACTTGGATCCGGCCGGAAGTTTACTGCCTCGGACATGCTGGCTCTCGAAACCGATATTTATTCGGAGCTCGATCGTTTTGTCGCCGATAAATTCGTGTATGCCATAGACCACGCAAACAATGTCTCCCCACGGGCGCGTCAGGCAGCAAACATCCTGCGCCAGTGGACTGGTCAGATGGATGCGAACTCGGCTGCGCCCACTATCGCGTCCGAAGCCAGAACCCAACTTAGACGCATGTTGCTAGCGGCAAAACTGGGCGAGTATCCCCTGGCTGGGGGGCCTGAGAGTTGGACCACCTATCACTGGATGATGGAAACGGTATGGCTGGAGAACGTCCTCTCGCATCGGCCGGCGCGGTGGCTCCCGTCGGCTTATTCCAGCTATGACGATCTCCTTACCGCCGCGATAGACGAGGCGCTCAAGAAAGCCCCGGCCGACTTGGGTACCTGGAAGTGGGGCCCGGTGGACTCAGTCACTATCCAAAATCCGATACTGGGACGAATTCCGGTTGTGCGACGATGGACAGGCCCGGGAGAACAACCGCAGTCCGGCAGTGGATACACTGTTAAAGCCGCCGGCCGCAACTACGGCCCTTCGGAGAGGTTTACTGCCGATCTCTCCAACCTGGATTCCTCAACGCTGAACATCGTGACCGGCCAGTCCGGAAACCTCCTCAGCCCCTACTACATGGATCAGTGGCGGGCATGGTACACCGGTTACACCTTTACGCTTCCATTCTCGAAATCGGCACTGGAGGACGCGACGGCGCATCGGCTGATTCTAGAGCCGAAGTGAATCTGTCTCAGAAGTCCACGACCTTTACATCAACTGCCTGGCCGACGATGTTGACCTGCGTAGTTTGAAGGTGATCGGTCGCAGTTTCGTAGATTTGCAGCGCCCCACCTTGACAGACGTAAACGACGCTCCGGTTTGGAATCGGCTCAATTCCGGTAACGTCTCCGTTTTCGGGTGGGACCGTGACCACGGAATGGACGCTATCGTAGATAGCCAGACAGCCGCGGGTCTCTGTCGCGGTGGTCACGTTAGTGCAGGTATGGGAACCCACGAACAACTGCCCGTTCGCCCCCATTTGGATGCGGTTGTGGTAGCCGTCGGGGATGAGCTGGGCGGTAGTTACGGACGACGAACCAATATCCACCACGCTTAGCACGCCACAATTCAGTGCTGTCGTTCCGGTGCCGCAGACTGTACCCGGAGGCGTTCCGGCAACGTAAAGGAAGTTACCCGACAGCAGACCGATCGTGGCGCCGCCCACCACCCCGGCGTTCAGCAACGGAATCGGCGTACCCGGTTGTTGGGTTCCTAAATTGAGCGGCACGATGCTGGCATTTGAGGAGCCTCCGCATTCCAGCCCGCAGTTGAAAATGTAAGCCGTCGTGCCGCTACCGTTAAAAACGCCCCATACCGGCCTGTCAAAGCCGCTCACCGTACATGCGGCGATGGGCACCCCCGAACATGGAACTTGAGTGTTGGTTTGCGAACCGGTCCCCAGCAGGCCGGGAAACAGCAGCGTAACCAGGTCCGAGTTATCAGAAAAAACCAGAATCTGGTTGCCGGTCGTGCTGGGAACCAGATAGTGGGCGCCGGGGATCGGAATGATCGCAGTGGTCACTCCGGTCAAAATGTTATACCTGCCCACCCCGCCAGCGGGCTGCCCCAGGACAGGTGCGCTGGGTATGGCGACAAATGCGCTCGTGTCATCAGTCCACACAAACAGACTCTCGGTGGCCCCCGGCAAGCTAATCGCGGTGGTCACCGATTCGCTTGTGTTGTCCACAACCGCAATCCGGTTGCTCGACGGACTCACCACCAAAGTACGGTCTTTTTTCGGGCCCACAACCATCATGCCCGCATCCGGCAGCACTCCCGAGAGCGATACTGCGGCCAGGGACAGGACGTCCGTGGTGGCATTCACAATTTGGAGGGCCGGGAAAATCCCCCCGGTAGGGCCCAAGTGGAGGGGATTCGAAACGAAGGCACGAAAGGTCAGGCCGCTCTTCGTTTGCTGAGTGCTGTTTGATGAACTGCTGCATGAAACCAGCAAGCCACTGGCCAAAATGGACACAAGAAAGACGCTTAAGGATCTTTTCAACCGTGGGACTCCGAAGAGCATTGAAGGATAGAGAGTTAGATGCGAAAGAGCGGATTATATCAGAGGCTTGTGCTAAACATTTGCGGTCTCGGTGCCATGCCGGATAATGCAAGCCGGTTGTTCCTCCTGTATTCTCAAGAATATGGCGGGCGACTTCCTAGCGCGCTTAAAGACTTCCCCAGTGCTGTGCGATGGCGCCATGGGCACTCTGCTCTATGCCAAGGGCATCTTTATCAACCGCTGCTACGACGAACTCAATGTGTCGCAGTCTGATTTGATTCGGGGACTCCACCATGAGTATCTGCAGGCAGGCGCGGAGGTCATTGAAACCAACACCTTTGGCGGCAACAGCTTCCGGCTGGATCGCCATGGGCTTGCCGGCAAGGTCCGCGAAATCAACTTGGCGGGCGCCAAGCTGGCGAAGGAAGCCGCCAAGAGCTTCGATGCCTGGGTGGCGGGCTCCGTCGGCCCGCTGGGGGTCCGGATTGAGCCTCTCGGCAAGACTTCCTTCCAGGAGGCGCGCGACGCCTTCCGCGAGCAGATTGCCGCTTTGTTGGAAGGCGGAGCAGACATTCTGATTCTGGAGACTTTCGGATACATGGAGGAATTGCATCAGGCCCTTCTGGCGGCTCGGGATATCAATCCCCGAATTCCGGTGGTCGCCCAGGTCACGGTGGACGAGGAAGCCAATTGCATGGACGGCTCCACGCCGGAAGTATTCGCGCCGCGTCTCGAAGAATGGGGCGCGGACGTGATCGGGTGCAACTGCAGCGTCGGCCCGGTGGCGATGCTCGATGCCATAGAGCGAGTCCGGGCGGCGACTTCGCTTCCGATCTCCGCCCAACCCAATGCCGGAATCCCGCGCTCGGTCGAAGGACGAAATATCTACCTCTGCTCGCCGGAATATATGGCGAGCTACGCGCGCAAGTTTGTGGGCGCCGGTGTACGACTGATCGGCGGCTGCTGCGGCACGACCCCGGAGCATATACGGGTGATGAAATCGGCGCTGCGGGCGACCCAGGCCCGCGCCCGGATTGCGGATGCGCAAGTCAAGACCGAAGCCCTCCCCCGCGCCGTCGCTGCCGTGCCCCTGGAAAAGAGGTCGCAGCTCGGTGCCAAGATTGCCCGCGGCGAATTCGTGGCCATGGTGGAAATTGTCCCTCCAAGGGGGACGAACATTCAGAAGGAACTGGAAGGCGCGCGCTACCTGAAGTCGGTTGGGGTGGATGGCATCAATATTCCCGATAGCCCGCGCGCTTCCGCCCGCATGAGCAACCAGGCGTTGTCGCTTCTTCTGCAGCAGCAAGCCGGGATCGAGGCTATCCTGCATTACACTTGCCGCGATCGCAACGTGCTGTGTATTCAGTCGGATCTGCTGGGCGCTGCCGCCGTCGGAATCCGCAATTTAATTTGCATCACCGGCGACCCTCCGAAGATGGGAGGCTACCCCGACGCCACTGCGGTTTTCGATGTGGACGCGATCGGGCTGGTCAACATTGTGCACAACCTGAATCGCGGCCTCGACATTGGCGGCAATCCCATCGGCATCGGCACCGGCTTTGCTATTGGAGTCGGCGCCAATCCGGGAGTGCCCAACATTGATGAAGAGATCAGCCGCTTCGAATACAAGGTCGAAGCCGGCGCCGAGTTCGCGGTAACCCAGCCGGTCTTCGACCTCTCCCTGCTGGAGAATTTTCTAAGAAAGATCGAGCATTGCCGCATCCCAGTCATTGCCGGTATCTGGCCGCTGGTCAGCGCCCGCAACGCCGAATTCATGAAGAATGAGCTACGCGTGTCAGTCCCCGATTCCATTCTGGAGCGCATGACGCGGGCGCCGTCACCTGAGGCCGCGCGCGAGGAAGGCATTGCCATCGCCCGCGAGATGCTCGTCTCGGTTCGCGACCTGGTGCAGGGCGCGCAGATCAGCGCCCCCCAGGGACGCTACTCATCCGCCGTGGACGTGCTTGAGGCCCTGGGCAGCACGGGAGCCGGGGCCGGCTAGTCCACAGATCCCGTTTCTACACCTTAGACATCAAATTATTTTTGTTGCATGCTTCACCCGATGATTTCCACAGTCGCTGGGTGTAAAATATGTAGAGGAGTTGTTTCCTCTTGCCAAAATTTGAAGAGTGTATCCAGCGCCTGGAAAAAATTGTTCAGGATCTGGAACAGGGTGAAGTGCCACTAGAAAAATCTCTGACCCTATTCGAAGAAGGAATGCAGCTCTCCGCTTCTTGCCGGAAGGAGTTGGAGGAAGCTGAAGGCAAGGTGGAAATTCTCCTCAAGCAAAACGGCAAGATTCAGGCCGAGCCGTTCGACCGCCAATAGCGAGCCGGAACGACGCAATGCGGCAAACTCTTTTCGCTCCGCTCTGCCGGAGCTCTAGCAGCCGTAGTAAAGCGGCGAGAACCGAGGAGCTAATGCAACCCACCAACGTAGTCCTGCTCCAAAGCGATCCCAACGTCGCCCACACGCTTGCCACCTCGCTGTCGAATTCGTCCCGTCGCGTACATGTCGCCCAGTCGCTGGACGACTTGCGCTACGCCACCGCCAAGCATCACCCTTCCGCGATCATCATTGACTTGGAGACTGCAACTCTCGGGGACGTTGAATCCCTTAAGCGGGATTTTAAAGAAACGCGTATCGTCTGCAACCATCGGGTTGCGGATGAGGAGATGTGGACCTCAAGCCTGAGCGTCGGTGCGGATGACTGCTGTCGATCGTCCGATATGCGGGGGATTTTGTTGGCTGCCGTCCGCGACCCAATAGCCCGTACCATGGCGGCGTAAGCTCTCAAGCATGCATATGCAGAACGGGAGTCTCGCCCGTCCCGGGCTGACGGGTGAGAACGCCCGTCTCTCCACAGCCAACTCACATTTTGCCCTTGTTATACTTCCCTCCATGCTGGCGGCAACCCTGGAAGAAGGACGCAAGCTCGCCGACGCGGCCTTGGAGCGCCTTCTGCCCGCCGCCAGCGACCGCCCGACTTCCATCCATCAGGCTATGCGTCACAGTGTCTTTGCCGGAGGCAAGCGCATCCGGCCGATCTTGTGCATTGAAGCGGGACGTGCGGTTGCGGGATCGCTGCCTCCAGGAATTGAAGAGCTCGGTGCGGCCGTCGAGATGCTCCACACCTATTCCCTGATCCACGACGATCTTCCCGCCCTCGACAACGACGACTTGCGCCGCGGCCGCCCCACCTGCCACAAGGTCTTCGGCGAAGCCATCGCAATCCTTGCAGGAGACGCGCTGCAAACGCGGGCTTATGAAGTTCTATCCCGCCTTGCTTGTCCGCCCGAGGCTCGGGTCAGAATCATCGAAGAGATCGCTCGTGGTACTGGCACAGTAAACGGAATGATCGGTGGGCAGGTTGTGGACTTGGAAGCCGAGCACAGTAAACCCAATGCCGAGACGCTCGAATACATCCATCGTTCCAAAACCGCGGCACTGATCACGGCGAGTGTGGTGACCGGCGGCATCTACGCAGGAGCGTCGTCAGAGCAGGTGAGCCAACTGCGCAGTTTCGGGCAGGCAATCGGTCTCGCCTTCCAGATTGTTGACGACGTACTCGACGTGACTCAGACTTCCGAGCAACTGGGAAAAACCGCTGGCAAAGATGCTGCTTCAGAAAAGGCGACCTACCCGGCCTTATTCGGCTTGGAGGAATCACGCAAACAAGCTGCGGGCCTGCTGGAATCAGCGGGCAAGGCTGTGGAAAATTTCGATTTCCGGGCTAATGTGCTCAAGGATTTGGCACGATTCTTAATAGAACGGGAGAGCTGAAGCATTTTCTGGAACTCAGGGCACCTTAACGTTATACTGACCCAACTGAGTTCCTCAGAAGCGCGTCGGAACCGCAGATCACATCCTCTTGGCACCAGTCACGAAAGGGTAAATGAAGAAGACGAGTACTCCCCGGGTGGCCTATTTTTCAATGGAGATCGCCCTTGAGCCGGACATTCCTACCTATAGCGGAGGCTTGGGTATTCTGGCTGGCGACACGCTGCGTTCTGCGGCCGACCTGGGCGTACCTCTGGTTGCTGTGACCCTAGCATACCGAAAAGGATACTTCCGCCAAATCCTGGATTCGTCAGGAAATCAGTTCGAGCAACCGCAGGACTGGGATCCCGAGACACAGATTGCCGAAGTCAAGCAACGAGTTTCAGTAGAGATCGAAGGCCGCCAGGTTTTTATTCGCGCCTGGAAGTACACAATTACCGGCATCACCGGAGAAATTGTTCCGGTTTATCTGCTCGACACCAATCTCCCCGAGAACACCGACTACGACCGCGCGCTGACTGACTCGCTCTACGGCGGCGACCAGCGCTATCGCCTGGCCCAGGAAATTGTACTTGGACTGGGCGGCTTCCGGCTCACGGAAAAACTCTATCCCGGACTGATCGAGACGTTCCACATGAACGAGGGCCACTCGGCTCTGCTTTCTCTGGGCCTGCTGGAAAGGCGCCTCGAACAAAGCTTCGCCGGACGGGTCAAGCAGCTCGATATTGATGGCGTTCGCAACATGTGCATCTTCACCACCCACACTCCGGTTCCCGCCGGTCATGACCAGTTTCCCCGCAGTCTAGTTGGCCAGGTACTGGGGCGGGAAGAACTCGCACTGCTCGATGAAGCCGACGCCTGGGAACGCGATGCCCTGAACATGACCTTCCTGGCGCTGCGCTTTTCCGGCTACGTGAACGGCGTCGCCATGCGCCACGGCGAAGTTTCGCGCGGAATGTTTCCCGCGTACGACATCAGCGCCATCACCAACGGCGTCCACGCCATCACCTGGACATCCCCCGCTTTCAGCGAACTCTTCGACTCCTACATTCCCGGCTGGCGTACCGACAACAACTATCTGCGCTACGCCATCAGCATTCCCATCCCCAGCATTCAAAAGGCTCATGCCGAAGCGAAGTCCGATTTGTTCGAGGAAATCGCCAAGTCGTTTGGAGTCCAACTCGACCCAAAGCTTCTCACTCTCGGCTTCGCGCGCCGCGCCAGTACCTATAAGCGCGCCGATCTTTTATTTCAGGATCCCGAACGACTTCGCCGTATCGCACGCGAAGTCGGCCCCATTCAGCTGGTCTATGGCGGCAAAGCTCATCCGCACGACGAGGGCGGCAAGAACCTGATTCGTCGCGTGGTCGGCGGGGCCAGCTCTTTGGCCGACATAATCAAGACGGTGTACGTGGAAAACTACGACATGCGTTGGGGAAAACTCATCACCTCAGGGGTTGATCTCTGGATGAACACGCCCATGCGGCCGCAGGAAGCCTCTGGCACCAGCGGCATGAAGGCAGCCTTGAACGGCGTCCCCAGCTTCAGCGTGGTGGACGGCTGGTGGGCCGAAGGACACATTGAAGGCGTCACCGGATGGGCCATCGGCAGCAGTGAGGTGGCGGAAGATCCCTTGCTCGAAGTGGCCGCGCTTTACGACAAGCTGGAGCGCGAAATCGTGCCCATGTTTTACGGACGCCCCAACCGCTATTCCGAGGTGATGCGCTATACCATCGCGTTGAACGCTTCGTTCTTTAACACTCAACGCATGGTGCTGCAGTACATTTCGAACGCCTACAAGATTCAGCGCGATGTGGCGGTGCCGGCGATGCGCTTGTAATCCTGACCTATTTTGCCATCCGCGTTTTTGCAGACCACGCTCGCGCACTTGCCGCTGCGGCTGGATCTAATCTCCCGAGGGCTGGAGCGACTCCTGGTAGTCAGGAGTAATCTCTGGCACAAAGCCCGCGGCCGGGCGGTCGCCCAAAATCTGACGGGCCGCATCCGCATCACTTTTCGAGTGCTCCCGGGGTTTCCTCTCTGCGAACTGCTCCTGTTCGGTGGATCCACTTAGCCCCGTAGTTGAGGCCAGACCTCCGGCAATCACCTGGGTGAGCGCGTCGAAGTATCCGGTGCCCACGAAGCGTTGATGTTTCACGGCCTGGTATCCGAACTCGGCTTCGCGGCTGAATTCTTTTTCCTGCAGGCGGGAGTACGCTGTCATACCGCTGTCTTTGTAGCCGCGTGCCAGCTCGAACATGCTCAGATTCAAAGCGTGGAATCCAGCCAGGGTCACAAACTGGAATTTGTATCCCATTCTGGCAAGTTCCGGCTGGAAGCTCGCGATGGCTGCGTCGCCGAGTTTCTTCTTCCAGTTGAACGAGGGCGAGCAATTGTAGGCCAGTAGTTTGCCGGGATACTGAGCATGGATTGCTTCCGCGAACCGCCGCGCCTCTTCCACGCTCGGTTCCGAGGTCTCGCACCAGATCAGGTCAGCATACGGCGCATAGGCGAGGCCGCGTGCGATCGCAGACTCCAGACCACCACGAATGTGGAAGAATCCTTCCGAGCTCCGTTCTCCAGTGACGAACGCATGATCGCGCGGATCAATGTCGCTGGTCAGCAAATGGGCGCTGTTGGCATCGGTGCGGGCCATGATAAGCGTAGGCACGCCGAGCACGTCCGCTGCAAGTCGGGCGGCCACCAGCTTTTGTATTGCCTCCGAGGTCGGCACCAGAACCTTCCCTCCCAGATGTCCGCACTTCTTGGCTGAAGAGAGCTGGTCTTCGAAATGTACACAGGCAGCGCCGGCCTCGATCATCATTTTCATCAACTCGAAGGCGTTCAGGGCGCCGCCGAATCCGGCTTCAGCATCGGCCACGATGGGGGCCAGCCAGTACATGCCGTTTTTTCCGTCCATGTGATGCACCTGGTCGGCGCGCATCAGTGCATTGTTGATGCGCCGAATCACCGTCGGCACACTGTTCGCCGGATACAAGCTCTGATCGGGATACATCTGACCCGCATCGTTGGCATCCGCCGCCACTTGCCAGCCGCTCAGGTAGATCGCCTTCAGCCCGGCCTGCACCTGCTGCACCGCCTGATTGCCAGTGAGCGCGCCCAACGCCTGCACATACTCCTCGTGATGCAGCAGCCACCACAGCCGCTCGGCGCCCAAGCGTGCCAGGGTGTGCTCAATCTGGAACGAGCCGCGCAACTTCTCGACTTGCTGGCTGGTGTACGGGCGCTTGGTTCCTCGCCAGCGGGTGTTGGTGTGCCATTGCTTGGTCATTTCGGCGGCGCTTAGAATGTACATGGTTGCGATGTCCTGTCCGGCGTACCGGCTCAATGAGGAGTAGAACGCATTCTCCCGGCTGCTGCAAACTTGGTCGTCCGTATCGATCATGTAGCCCGTTTCGGACTAGTGGTTGCCAGGAAGCCTCGGAAAACCATTAGGATACTGGAAATGACTACGACTACGGCCCTCCGGAACGAACTGGAAACAGAAATCCTTACCCCAGAAGCGAGCGCCTTCCTGTCCCGGTTGGCGCGCAAGTTCGAGCCCCGCCGCCAGGAACTGTTGGCCGCGCGCGGCGTTCGCCAGCAGCGGATCGACGCTGGAAATCTGCCCGACTTTCTCCCCGAGACCGCCCACATTCGCGAGAAGGAATGGACGGTCGCGCCCATCCCGAACGACCTGCTCGACCGCCGGGTTGAGATTACCGGCCCGGTGGACCGCAAGATGATCATCAACGCACTGAACTCGGGCGCCAATGTCTTCATGGCAGATTTCGAGGATTCAAATTCTCCCACCTGGCAGAACAACCTTGAGGGCCAGCTCAATCTGCGCGATGCGGTCGAGGGCACCATCAGCTACATCAGTCCCGAGGGCAAACGCTACGAACTTAATCCGCGCGTGGCGACACTGGTGGTCCGGCCTCGCGGCTGGCATCTCGACGAGAAGCATTTTCTAGTCGATCGCAAGCCGATTTCCGCTTCTCTCTTCGATTTCGGCCTCTACTTTTTTCATAATGCAAAACAGCTCATTCACAAAGGGACCGGGCCGTACTTTTATCTGCCCAAAATGGAAAGTCATCTCGAAGCCCGTTTGTGGAACGATGTCTTCTGCTTTGCGCAGGACGAACTTGGCATCTCCCGCGGCTCCATCCGCGCCACCGTTCTCATCGAGACTATCCTCGCGGCTTTCGAGATGGACGAAATCCTCTACGAGCTGCGCGATCACTCCTCGGGACTCAACTGCGGACGCTGGGACTACATTTTCAGTTTCATCAAGAAATTCAGGAACCGCCCCGATTTCGTTCTGCCCGATCGCTCCATCGTCACCATGGATAAACATTTCCTGAAATCCTACGTGAGCCTGCTGATTCAGACCTGTCACCGCCGCGGCATTCACGCCATGGGTGGAATGGCCGCCCAGATTCCCATCAAAAATGATCCCGATGCCAACGAAAAAGCCCTCCACAAAGTGCGTCAGGACAAACTACGCGAAGTGAACGCCGGACATGACGGAACCTGGGTGGCCCATCCCGGTCTGGTTCCAATCGCGAAACAAATTTTCGACGCGCATATGAAAGACGCTAACCAGATCCGACGCCGCCCCGACGACGTTCGCGTGATCTCCAAAGATCTTTTGGCCGTCCCCGAAGGCAACATCACCGAGCAAGGCTTGCGCTGGAACATTGACGTTAGTTTGCAGTATCTCGAGTCGTGGCTGCGCGGCTCCGGCTGCGTTCCGATCTATAACCTGATGGAAGACGCCGCCACTGCCGAAATCTGCCGCGCCCAAATCTGGCAGTGGGTGCGGCACGGCGCCCGGCTGAGCGACGGCCGACCGGTCACGCAAGAGATGGTCCGCAATGTGATGGCCGAGCAGAAGTTGCAGGGCGGTCGCATTGCCCAGGCCGCCGAAATCTTAGAGCGCATGATGACCAGCCCCGATTTCGCAGAATTCCTGACCTTGGTGGCTTATGATTACGTCGATTAGGAATTCGCAGGACGGCTGCCTGGACTCTCACTCGGCAGGGTACGAACCCGCAGCGCAGGAAAATGACGAACTCCAACTCCCACTCCGATGACATCTCGGATGAGTTTCTCGCCCAGCTAAAGCAAGACCTGGTCTGCCGCCGTGTCGGTCGTGGCATGGCGCTGCTCGAACAGCATCGCCGCCTGCTCACTTCGTTTGACCCAGAAAAAAAGAACGCCGGACGCCTCGCCGGATATGTCGCGCAATGGGTTGACCTCGGATTCGAACGCTCTGGACTGGTCAAAGACATCGTTGCCCGGTTCTCGAAGGCCGCGCGGGCACGCTTGCCGCTCGAGGACTACCTCTATCTGCGGATGGCCGGGGGCATGGTGGCCATGTCCGAAGAAAACACCGACGAAGCGATTCGCCATTTCGATTTTGTGCTGAGCCTCGACCAGGAGACCGCCGATCGGGAACTGGTGGCGATCGCCAATTTCTGGAAGGGCCGTTGCCTTCGTATGAAGGGAGAGTACGACCCGGCCCGCGGCTTCGCGATCAAGGGCCGAGATCTGGCTCTGCAACTCGGCCACCAGCCGATGGCCGCGGTCATGCGAGTGCTGGAGAGCTGGCTCTTCTTTCAGAAGGGCGAAGCCAAGCAAGCCGTCGACGCTTTACAAGAGGCAGAAGCTGTTCTCAACGAGACCGACGACTACGTCACTCTCGGCAACATTCGCTCTTCTTATGGCCGCATCGCTCGCCGCCAGGGACGATACCAGCACGCCATTGATAGCTTTACCGATGCCATCGCGCTGTACAAGAAACGCGACCCACGGCATCGCAACGTGGCTCGCACGCTCAACAACATGGCGTACGTCAAGCGGTTGATCGCACTGCAGTTGCGCCGCAAAGCCGATTCCGAAGCGGCCCGCCGCCGCAAAGCTGCCGCGCGCGGCCGCGCCAGCAGCGGTCAGGGTAAGCCTCAATATCGCAATCGCTTTGAACAGCTCCGTCAGGAAGCGCTGGCCGAGCTTGCCGAAGCCGCGGCCATTTACCAGCAGTACGAATATCATCACGGCCTGGGCAGCGTGAACCTGAACTATGCCTATCTCCATTTGGACAACGGAGACCTCGAACAAGCAGAAGCGGCGGCGAAAATCTCGTTCCGCCTGGCTGAAGAAAAGCGCGACTATATTCTGATGGCGCGGGCGCGGATGTTGCGTTGCATGATTGAAAACGCGCGCGTCGAGGAAGGCATCGGCGAGAGCACGGAACCCGGCAATCACGCACGCTTGGCCCAGGATTTCGCCCAGGAAGCCATGGAACTGGCAAAACACACCCAGAACCGGCGGCTGTTGGCCCACACTTATATCTGGAGGGGACTGACCCACTGCAATCGCTTCTTCGACGATCCCGACGCAGCGCGCCTTTGCTACGATCAGGTGATCACCCTCTCCAAAGGCGACCACGCCGACAGCGCCTGGGAAGACTTGCAGACCCTCAAAGCCAGGGTCCTTCGCGGCGGCAACGTCAATCCGACGCTGCGGGCGTGGTCACAGGGCTCGGTTGGCGACAAGACCTTTCAGCAGATCAGCGAGGAGTTCGCCGAATTGATCATTCCCAAAGTCTGGGAGCGCGAGGGCCGCAAGGTGTCACGGGTGGCGGCGCGCCTCTCCGTGTCCCCCAAAAAAGTCCGCCGCATCCTCAACCGCGTTGGACGCCGCAAGCCACCGACAGAGTAGTCGGATTGATCCGCCCGAGGAGAGCACTTTCCTCGGACGGTTGCCAAAAAGCGACGGCGTACATGAGTAAGGACAACCGCCAGTGCCGTGGGCTTCATCAGACTTCGCGATGTCAATGACACGCGGCAGGATTTTGGTGGACCTGGTCGGGATCGAACCGACGACCTCTTCCATGCCATGGAAGCGCGCTCCCAGCTGCGCCACAGGCCCACGTGGAGAAAGTTCCTGCACAATTCTCGCCCACCTCTACCGGTTAGTCAAACAAACCGAAGTAGAATGGCGTTTGGCGAAAGCCAACAAAATGAGTATTCTGAATCGGACGAGCTACTAACGAAGACGAGCCACTAATGAACAAGAAGCGCGTGATTGCAGTTTTTTTCTCCATGATTGCCTTCGCGGGCGTGAGCCTGGCGCAGGCGCGCGCCGCAGCCCAGGCGGTGTCTTATTCCTCCATCACCGAACTCAACCAGCTGATTGCGAATCTGCAGCAAGCGTCGCAGGGCTCGCAAACAGACCTGTCCCATTTGCGAGTCGATAAGTGGAAGACTGACTCTGGCACCAAACGCCAGACCGAGAGCGATACCGAATCCATTCTCAAGAATTTGCAGAACGCTCTGCCCGGCATGCTCGCGGACCTGAAGAACTCGCCGGAGAATCTGGCGCTGAGTTTCAAGGTATATCGCAACCTCGACGCTCTTTATAACGTCTTCAACTCGGTGGTCGAAGCCGCCGGTGCTTTCGGGAGCAAAGAAGAATTTCAGTCGTTGAGCAAAGATTTGGGCTCACTGGAAGATTCGCGGCGCGCCTTTGCCGACCGCATGGACAAACTCGCCAACGCAAAGGAAAGCGAACTGGGACAACTTCGCGTGGCGCTGCAGAACGCCCGGGCCGAAGCCGCTCCGAAAAAAGTGGTTGTGGATGACACTGCGCCTCCGCCGAAGAAGCCTGCGCCTCATAAGAAACCAGTCCCAAAACCCAAAACCACGCAGACCTCCTCGCCTCCTGCCCAGCCCGCTCCGGCCCAGCCGGCGCAACATCCGTAGAAACCCGAAAAGAGCTGTTGCTAAGTACCTTGAAATCCCGTGACTTAAATTCCTGGAACCTTGTCGCGTCCTGCGGGGTCTAAGAAACTAAGTGAACCGGGCTGTGCCGATGGACCTATAATGAGGTGTGATTCGCCATGAAGGTCATGGCGGGAGCAGCCAACTTGGCCGAATTCGCGAGTGCGATCGGAGTGCCTGAGTCCGCAGTCATCGCGGAACTCAAGGCGGGGAGCGTCATTTATCGCATCCTGACCGATCCCTCCGATGCCGCGGACACCACCCAGGAAGTCTTCCTCAAAGTCTTCCGCGGGATGAAATATTTCCACGGCCAATCCAGCTTGAAGACCTGGATCTATCGCATCGCCATTCACGAAGCGTCGAATCGCCGGCGCTGGTGGTTCCGGCACAAGGCCAAAGAGACGTCCATGGAGCCATCGGACGCCGCTGCGCACTCTTTCTCCGGGCCGGTGAATGCCGCGTTGGTGGACAAGCACAAATCGCCTTTTGAGAACGTTGCCGATCACGAAGTCCAGGGCAAGGTGGAGGAGGAACTGCGCAAGGTTTCCGAGCCTTACCGGACCGCAGTCGTACTTCGCGACATCGAAGATCTCTCTTACGAAGAGATCGCAGAGATCACGCAGGTTTCGCTGGGGACGGTGAAATCCCGCATCACTCGCGGACGCGATGCTCTCAGGAAGCGATTGACTGAGTACGCAAGGGAAGTTGGGCCGGAGCTGGGCTTGGACCTTGCCCGCCTATCATTCGGCGATGAACCCAGCGCCCAGGTTTTTCGTGGCAAGCGAATTGAGGTGACGCCATGACCTGTGTACAAGCGAAGGCCGTGCTTTCTGCTTATCTTGACGGAGCTATCACCGGGAAGCAGATGTTTTCTCTGAACCAGCATCTCGAAGATTGCGGCTCCTGCGGACAGCAATACGAGTCCTTGCGCCGTACTCAGCAGTTACTGGCGAAGGTCGGTCGCGCGAAAGCGCCCGAGGATTTGTCGCTCAAACTGCGGCTGGCGATTTCACGGGAAGCCGCTCGTATGCGGCAGCCTTACTTCGGCAATCTGGCGCTGCGGCTGGAGAACGCGATGCGTGGGTTCATGGTCCCCGCGACTGCTGGACTGGTTGCAACCATTGCAATTTTTGCCCTGCTGATGGGCTTCATCACCCCGGTCCAGGCCGATACCAGCGATGTCCCCCTTTTGCTTTCCACGAAGCCGGAGTTGCAGCAGTCCAGTTTCGGCATGACCCTCGGCGCGATTAGCGAAGACTCCCTGGTGATCGAAGCCTACGTGGACGCGAATGGCCGGGTCCAGGACTACAGGATTCTTTCCGATCCCAACAAACTGCATGACCTCCCTCATCCGGTGAAAAACATGCTGATTTTCACCACCTTCCGTCCCGCGACCTGGATGGGTGTACCCCGTCCCGGAACCGCAGTGCTCTCATTCTCGAAGATAAGCGTGAAGGGCTAAGTCTGAGCGCGGGCATTCCAGTCGCTACTGAATGACGCATCTTTACGATAATAGGCAGAAGAAAACAAATCCTCGGCGCCCATCATCTAATCTACGGTAAGGCAGCAACTTCTCTTCAGTTCATGGGTTACGCATTTTCAGACCAGGCAGATCAAAGAGTCGCACAGGAGATTCGCTTGAAAAAAATATCGTTGTTATCTGGTCTTGTCCTCTTAGTGGCGTTGGCCGGCACATCGCAGGCGCAGCAATTTGATGCAGCCTTCGGGTTTGGCACGGTGACAGCGCCCTCAGCTTCCAATAACGGAACCAGCACCTTCCCGTCGTTGAGTGGAGGCCTCTATCCCAGTTTCAGTGGGATTGTTCTTTTAAAACGCCACATTGGTTTCGGCGGCGAAGTCGCCTGGCGGGGCAGCCAGTCCACGTATGGAGGGGCGGTTAACAATTTTGGAATTGTTCAGAAATACCGGCCCATCTTTTACGATTTCAATGCAGTGTATGGCAGGACCTTCCAGAAGCAGAAGATCGGCGCTGATGTCATGGCAGGGATCGGCGGCGAGGACCTGCGGTTTTACACACCTTATACAACCTGCGGGTTTACTTCGTGCACGAATTATGTCAGCAGCAACCACTTCGCCGGTCACTTCGGAGCCGACGTTCGCTTCTACTTCTGGGGCCACGCCTTCATTCGCCCGGAAGCCCACTACTACGTCATTCACAACAACCAGGAGTTCAACGACGTGAACGCTTCGCGCTTTGCCGTTTCGATCGGCTATTCCTTCACGCCGGGATTCTGAAGCAGCTCGCCGGCATGTGCAAAAGAGGCCTTGCGAAGACTCCTTTTTTGTTTATATTGGGTTCAGGGATGCCTGCTTGTCGCATCATGGACACTCCAGAACAGATTCTTCGCACCGCCTATCGTGCATTCAATACTCGCAACATCGCCCAGGCGCTGGGCCTGATGCATCCTGAGGTGGACTGGCCGAATGGCATGGAGGGCGGCCGGGTCCGAGGGCACAAGGCTGTCCACGAGTATTGGACTCGGCAGTGGAAAGTGGTGGATCCGCACGTGGATCCGGTTGGTTTCTCGAGCGACGCCGCTGGACGGACCATCGTTGACGTGCACCAGGTCGTCCGTGAACTGCATGGGAAGGTGGTTCTTGACCGGATGGTGAGGCATTCCTACGTGATAGAGAATGGATTGATTCTTAGCATGGAGATCGACGAGTCCGGGAACGCAGAATGACCGATGTATCGAATCAAAAGGAGGAGAAGGCCGGGCTGGACACACGAACGCGTTCCGTCCCCGACCCTTCCAGCTTTTGCCCCAATTGCTCCACCCATCTCGTCGAGCAGGAATGCAAGCTCAAGTGTCCGCAGTGCGGCTATTACTTGAGTTGTTCTGACTTCTATTGAGGACTTCCCTCGAGCTTGGCACTCATCGTGATCTGCGCGTTCAGGACCTTCGACACCGGACATCCCGCTTTCGCATCTGCCGCCGCCTTCTGAAACGCAGCAGCATCCGCGTTCGGGATCTTTGCTTGGACATCCAAATGAATTGCGGTAATCGCCCAGCCCGAGTCCAGCTTCTCCATTTTCAGATTGGCGGTGGTGTTAATGCTGTCAGGTGTGAGATTCGCCGCCCCGAGTTGCGCCGAGAGTGCCATGGAAAAACACGCCGCGTGTGCAGCGGCAATCAATTCTTCCGGATTCGTGCCCGGAGCGCCTTCAAACCGCGTCTTAAAGGAATAAGGCACATGAGAAAAAACGCCGCTGGAGGTTGAGAACTCGCCTTTGCCATCTTTCAGACCACCTTGCCACACTGCGCTTGCCTTGCGTTCCATCTTTAATTCTCCTTGTGAAATCGTGAATGAGTATTTTAGATGAGGAACCGACTCTGTGTGCAGACCGTATCACTCCGCACTCAGGGCTCGCAGCGCTTTCCTGATTTCGCGGTTGATGCGGGCAGCCTCCTGCGAGGAAACATCAATCAATTCCACCCAACGCCGGCTGTCGCCTTCGAGTTTGGCCTGCTGAAGCAAATACGTGGCCTGCAGAATTGCTTCCAGCGAGTTGCTTAGGTCGTGCGCCAACACCCGCAAGCGGACAAGTTCATCTGGTTTCTGATTCTTTGATCGGGCAGCGTCGTGGCTTGCCATTACAGCTCCATTGCAGCGAGAGTTCAACTCTTGGTTCTGGCAATCAGTCCGGGCGAAAAAGCCAAGTGCTAGA
>WNFC01002268.1_pt1 | contig 24693 bp, 13 predicted proteins | sample 5400541 | NCBI WGS metagenome assembly WNFC01 (sample SAMN13153342, study PRJNA577476) | soil metagenome | isolation source: 120 cm saprolite under Douglas fir tree site 2 hole 2 replicate 1 | place: USA:California | collected 2015-04-18 | reverse complement strand
AGACCGTTCCAGCCAAGCCCTCTCTTATTAATGTACATCTTTGACATAGAAAACCATTCGCTCTCAAGCGGTGGTCACATGGCCCTTCTCTAAGTTCAGAATCATATCTTTCGCGCCGAGAGTCTTAAGGGAAGAAAAGTGGGCGTTTTCACCGCCGTAAAGAACCTCCAGGCCTAGCAGCCTGTTATAGAAGTGCACGGATCTTGCCATATCATTGACTTTGATCGTGATTGCGGAGATTTGTTCTACGTTCATATCCCTCTCCTCGCGCCATCCCTTATGCAACAAGAACCTGATTCTTCTCTTCTGACAGTCCGCCGAGAGACTCTACAGCCGGCGCAGCGGGCTTCTAGGATTGGACCAAAAAGGGGCAACGCGGGGCGGCCTTAGGCGGAGTTGACGCAGAGCGTGGAGTTCAGGGTTTGTAGAGCTGGTCGATCTTTGCGGCCAGGATGAAATCGCTCTCTGTCAGACCGTTGATCTTGTGCGTCCAGGTCGTAACTTCGACTTTTCCCCAGGCAAGCGAGATGTCTGGGTGATGCCCCTGCTCCTCCGCCAGCTCACCAACGTGGTTTACAAACTTGAGGGCTTCGCGAAAATTGGGAAACTTGAAGGTCTTGGTGATGTGGTGTTCGTCGACGATGTTCCACCCATCGACCTGCTTTTGAAGTGTGGAGAGCTCCTCACCCTTGAGCGGAGACACCCCTCCACGGCAAGGAACGCATGTTTTGGCCGCAAGATCGGACATCGTAGAAGTTATTCTACCACCCTGTCCCTCGCCAAAATCCAAAATGCGTTTGAAATGAATAATATGTGGAGAGCCCTGTAACATTGTTACGCGGACGATAGTAGGCCTTGCGGAGTTTTGGCGAGCGACGAGCGCTGAAGGTCAGGACCGTCGTTGGTATTTGAACACCCACTCGCCGGGTCTTGAGGTAGAATGAAGATACACCGATATGAAGCTTAAGCTTTCCATACCCGACACCCTTCGTAAGGTCTTCCGTGCATGCGAAACTTCTGCTGTGGCTTGAAATGCGTTTGACGAAGATCCCCGAATCATTCACCATGCATCTCAGCGGTTGACGATAGAGGAATCCTTGCAGCGACTTGACGCTCTCATTGCCAAGGTGTCGGTGCACCCATCTCAAGCGAGCCTTGGCCCAGGGGTGCCTAGCCACACATGGCTGCACGGTTGTTGCCTTGTAGGATCGCGGCCGGAACAGCCCGCTGACAAGGGTCTTTAAGGAACCTGCGATTGAGCATTGACAATCGAGTCACACGCCAGGCCGCTGGAGCGTTCACCACGCCCCGGTTGCTTTTGCACGCCGAGCCACACCCAGGCCTCGCCTTTGGTCCAGCGAGTACGGCGGAATGACTCGGTGACGGTGGCGCCGGCGCGGGGTACTTCTTCTTCATGGACGAAATAAGACTGCGGCGTCTGCGGCGGCGGGACATCGAGCCCTTGCCGCACCAGAGTGGAGCGAGGGGGGACTTTGACCGGGGGATTGGGATCGCCTTCGAGGATGCGCAGCATGCGGCTGCGCTGCAATTGAATCTCACGCACCGACCCCGGCACATGGACCGGCATGAACGGAATCCAATTCTCCGGCACGCTGGTCATCGCGAGGTAGGCTATGTCAGCGAAATACGGCGGCGGCGCGGAGCCCGGCCCGATCAGTTGCTGTTGATATTGGAGCGTTTCGCGCGCTTCGTCTTTCCCGGCCCGGCCCGGCCCGGTTACCGAGGGAATGGTGCGCTCGATGGCCCAGGCCATGTTCGCCACTTCGTCGCGGGCCCACTCGATTTCTTCGAGCGGATCTCCATCCAGGATGTTCGACGCGCTGGGAGGGATCAAAAGGCTGGTGTCGGCCGCGGCTCCGGCGTTTTCCGAACTGATCTCGAACATCGCCCAGCGATGCCAGTTATCCTCCGCGCCGGTGCCGGCGGCGATGACCCAGAACCGCTCCCCAAAATTGTTGGTCACCGTCAGACCTTCCACCAGCGCCAACGTACCTGCGGGAATTCGGAACGGGACCAGGAACCAGTCGTTGGCATAGACCAGGCCAAACTCCATGAGCAAAAGTTGAGCCAAGTCGGTGGTGGCTGGCGTCACGCTGCCGAAATCCGTCTTGCGATCCTCGAGCGCCCACCAGCGAGGATCGGGCATGCCCTGGAACGTGACCGGGGTTGGAATAAGCGACCTCACCGCAACCTGTTCGGCCGTCGCAGGATCGGCTGGGCCACCCAGGCCGCCGGCCGCGGTAGCGCGGTCAAAGGAATACCAGTCGACGTGACCTTGCGCGTATTCATCGGCGGCAAGCACGACCGGATTTCCGGATTGCGGCGCGGAACACGCGAACTGATACTCCAGATACTCCGGCTTCCACGCCGTCGCCTGGGCTGGTTGATAGTATTCAGCGTTAACCCACTTCTGAAACTCCGTGCCCAGCGCGTCCAGCTTGGCCTGGTCTGCGGGATTGTCGAGACTGATGCCGTCCGAAGCATGATGCGCGGGGTCGGCCAGATAGAGATACAGGTCGCCGCCGTCGATACTGCGCCCGGCTAGGGCGGCATACTGTTGCCATCCCCGGCGATGGGCATAGACGTAGTCGCCGTTGGTATCACGCGCCGGCAACTGGATGGGATACTTAATGAGGTATTTCGCCGGGTAGGCGGGCAGCAAGGCGGCATTAAGAAGCTTGCGCCACTGGCGACCTAATTGAGCGCGGAGATCGAACCGCATCTTCTGCCCATTCCACACCCACTCCACGATGCGTGGCTCGACCTTGGTTTCCATGGGAGTATTCGGCTGAAGACTCTCCGTCGCGCCCCCGGCCGCCTGATACTTCGTAACCTGCGAGGTGCGCATGCGAACCTTGGCAAAGATGGGGGAACCCGCGTCGTCGGCGAAGAACTCGCCGATCTGCCACTGTTTGGTCAGCATCCACAGCGCGTCCCGCACCTCCGCCATGAGGGCGCGATCGAAATCGGCGGCACGCGGCCGCCCTTCCAGCCGGTTCCAGACGGTCACGGTCGGAAAAAGCCGCTGCGTTAGCGCTGCGCGCAGATCAGGAACGACGTATTGCTGGGGAATCGCCATTACTGGCCCCCAATGAAATCGTAAACGCGATTGTTGAGCGCAAGATTGGTCGCGATGTGTATCTGATAAAGCGTGACCGCCATCACCGTGGCCGGCAGGAACTGAGCGTAGTTGGAGGAGTCGATGAGCGCCGGCTCGACTCCCCGCTTCCTGGCATCGTCAAGCGTCTGGTTTAGCATGGCGACCAGATCATTCCAGTTCCAGTTGCCGCGCAACACCGGGGGCAGCGCCAACAGCATGGTCTGCGGTGGCTGGGAATTGGGGCGATCGAAATGGAACGTCAAGCCGGAGACCAAGTCCGTGGTCGGCACCACTTCCGGCCATTCATCGATCACCAGGCCGCACTGATCGCCGGCCGGCTGGAACGGTTTGGCAAAGTGGGCCGTGTATAGCAGGCGATCATTGGTGGTTGCGTTCGCCGTATCAAATTCGAGAGCGGTCCAGCGGTCGTTGGCGACGAAGGGAAGCTGCACGGGAGTGAGTTCAGCCGGAGCAGCTCCCAGAGCTTCGCCAAGCATGACGACGTTCTCCCACGCGGCCAACTTTGGCCGCACGCGCGCAAGACCGTAAAGCCAATCGTCGATTGGGAAGCGGCGGCCGGCGGCCAGCAGATCGGTGAGCAGGGCCGACGATCCGTTCCGACCGTTGTTGAACTCGGTGGCGTGATCGCTCGCCAATTGGAAGCGAGGCACCAACTGCATTTCGCTGCCCAGAACCCGCTTGCCGGCAGTCAGCAATTGCTGCACTCGCGCCTGCGAAGAGGCCATGCCGGAGAGCGCTGCCAGCGCCTTGGTGGCGTCGCCGATCCGGTGCGTCAAATCCGCAGCTACCGCCGTGACTTTGGTGACGATGGTCGCGCGCAGCGCCGTTATGGCCGCGTCTTGATCGGCGATGTCGAATGCAAGGCCTGGAACTGCCCCAAGCGGGGATCAAATTGCGTCGTCTTGACAGCGTCGATCGCGGCCTTGTAGACGTTGGGATCCGCTGGCGGGACCGCCGTAGAGGTCGCCGAGATTAGCCTCTCAGTCTGCCGCAGTAAGGTGAAGCGATCGGGATCATTCGTCAGCGCCGGATAAGTCGCTATCAGGGCCGCGTAGTCGCTGCTCTTCTTCTGCCACCGGGTAATAGTGGCATTGATTTTGGTCACGATGGCGTCATAGATGGCACGAACATCGGAGTGCATTCTGCCTGTCCCGGTCTGGGGCATGCCGTATAACGCAGTTCGCAACAGCTCGGTGGAAACCAGTTGCAGGTATCCATCCAGATCGGACGCGTCGGTCTGCAACGCCAGCAGCGCATCTCGTCGCGCGGTGAGACCGGCGATCGCTGTCTGGATGCGCGTCTTCAACTCCGCGTCGTCCCAAATCGCGTCGTCGGACTTGGATTCGAGGGGCATGGCCATATCCGTGGGGCCAGCCGCGCGGCTCTTGAGGACAAGCTCACGCAAGCTCCGTACCAACGCCGCCACTTCGAAGAATGTGCTTTGGCCGGGCTGCGTGTAGTTGATCGTGGCCGCGATATCGGGATGAGCGTCCGGGCCGTAGCGAACCAGCTGCAGGATACGATCGTCGACTTCGGCCATGGCCTGATCGAGATCGAGGTTGATCAGATAAAGGAGATCGACCGGCTGGAGTTGCAGGTCATTCTGCGTAACGGTGATGGTCTTGGGGGCGGCCAGCATTGGAGTGGAATAAGTCACGCTGACGCCTACTTGGCCCGGGGCCGGCAACCGGCCGTTGAGCCACACATTCACCGGCGCCTCCGCAGCCGCCCGCGGCGTCACGGGCACGGAGTTGGGTGAAACCGCCGGGTCGACCGTGGCATCCAGGTGGAGCGCCACGCGATGGGTCAGCGAAAAACCGGTGCGCGGCGTGTTGACGACTTGCATCTCCGGGGGGTGCGCTCCGGTGCTGAACGCGGTGCTGACGGCCGCAGAGCGATCGAAGTTGCCCAGGACGACCTGATACACACTCTCGGCCAGAACCAGGTCGCCGAGCGCGTCATACAGATTGAGGAGACGATCGGCTTCCGCGTTGATGGCGGTGGCTTCCGCTGACGAAGCCGTGGGAACCTGGCCCGGAGGCGGATTCGGATTCGGACTCACGGGTATCCCGAACGGGTAGGCTGCGTTGCCGGGCGTGCGCAAACGGTTGACCAGTTGCACGCCGTCAATCACGTTGCGTGCCTCGATCAAAGTAATATCGACCGTGCTGTCCGCCGTGCTCTTCAGTTGGTTGGCGACCAGGGGGAACACCTGGCGCAGCGGATAGATGAACTTGTCGACCTCGGCGAGACCGTGATCGTCATGCAAGCCGCGCTCAAAGCGATAGCCCAGCAGCGCCGCCAGGGTTTGCCCGTTGCGCATGCCTTCGAGGATGGTTTGCGCCTGGCGCACGCGGTCGGACGAGAGGTTGACCGCCATGGTGTCGGGCTTCGCGGGAGTAGCATATATCCGATATGCGTTCTTTAGAATCGCCGCTGCTGCCGCCTGATTGAGAGAGGGCGCATGAATGTACCCGGCGTTCTGCGAATCATATTCCAGCGGTAGGTCGCCGGGACGCTCAAAATCCTTCGTCTGAGCCGCGGTGAGCGTCGGCGAAGTCAGCTTGGTGGTCTTCGGTTTCAGGTTTTCCAGCCAGCCAAACGCTCCCAAGTAGATTCCCGGACGCGTCTTGGCGTCGGTCGTGGCCCGCATCTCCGCGAGGCGCGTAGTGACAAGTCCCGTTTTCCAGGCATCCAACCGGTAGCTGCAGCAGTCGATATGCTCCGCGAAGGCCCGCTCCAGCCGCGCTGTAGAAACTCCGGCCAGAGCATCGAGAGCGGCGATCACCTCGCTCAAAGGCTCGGTCTCAGGCGCAATGCCCAGCACTCCCGGGCTAAGTACATACTCTGCCAAAGTCTGCGTCGCACTGCCGGTGATGGCCAGCTGCGGCTCGTACAGGTGCTGGAACTTGCTTTGCCCGCCGGTGGCGGCCGTCTGCACGTTGATGAACGCAGGCTCTGCCCGTGCAACCGCGGAATCCACGATCCCGCGCTCTTCCAGGAACCGAATGCCGACATCCCACTGCGCCAGCATCATCGAATGGCGCAGCATCAAGTAGAGCAGGGCGGTGGGTTCAGGGTTGCCGCCAAAATCCTGGCGGCGAATGACATCGAGCGAAGCCGCGGCCAGCCACTGAATGTAATTCTTCTTGTCCGGCGTGTAGGCCCTTATGGTTTGCGACTCCGAGGGCGGTGAATCGTCAATCAGCGGGCCGGTCAGCAGAGGATTGGCGCCGTAGAAAAACTTGTCCAGGATGGGGGGATTGGCGGAAGGATCTCCGCCCAACGCGGTGAGAACCGCCTGCCGATTGTCCTTGATCAGCGCCGCAAGAAGCGTGCCGAAGAAGGCTCCTAGTTCGAGCACCAGCTTGTTGTAGAGCTGGTCGAAGCTCTCGGCATAGCGCTGGTAGTATTCCACCGAGCCGGAGTTGAGTCCGACGATATCGAGAAGCACCTGGTGCGGATCGCCCGGCTGGCCCACTCGGCCGACGTTGTTGGACATCGTCAGCCAGTCCTGGTCCATCCGCGCCAGCAACGTGTGCAGACGCTGCAGATAGTCCGAAGCAGGCAAGGGGCTGGCGATCCGACCTCTCAGGCTGGGCGGCGTGCTTTGATAACTTGCGAACGACGTGATGGGGAGAATCCCATACGGCTGGCGCCCGACACGCACCGCCGGAAGCGGGCCGCGTCCGGAAACGTAGTGCGTGAAGAACTGGCGCGTGGATGCGATGTCAGCCGCAGAGAAGAGCGGCGTCATCATCTCCTCCATCATGTATCCGAGCGTGCCGTTCCAGAGCGCAATGTTCATGGCCCGGGCTTCAAGCTGATCGGTGCCGGCGACATTGGGAATCTGCTTCATCAGCGAGTCGTTGATGCCCAGCGCTTCAGCCAGCCACTCGCCGTCGCGCCTCTGGAGCGGGTCGGCGGTTTCCACGTACGCGTCTTTGCCTTTGAAAACGGTGTCATACGCGGCACCAGGATCATCGACCCAGGTGTAGGCGGCGCCATCTGAGCTGGTGTTGTTGGTAGGACTTCCCTGGGGCACGAGGCTGTAGCCGCCCGGAACGGCATACTGGTGCGCGATCAGCGTCTCGAGTAGCTGCTGGCTGACCGTCTCGTCCGAGGAGATGCGCACGCCCACCACCAGCAGACGATCGAAACCATTCTGGGCTTCGCTTGCCGTCAGGTCGATCTTGAAGCCCATGCCGACGGCCACGGCTCGATCGAAATCGGCAAGCCACAGCAAATTGTCATCGAGCACTAGGTCATCATTAGTAAGGTGGATCTGCTGGGCCTGGGGCAGCGACGGATCGGGACCGGTGGTCAGGCCCTCAGGGATGGGGTTGCCCACCACAGTCTTTACGGCAGCGCCGGAGTACAAGAGAGCCACATAGCGATCAGGTTGGGCGACCATGTGCGGGGCTTGTGTCCAGGAAGTTTGCTTCGTGGTTGGCGGAGCCGGGAGCTGGAGCACCGCGCAACTGACGTTGACCTGCGCCCGCGTGTACGGCTGCGGAGGGTCCCAGCCGTTGGGATCCGGAGCGAACTGCGCCACCAGTTGCGTAGCGCGCGCATTCCCCACCGCGGACTGCAAGGCCGCCCGCGCGGTCTGCTGCTGGATCGAGTCGCCGTCAGCCTTCCAAAACGCGATCCAGTAAGCAAAGGCCCCCGTTTGTTCCGCCGGTGTTACCGTGGTCTGCGGCACAATCACCAGGATCACGTCCTGCGCATTCGTTTTCTTCGGTTTGTCGCCGGGGTTCGACGGAGCGTACTGACCGATCATGTAAGTCGCGCGCCCCGATCCTGATCCTCCAACCAGGGTCCGCCACGCGCCGCGCTCCTGGGCTTCCACGCTGCCAGCCCGCCACATGGCAATCCAGAACGCGGTCAGGTTCTGCACCTCGGAGTCGGTGAGCATGGCTTCGAAGCTATCGATCTGGCAATCATCGGGGTAAACGCGGATCCATAACTGGTCGACAGCGGCCGCGCCGAGCGTTGCGGCCGCAGGAGTTGTGTCGGCCGGAGTCGCCCTTGCGAGAGTTGTACCGGTAGGAGTCGTAACGCCAGGAATTGTCGGAACGGCAGGAGTTGCGGGAACGCCGAGAGTTGAGGGAATGCCCGGAGTTGGGGTGGCAGGCGCCTTGCGGAATCGCACCTCCAGGCGCACGGGGAAGAGCAGAATCGGGATGCGGTCACTGAGCTGTGAGAGCTGTTGCGATGGGTCTTGCAGTTGCGCGAATTGTCCCAGCAATTGGGTGGCACTCGATTGGGCCCGGCTTGCCTGCTGGCGGCTGGCTGCGACCTGTCTCGATAGCGTGTCTGCCTGCTTCTGCAACGCCGCCAGTGTCTGCTGCTCGGTGGCTTGTCCCGTGGCTTGCCGCGAGAGCACGGCAATCTGACTTTGGACGGCCTTCAGTTGCTGGTTCTGGACGGCCAACTGCGCGTCTGCGGCGGATTTTTGCGTCCGCGCCTGCGCGAGCTGAGTGCGAAGATCGGTGAAGGCGGTCATGATGGCAGCATGCGCGAAGCGTGGACGGCCACCAGCACCGGCACGCGGTACAGGATGTACGCCAACTCGGCGGCATCGGTGGATGGGTTCCACGCAGCCTGCGCGTCGGCGGGATCCGTGACGTCTCCTCCTGGGTTCGGACCTTGGGGCACAAGAACCAGGGTCTGCTCGAGTTGAATCAGTCCGCCGGGTCGGACCGCGATATCCACCCACGCCAGATCATTCCAATTCACTAAATTGGGGTTGGGAGATCCTGTGGGAACGTCCTGCATCCCGAAACGCGGCTCTCCGGGACGCTCCTTAATGACGAAGAACCATCCCGGATCGTCGGTTGGGCCGGTTCCGCCCTTGGCCTCTTCGGCCTCGAGATCAAAGCCAAGGAAGTAAATATCGGGATCGACTTTGGCTTCGAACAGCGGCAGGCGAATTTTCGTCGCCGGAGGCAAGTCTTCTTCGGATGGCAAAATGTCAACCAGTACTCGATCGACATTGGGATTCGGCGTGCCTCCGGGCCACACCGCTTTCTGCGCGTAGATGACGGCTGTAGGGTAACGCTTGAGCAGTTCGCCGCGAATCACCAGCACCAGAAGTGCCGCGTTGCCATTTTGTACGCGATAGTCGTGGGTGCCAAGGTTCGAAGCCTTCGGCCATTTGTGCAGCTCGGGAATGTCGCGGAATTTCTCTTTGTCCGCCTGGGTCGCGTTCGGCGGCAACTGCAGACTCACGTCCCAAAACTGGCGGAAATAGCTTCCGCGCTGGTCCGTCGGATACTCATTCCATAGCAGTTCCCGCGCCATTTCGTGGTTGAGCCCTACCATGTAAGCCTCGATAAAACGTTGGTTGGACTCGAGCAGAGTCATGCTGTTCGGCGGAATCAAATTAATGTTGGGCAGGAACAGCTCCGTAGAGAGATCGCTGAGCGGCTTGTACATGGGGACATCAATCACCGGATAAGCCATGACCGGGACGAATTGTTCGACCATGTTGTCAGTGATCCAGGGCGGCAGATAGACGATCTGCTTGATGCGGCGAGGGATCGTAAACACAGGATCGATCGCCTGCACCGCTGTGGCGGTAAGAGTCGGTAGGTCGAGCGTGGTTCTCTGGGCGACCGGATAGCTTACCGAGGAATAACGATAGACATCGCGCAAAGCGACCTTGAAGTTGGCTGCCTCCACGCTATCGACCGGACCAGGTTGGGCGACGAAGTTTGACCCGGGCGAGCTGATTACAAAATTGCCTACCGTGGGCAACTGATCCACCGATGCCGGTGTGGCCTGTTCCTCGGAGATGCCGCCTGCCGCGGCAACCCCTGGCGGCAGGCTTTGCTTTGCTTGGTTATAAAGCCACAGCAGCAACCCTGCCGCTGCCACGACGATCAGCAGTCCAATCAAGGGAGACAGCAGGAAACCCAGAACCGCAAGAACGATCAACACCACCAGAAGGATGTAGATCCAAGGATACTTTTGCTGCAGGGTTCCAAGAATCGATGGCCCAGATGCCGGAGTAACCGCGTTCACGGCATCGCTGATCTTCAGCGCGGACTTGGGAGGAGTTTTTGGCGGCGCGGCCTGCAGCTGCTTGGCATTGATCCGCGTGACGATCTTGGCAGCCGTGTCGGGCGTCAACGAGAGCCGGCGCGCCAAGGCTGTGCCCGGGCGAGTGATCCGGCGAAACGCTCCCGCAGTTGTCGCGGCGGGAACAATGCTCGCTCGAACCTGCGCCGCGATGGTGGTGGGACTGCCCATGATGCGGGAGTGCACCGGCGCCGTCAGCAGGAATTGCCTTTCCTGGGGCAACGAAAGAATGTGCCTGTTGTACATGGAAATTGACGTCGCCTGGGCCATCTGCGCCAGGCGCAACCGGTTGTTGGCGGAGATTACGTCGCCGATCTGCTGCCAGGCCGCCGCCATGTACGTCTGATCGTTGGCTTGCACAACCTTGGTGCCGAGACCGGCGGCAACGCGGAACCGGGGATCGAGGTTGAGGCGGTGAATCCAATTCTGGTCGTTGGGGAGGGTTGAGCCCTCGGCCGCGGTGAGCACGCGATTCACCAGCGCCGGCCATCTCCCGTAAAGAGGCACCGTCACTACGGGATCGGGGTCGGCGGGGTTGATATCCGAAGGAGACTTCGTCGAGTAATCATCGGCCAAATTGATAAAGGCGGCCATGGCCGTTTCGAACTTGTGCGGGAACGGCTGGTCCCACTGGTCGTACATGGTGACCTTGTCCTGGTCCGCCTGCGACATGGTCTTGAACGGGACTTCCAGCGCGCCGCCCAGCTTGAGGATGTTGCCGAGATTCACCGGGGTATTGATGGGCGGAAGATTGGGTCCCGGGTGAATCACATCCATATCGCGTGTGCCCACGCGAGAGTCAATCGGACGTGGCTGCAGCAACTTGACCAGGTACTCGAAATCGCCGAAGTCGCCGGCCATGAAATACCAGCGGTAGTAATACGGGAACTGGGTTTGATTGTTGTCCCAAGCGGAGGCCGTGGCCACGGTAGTGGCGGGCACGTCCTGCCCCAGGCCGGCGAGCCGCCCGGTTTCAAATGTCGGGATCAAGAAAGCATAGTAAGCAGTATCCGGTTCTAAACGACGGGGACACATGAGCCGCGAATAAGCCAGATCAGGATTCTGGGTGATGGTCTGCTCCAGTTTCTGGAGAACCCCGGGCATGGACTCGTCGCCGTTATTGGAAAGATCGACGTTGAGGTGCACGTGCGCCCAAGCCCACAGCTCGGCCGGCTTGGGGAAAACATCGGACGCTTTGATTCCCGCGGCCAGCTCGAAATAGGGGAGAGGTTTGCCGGTTATATCTTTGCCATCGGAAAACTCTGTGACCTTGAGCACGACCAAGGCGATCCAAGGGCGCAGTCGACTCTTGGCGATGTCAGCGGCCGCGGGCGTGTAGCGCCAGGGAAAGTCTTCGTCGTAGAAATCGATATACGGCAGGTAATTGGGCTCGAAGTTAGTGATCCAGTTGAGAGGATCGGTCTTCACCACGGCCTTGCTGTCAATGCCGACGATGTCGCCCGGTCCGTACAAGCTGACTTCGCGGTGGACCATTTGTTGATTCGCGCTGCCGTCCAGGTTAGTGCCCACCAGTGTGACGTCCAGCGGCATGGTGGCGCGCACTTGAACCGAAGCGTCTCCATCGGCTTGCGGAATGGTGTTCGCCGCGCCCCGGCGCAACCACGGCAGGAAGGAATAGGTTGGAGGAGTGCTCATGGCGCGTTCACCTCAGAGTTCGGTAATACGTGCATTCCGCCGGCCAGCGAAGGATTGGAGGCGGCCTGGCTGTTCATGTAATCGCGGGCCATGGCTTCACTGGAAAAGCTGGAAGCGGCGCTTACGGGCTTGTTCTCCGAAGTATTGGAGACGGCGTAACCTTCCTGGCCCACGGCGATAGTGTCGGTAAACGGTTTGAGCTGCGTCTTGCCCTGGTACGAAAGCGGCGAGCGCGCGGCGGCGGAACCGGAGAGGAAGGGATGGAACAGCCCGGAGACCGCCGCAGCCCGGCCCTTGAGCAGCGGCTGCTGCGGGTCCTTATCGATGATGGTGACGTCGTAATTGATGGTTCGCCGCGTCATCTTGCTTGATTGCATGCTGTCACTGGAGCCAATGATGACACCGCCTTTGAGCTGCTGATACGACGGCCGCGACAGCTTGTCGCTGTCGCTCATGTTCTGGAACTGCGCGATGGCGAACTGCTCATCCTCGTCGTTCAGTGGCAGGTTGCCGGTACCGGTGGCGGCGACCGCCGTGATGTCCACTTTGTTCACATCGTCCGGTTGCTGGTTGCCGACTTTGTCCAGCTTGAGATTCAAGGGAAGCGCCCGCTGGCTCAAGGTCAGCGAGCCGAAAGGATGCAGGACCAGCAGTGAGGGATCCACGGCGCGCAGCGTGACCAGAAGATTCGTGGTGGGCGGCGGAAGGGCCTTCCAGTTCGCCTGCTTGTTGATCTCGCCCAGGAAAATCGGCATCACGTCAACCGGCGGCAGCGAAGTGTCCTTCTTCTCTCCCCAAGTGACGTCGAAACTGATGCTGATGCTGAAGAACAGAATCGACAGGCTGCCGGTGCCCTTGGCCTCCCAGGGCGTTGGCCCCGAGAGCGCAAAGGTCAGGCTGATGCTGAGCAGGTCCATTCCGAAAACGGAGATACTCAACGAGCCCGAAATCTGCGCGATGAAGTAGAAGGGCGAGAATTGGAAGAGAACATCGAGACCGAGCGTCCCGGAGAGGTTGGCTTCATCTACCCCAAAGAACAGGTACAGGTGGGCGCCGAACTGAACGGTGTTCGACGTTACGGCGAAATAGCAGTCGACCTTGATCTTGGCCCAGTCGTAATCGAGGATGCTGATGCTCAGCCGCTTCATCGATGCCGGCAGGTGCAGCCCGTCGGGAGGATGGAACGCGGGATGGAAGCCGCCCACCGAGAGAATGAAGGCGGCGTTGTCGCCCCATTTCAGGCGCACCGCCATATCGCCTTCGAGCGTCATGAACAGGACGTGCGAGTCGTAGAGGCTGGCGTCAAACGACAGGAGCTGTTCATCGAAGTCGAGAATGCCAAGGAAAGCCACCTGGATCAGGATCAGCGCCTCGTCCTCGGTGGGCAGGGCCACGCGGAGAACGCCAAGGATCGCGATGTTGCCCGGCGGAATCTCCACGATGATGCCCAGCGAGAGCGTCACCAGCGAGGGATCGCCCCATCCGAACTCGGCCATGGGCCCCACCAGGAACACGTTTTCATGCGGCGGGAAGATCGCTTTGAGATCGCTGATAATCCGCGGCGCATTGGCGATGATGTCCGTGGGGAACATGATGTCGTCCACGGCGCCGGTGCGAACGCCATCGCGCAACACGTCGAGCTGCACCGAACGATTCAGCCCCAGCAGGCCGCCGATGCCGTTGAGAGTGAAACCGAAGCCAAGCTGAATCGGAGGAAAATCCGTGGTGAGAATCAGCAGCAGCGAAAAACCGCTGGAACCATCGGGCATCTTGGTGGTGATCAACCCGATGGCCTTGACGGTCACGACGTCAGCGATCGACAGTTCGGCGACCCCGGCATACTCGCCTTTGTCGGGATCGAGATACAAGAAACCGCCTCCCGACACGATGTCAGCATCAATGGCAAGGCCGACGCCGTTGGGAGGCTTGAAGCCGATGTCAAACTGCAATGGACCAAGGTTGCCGCTGTTGCCGGGAGGGAACGAGAGGGTTGCGGTCACGCCTACGTTCTCGACGGACGCCGAGAGCGGACCGAGCTCCGCTTGAAGATCGGCGCCAATACTGAGCGGAATCTTTCCGGCGTCGAGTCCGGCCGTGAGAGTCAGCCCGTCAATTTCGATCGGGCCGAGCGCAATATGCGTGGGCAGCTTGATCTGGAGCGTGCTGCTACCGGAGAAATAGAAACCGTGTTGCGACGAGACTCCCATCTTCATGGAGAAGTCTGCGTCTATCTTGGTCCCAGATAGTATCTTGCTCAGGAACCCGTCGCCGCTGCTGGTGTCAACGATGATCTTGAGGTGCTCGGCGTCGCCTTCGATCAGGAAATCGCCGTTCGCCTTGCTGCCATCCCAAGTGACCGTGGCGCCCGTGGTAAGGGTGAACTGACCCAGCTCAAGGCGGCTGCCTCCCGCCTGCCCGAAGAGAATGAAGGGTTCGGGCGGAGACGTCTTTTGTGCGATCACTTTGAAAAGAAAGTCCCCAGAGAACGTGCTGCCTGGGGCGGGCGGCACCAGTCCGAAACCGCCGCTAGGCGTAATCGACAGTCCGGTGTTGGATGGCAGCTGAAAGTCGATCTTGAACTCGAGGCTGGCATCGTCGCCCAAAGGAAGGGTTTGCAAGCCTGAAGAAATGTCGCTCTTAATGCGGATCAAAAGGCCATGAGGCGTGACGTCGGTTTTGGGCACGATCTCTGCAAACACGATGTCAAGCCGTGGCGGTGTACCGGAATCGTCAAAGATTACCGGCAAGGCGTTGCGCGCAAGAATGCTTTCAATTTTTGCGAACAGCTTGGACCCATCAAAGCCGTTCGCGCCCCAGTCATAGAGCGTTTTCACCTGGCCGCCAGGATCGCTGAACCAGCCGCCGATATGATCGAACCGGTAGGTGGCAATGGTGTACGGCGGATTGTTGGGATCGGTGGAGTCCTGGTTGTGGTCTTGGCGCTCAAGCAGCCCAAAAAACTCCAGGACATCATTCAACTCTGGAGTCCGGCCAAGATAGTTGTACAGAAGAAAATCAAAGATGCGCTGGGCCTCATCCCCAGCAGAAACGCCTACCAGCCCCCCGATGTTTGATCCAAGTGTGGAAATATCGCTGATGAGTCCGGCGATTTTCTGGATGGCCTCAATACTTTTTGCGGCGGCCTTTGCATCGTCAGATGCATCAATCGCAGCGATCAAGGCAGTAATGGTTGTGACGAGGTCCCCCGCATCCCTTGCGGCCGCGGAAAGAGGAGCGGCAATGCCGGCAGTCTGCGCGTCTGTCAGCGTGAAGCCTAGCTGGGCGAGGAACACCTTTGCCTGGCCAGGGGTTCTCAGCTCACTTTGCAGAGGCTGCAAGAGCTTTGACAGCTCAATGGCGATGCTTTCAAGGGTGCCGGCAACGCTGCTCATGCTGACCCCCTCTCATGCATATAGGCGATGCATTGATCTACCGTGTCCTTACCAGCCATTATCGATGCCAGATAATCGCCATGTTCTTCAATGGCGCGACGGAGCGGCGCGCTTCCGTTAACGGAGAGCACATTGAGCATCTTTTTGAACAAAGCGCCGCGAGTGACACCATCCACTTCACGCGGGACACTGGGCGTGCTGCCTTTCAGATGGTTGAGAAAATGAGCGAAGAATACCGGCCCTTTGTTGCGCGCCCACGCCACCTTAACAGGACGGCAGTTACGCACCAGGTAGGCGATCTCCCGGCGCACGTTGCCAAATAGCTCGTGCAGTTCACATCCAAGGCTGGTACTGCGGAAATTACTGAGAACTTCCTGCAGATGGTCGAACTCGTCAGATGTCGGCGCGGAAACACCTGTCAGAGGTTGCGTAGCGCCTTGGGAGGCAAAGTCGATAGTGCCGTCCGACAGGGGAAAATCGCCCATTGGTGCAGGCTCAACGCCGGTGCCGTCCGTGGCCCCACAGCAGCCACGCGAGGTGCCTGTAGTTACCGGAATACAGATCTTAAGCTGATCAAGTACCGGAAGTATATGACAGGCATTCGAAGGGAAGGCGCTCGGAGAGCCAGGAGGTGCTCCCAGAGAATGCAAGCCGATGACGCGCCCCTGCTCGTCCAATATCAAAGCGCCTGAATCGCCTTGCTCGCAGAAACGGGCATTGCCTTTGCAGTTAACGCCGCCGGCGGCTGAGGTTGTATCAAAATCAATTTCGATGGTATTGAGCCCGCTGAAACCGGTAGATCCAGAGATAGTGGGATCTGGATCAGGAGGAACATCAACTGCGGCATCTGTGTGCCGTACAATCCCGACCGTTTTACCGGTGGTGCGGCCGACTTTAAAGACCTTCTGGTTGAGGATGGAAGGATCGCCAATGACGCTTCTGACATCTGTGATCGTATTGACGCCGTTCAACTGCAGATCAATGACCTCATTCGCGGTCTTGATCTGGTCCTTGGTGCATCTTGTTCCCAGGCACTTGCTATCGATATCGATTCGCGCCGTGGCGCAGTCAATAAAAAATTGAGCGTGAGTGCTGGTGTTAGGATTAACGAAATCAACGTTGGCAATCAATGCTTCAGGCTGAATCGGGCCAAGGGTGTTGGAAGGGCCTGGGGCAACGAAGTTTTTGTTAGGCGTCGGACAGAACGGGTGGTAGACATATTCACCAGCTTTTGAGGCGTCGATAAACAGGACATGTTTATTCGTCAGGAGGTAGACGTTGTCCCTGTCACTGTTGTTGCGCCTCTTGACGATGGCGCTGAGTGTGCCCGCGTGAAATTGGCCCGTGATGCCGTTCATGGGTCCGGTGATCTGTATGCCCCCTTGAATCGTGTCATAGACAGCCGTGTTATCACACGCGTGGAAAGCGGCCTTACGCACGGTTCTTACGTCTGTCAGATAACCTTCAAACACATCGGGGATGCGCTCTTCAGGTGAAAGCTCTGCTTCTTTCTTCTTCTCCCGTACAAAGAAAACGATCGCGATGTCGTCTTTATAACGCGCGCCGGTTTCTTTTTGTCCCATGCCGACACTCACCACGCCTTTGATCTTTCCGAACTTCTCGCGGGCATGGGCCACAGCCTGCCGGAAAGAGCCGGGATCAGCGAGAATCTCAGCATTGCCTTTGTTGGCGGGACTCATTGCGGCACGTCGCGCAGAAGCGAAGACAGCGCCTGATCGGTCGCAGCCTGTTCGATGGCCTCATTCAGGTCACTGCAGTTGCGAAACATCTCAAGAAGCACGCCTCCCATGTCCAATGCTTTTTTCAATTCCGGGCTGCAATGCTGGCTTACCACTGCGCCGATGCGCTCGAGGATGTCATGCGGCGGCACCCCCTTGATGGTGGGCGGCAAGCGATAATGGCCGTCACGAACGGCCCCCATCACAGTAGCCAGCAACGCCGGGCCATGCGAACGATGCCAAGCCACGGTGACCGGCCGGCAGTGGTTGACGAGGTGCGCCATTTCCTGCCGGTGCCGGTCTCCGATCGCAAAGAGCGCGGCGGTGGTTTCGTGACTCTGCAGGCGATCGCGCAACACGCGGTACGCTTCGGGCAGCGCCGGGACGGTTATGGCGCCAGGCCTGTCCATGAGTGTTTCGCCCGAATTGACCACAACATCCGGGGAATAAGGGATGCTAATGTTCAAAGCCGTCAACACATCGCTGATGTGATTTGCAAGCCCTAAGAACGGCTGGGTGGTTCCACCCACCGTCAAACTGGTCGCCGCAGAAAAAAACAGCCCCACGATCTTGTTATTAAGGTTAATCACCACGGATCCGGAATCGCCATGAACCCCGAACGGCTTGGTTTGGTCGACGTTTTGAATCGCGATCTGTCCCGTGAAGGTATAGGTGGTTCCGGACTTGGTGATGGAAAACTGCGGGTAGTTATCGTCCGTCACCACTCCTTCAGTCCGCAAGGTTGCTTGTCCGACCTTGAATACCGCCATCCCGCTCACGGGTGGCTCGTCGCCGACGATCGTATTTCGCGGCGGCCTTCCTGCCACGCTCAATCCAGTCAGTTCGCTGGAGTAGTGGATGCCGCAACAGTGGCAGCACGACGAGACGTCAATCGCAGCAATCGCGCCATCAACCTTGTCAGTGATCGCGCTACGCCGCAAAACACCAATCTTATTTGTGTTGTCCTCTGGACGCAGGGGAACATCCGCCAAATCAACGTTAGCGATTGAGGTTGGGGCCGGTTGAAAGACTTTATCGCCGTCCCTTCCGCTGTTGGCGTAAAGCACATGCCAGTTGCTCAGCAACACCGGTGCGTGGTCGGTATTGTCGATGGCGCAGCAGCCCAGCGTGCCCCGCGAGAGTTGGGTGTTGCTTCCATCCTCTGTCAAGTCGACAATACGGTTCGAGATCTGGATGCCACCGTGGATCGGCCGATACAGTGTGCTATCGGTCGCGAACGAGAACTGCCGGACGGTATGGACGTCGGTAGGTATGCCATTGACTTGCGGAGGAATTTTTTCAGCGACGGGAACTTCTTGGCTGCTTTTTTTCTCCTTTACGTAGACGCGGATGCACAGCTGATCCGACAACTTGCCGTTCTTCTCTTTCAGGCCAACGCTGACATGTACCACGCCGGGAATGGCCCGTAGTTGTTCTTCCGGGCCTGCAGCCAGCATTTCACGAATCGCCGCGTTTTCTTCCCTCAGCTGCTGGTTCGTCTTACTCATAAACGGTCGTCTGCTCGCATACCAGCGAGTTCAAAGCGAGGTTGAGAACATGCAGAACCGGCGCGATATGACACGCGATTCCCTCTCCGCGACTCGTGCTACCCCACAACAAGCCCACGGCCCGATTGTGTCTATCGGTTACAAGAGCTCCTGAGTCGCCTTCCGCCGAAAACACTGGATGGCCCTCCGCCGGCCGAATCAGAAGTTGCTGGCGGATGCACGGGCCCCCCCCGCTACCTGACGTCGTGGAATAGTTCACATCAACAGTGGCACCGATTGTTGTGCCCGTCGCTGCTCCCGTCTTTTTCACGAGACAGCTGGTCTGGAACGCGGCCTCGCGCGAGAGCGCAGGGAGTCCTTCTCTTTTCTGTGGTGTAGATTTCCGTGGCGCAAAACATTCGTCGAGCAGCTCCTGATTGGAACAAGACGCTACAGCACAATCCACGTAATGCTCTTCGCCGCCAAAATGCACGGCGCCAATGTGGCCGTATAAGGTGTTGCCGATTCCAACAAAGCGGCGCACGCCACAGCTCTCTTCCACGAGCCAAACCGTGTCGTTCTTACGTGCCCCTTTGCCAAAGAGGACGTGCCAATTGCTCAACAGTAGAGGGCGGCCGTCAAGCAGCGATCGAACGATGCAACCAAGTGTGCCCGGCACGCCTCGAGAGTTCGCAATTCTTGCGCCCGCCTGGGGCACTGGTATTGACGTTGCGCCGGAAACGGGCGGATCGAAGCGTTCTTGGACGACGACGTCTCGCATCGTTCTCCCAAAGCAGGGCGTCCAACCCTGTGCTAATCCCTCGTTCCGGATCCGGATGAGGTCTCATGCCCTACTGCAGGTTCTGCCGACCACTGCAAGCCCTTTGCGACTCAAACCATCGCTACCGGACGGAGAGCGGACTTACATTCCGTTTTGAAACCTCAAGCCGTACCGGGATGCAAGTCATCAACGACCGTGAAGACACGCCTTATATGAAAGAGGGAACCCAGTGTTGGTTCGAAGAAAGCCGGAAGTCGCTTGCTCTTGCACATGAAAAACGACGCAGGACCGATGCTTGTTGCGGCGGCAATTCTCTACCTCGTTAACGAGCATGTCAATAACAATCCGCAATTGGATCTTTACATGCAGCGTCCGCCGTTCCACAACACAGCCACATGCAGCCTGGTCCGCAGAGTCATTCTTAAACCATTACGAAAACAATTCGGTGTAAGCTTGGAGAAGCGACCGCTTGAACAATCACGTGGAGCAATGCATGGCGGAATACCGAATCACGATCGGCTCGAAGACCAGCGGCTCCGGCAGTCCCGCCAGGCCGCCCAGCAAGCTTGAAGTGTTGAAGGCCGCGCTGCTCGGGCTGTTTGGCCTGGCTGTCGTCATCGGCATCGTGCTCGCAGCGTTTGTGGTTGGTTCGATTATTGCTTCCGTGCTGCTGATCCTGCTGGCAGTAGCGTTGGTCGTCTGGGTCGTTCGTCGTCTGGTAATGAAACTCAAGAAACGCGCCTAAACCAGCCTTGTCTTTGTGATCTTCAAAGTAACACGACACAAGAGACCGCCCGCTCGCTTGCACGCCGTCCGTGGTTCAGATCCTTGCCCCGAGCAAATCCTCTTCCAACTCGGAACCCAAACAGGCTCGGGAAACCGCTGGTTTCGTAAATCACCTTTCTCGATTCCGTTCCGCAGGCCGCTTGCATCCCATATTTCTGTTTACTTGATAGCGTGCGAGGCGATGTCCCGATGCGGCGTACCAGTGGATCGCTCGAGTGAAGTTGGCTTCGAGTCAAGTTGACGGATGACGCGCAAACCGGAAGTTTTGCCGCCCAGAAGTCCTAGTGCTGTATCGGAAGCGCGCATTAACAGAAGAATGAGGATGGAAGCGTGATGTTCTGGCGCGCTTTCGATACAGCGACTTGAAGGGAGCCGCCCGCGGTTGCGGCGGACGCGGGCCCTATGCAAATTCAATAGAGGGAAGGTAGGGCGTGGAGGTGCGCCGAAGCTGTGCGGCGAAGCGCAGAGGACAGCACCGCGTGGGGTGATGCTGGCAGAGGAGCAAGACGGCCGCAAACGGAGAGTGTGGAGAAGCGGGAAGAAGAGATTTGTTCGGCGGCAAGGCGGAGAACGACGAATCGTGCAGAAGCACGCAGAGTTTCCGAGCTGTGGAGAGTCGTTTCATGCGGCAGCGGTGATCATGAGGGGCGGAGAACGGAGCTGGATTTCAGCAGCCGTAAGCCTTTCGATGACCAGCATTGGTCCACCGCATTTGGGGCAGAGCCAAAGTTGACTTGCGTCATTGGTCGGTGAGGCCGCCTGCTCGGTTTGCGGTGCCGCGCCGAGTAGGTGAAAGCAAAGTGGCAAGGTGGTGGCACGCTTGCGGTTGGCCAGGAGGCCGAAGTTTCGGATGCGCACGAAACCTTCCGGGAGCAGGTGCAACAGGAAGCGGCGTAAGAACTCATCGAGCGATAGGGTCATCAACTTCTGTTCGTTGTTGTGGGCGGAATCGCGCCAACGAAACGTGACCTTCCCGTCAGCAAACGAGATCAGCCGATGGTTGGAGATAGCCACGCGATGGGTGTAGCGGCCCAGATAGTGGAGCACAAACTGTGGGCCACCGAAGGGTGGTTTCAAATAGACGATCCACTCCTTGCGGTACAACGGTCGGAGCCAGGCAGCGAAGATCTTCGGCTGAGCGAGGAGCGCGAGGTCTCCGTGGAATTGGAGAAGTGGATTGACGAACTAAGAGAAGAGGAAGAAAGGCGCTCGCAAGGGTCCTAAGCGAGGACTTGTTCAGCACACTGCGCGCCTCATTCCCCAATAAAAGGCGTACTCAACATCGGACTCGTTCCATAGATCAAATCACACCTGAAAAGTCCTCCTCCCCTCAATTAAACCTACCTCGAAATCTGGCTCAGTAATCCGATCAGAGTGTTCATCTTGAACTGAAAAGCGGCCATTAATTCGAGACCACCGGTATTCTTGACAGTTTCCACAGTCGAACACCTTCTTGCGCTCCTTGAACAAGGAGCTCTCCATCCGGAGTAATCGCCACATACCCCGATCGGCCATCGGGAGAAGCGAAGGCGGCAACAGATTTCTTCTGCTCCAGGTCAAACAACTGAATCATCCTACCTCCCCTCGTTACCGCTAGAAATTTCCCGTCTGCCGAGATTTCGGCGTCCGTTCCCGCCGTGCTTGGAAACGTGATCGAGAATTCCGGCTTCCATGTCGCCGTATCCCATACGGAAACACGCGGGTAGGAAAGCATCACGCCCGGCTGTCCTTGCACCATCATGGGATTGCTATCCTGCCCTATCGTAATCAACCACCGCCCATCGCGGCTGAACGATAGCTTGGTGACGGCCAGCCTGTGTGCAGGAACGATTTGCACTTTCTGGCCTGACGCGGTGTCCCAGATTTCCACTGCGCCCGTGGGCACAGCAGGCTGAGCGAGCCATTTCCCGTTGGGGCTCACCGCCATCGGCAAAGAAGAACCCCAGACCGTTTGCGATTCTCCTTCGAAAACGAATTGCCGCGACATGACATTGCCAATTTTTTGTGGAGCGGTCTTTGCCTCGCTAAACGCCAGCCAGAACGCGGGAAAGCCCTTCTCTTGCGGAATGCTCGCCTCCTCTTGCCATGTATTCGTGTTCCAGATTTTCAGCGCGTAGCCTGGAAATTGCCCGCCGGGATTCGAGGCCAGCCACTTACCGTCCGCGCTGAAAATCGCGCGGCTCACGGGCGCATCGGTCAGTGTCCGAATCTCACTCATGGTTGCAACGTCCCAGATGCGCAGTTCGCCGGACGTGGTTGCGAGCAGCTTACCGTCGGGACTGAACGTCACGCTTTGCACGGGGCTCTGCCCGTAGAGAGTCGCTTGCGCTCGCATCGACCCGAGATCCCAGACTTTGATCGTGCCATATGCGTAAGAACCCGCAGCCAACAGCTTTCCGTCTGCGCTGTACGCCGCCGTTCCTAGGCCGTAGCCGCCGCCCGGCAGCGATTTCGTAATTTGACCGCTTGCCGTCGAGACAAAATCGATCGCGTTTGAATCGCCGTGCAAGATGGCCACTTCCTCCCCATCGGGACGGAATGCCAAGCGGGCACTATTCCGAGGAGTGAGGTCATGAGCGCGCTTTCCGTCGCTAAGACTCCAGAGAACCGCATGATGACCCGAGGGACCCGATTCCTCGAAACTCGTCGCCCAGCGTCCGTCCGGGCTGATCGAGGAAGCGACAACCGGATAGGTTTTTTGAACGTTGCCGGAGTTCAAATCGAGAATCTGCACCGAGCCCGAAGGATCGTCGTCATCGTCGGCGCCAACTATGCCCGCCGCGATCAGGCGGCCGTCGTTCGTCGGCACGAGGGCGGAGAGAAAATTCCACTGTGTTGGAACGGTGCGCAGGCTCTTTCCGGTATCGGCGTCGTAAAATCCGATCGCCGTTTCTGTTGCTTCCTTCGCTCGCTTCTCCACGGCAATAATCAATGATTTCCCATCCGCGCTATACGCGACGGCTTCTCCGTAGTAGTGAATGCGATGAGGATTTATGGCGAAAAGCATCTTTCGAGTCTGCAGGTTCCACACTCTTAAAACACCGGAAACGTGCATTGACACCAGGTGCGTTCCATCGGGGTTGAAGGCCAGAGAACTGATGGCTTCCTTTTCAATGGACTTTTGCGGAAGCGCGATTGTGTCCTTCTGGCCTCCGAGTCGAAACTCCTCACGCCCTGAAGCAAGATTCCACACGATAATGACTTTGTCGTAGCCGCCGGATGCGAGCCATCGCCCGTCCGGGCTGAACGCTAGTGCTTGTACCGACCCACCGTGCCCCACGCGCAGGATCATGTCCGGCTTCCGCGCATCTGTCGGCATTGGCTCCGCTTGCGGAACCTGCTCTGCTGTGACCTGAGATGGCGCCATCATGACCTGCGCTTGCGGGGGGTGATTCGGCGGTGGTGTAGGTTTTGTCTCTGCCTGCGGAATTGGCGCCGCATGCGTGCTGCATAAAGTTGCGGGAGATAGGAGGATCAGCGAAAGAATTCCATTTCTCATTGTGGGTTGCATCGCCGTTTTCCCTGCTTGTACGAGGGATCCGTGCGCATCGCGGTTGAAGAATGTCTCCTACTGAAATGATAAACGGGATCCGTTATTAGAGCATTCAAAAGACACACGCGGTCGCGTAATTCGCACGTGTCGAAGGGGATCTGAAATTATGAACGTAATTCGGCTAAAGCCGCCACAAACCATCGCGGCTGGTGCAAATCTAAGGTCTCGCCACCTGCAGGGACCTAGCCTTATTTGCTTCTTCCCTTGCAACTATTGAACCTGAACGAGCCGATCCGCGTCGTCCAGTTAAAGCTGCCAGTCGTTGCGTAATACTCATTGGTTTACCAGAAGGTGCAGTCGTCTACCGGATCGATAGACATCGAGCTATAGTCCCCCCAGCGATGGAAAGAGTTGAACTGCCCGCCGCTGCCATTCACAAGCACAAGTGGCCCGAACATCGCACCTGCCGGATCGGTGGGCGCGCGGCCCGCCACGTATACACTGGGGAACACGCCTTGGCTCGATACACTGAAGCCCAACGCCACGTTGCCGGTTTTGTCCATGGCAATGCTGCCGAGCCAGTAGTTCACGTCAGGATCAATAAGTGTTGACTTATCGTTCGCCAAAACTCCGCAAGGCCATAAGTCTCGTCCGGGTAACAATGTTACAGGCCTCTCCACATAGTATTCATTTCGACAGCGTTTTTGATTTTGGCGAGAAACAAGCAGGAATTCTGCCAGGAATTCCTGCAAGTCGTTTAGCTCCAACAATCGCAATTTCACTTAACGCGGCATCCTACATGCCTTCAAAACTACGAAGAAGAAGCCTTCTACTCGATCAAACCAAAATCGTAAGTATCCAGGATAGTTGCGAGGAGTTTCGCATGTTGAGATTCGAGGAGCGATCCTGCGTTCGTTGCGGTGAAAACAGAATCGGGAAGATCAAACAAAGCACAAGATCTCCTCGCGGCATCGTGCCGCGCAGGATAAACAAGGCCCGCCGGCTTTGCTGAATGTTTGCGCAGTGCCGCCGACCAACGTTGCGCTACAGCGTGAGAACCACTGAACAAACGGGCGTCTGCACCGATGCGCGCCAGACCACCCGAGCTCGCGAGATCGATGAGAGTCAGGG
>WNFC01002256.1_pt1 | contig 24693 bp, 22 predicted proteins | sample 5400541 | NCBI WGS metagenome assembly WNFC01 (sample SAMN13153342, study PRJNA577476) | soil metagenome | isolation source: 120 cm saprolite under Douglas fir tree site 2 hole 2 replicate 1 | place: USA:California | collected 2015-04-18 | reverse complement strand
GCCGCAGCACCCGATTCCGGCTTTCGTCGGCCCGGTGATCGCGGCGCATCTCGCGGATTTCGGCCGCTATCCGGCCGGCAAGGGCACCGAGCGCTTCCGCCGCGCCGCCGCGGACTGGCTTTCGCGCCGCTACCGGCTCGACCGTCCTCTTGATCCGGAGCGGGAGGTCGTGGTGCTCAGCGGCACCCGCGAGGGGCTGTTTCTGGCCGCCATCGCGGCCAAGCGCTGGGTCGAACCGCGCAAGAACCCGGCGATCCTGATCCCCAACCCCTTCTATGCCGCCTATGCGGCGGGCGCCCTGGCGGCGGATTGCGAGCCGGTCTTTCTCGCCGCGACGGCGCAAACCGGCTTTCTACCGGATCTCGCTTCGCTGACCGAGGCGCTGCTGGCGCGCACGGTCGCCTTCTACCTCGCCTCCCCGGCCAACCCCCAGGGTTCGGTCGCCGGCCTCGAATATCTGCGGACGCTCTTCGGCCTCGCCCAAAAGTTCGGGTTCCTGGTGTTCGCGGACGAATGCTATGGCGAGATCTACACCCGCGATCCGCCGCCCGGCATGCTCGAAGCCGCGCCCGGCGATTTTGCCAACGTGGTGGTGTTCCACTCGCTTTCGAAGCGCTCGAATCTCCCCGGCCTGCGGGTCGGTTTCGCGGCCGGCGACGGCGATTTCCTTGCGAGCTATACCGACCTTCGCAACGTGTCCGCCCCGCAGGTTCCGGTCCCGGCCCAGGAGGTCGCGGTCGCGGCCTATGCGGACGAGAGCCACGTCGAAGCCAATCGCCGGCTCTATGCGCAAAAGTTCGACCTTGCCGACCAGATCATCGGCAATCGCTACGGCTACCGGCGGCCGGCCGGCGGATTCTTTCTCTGGCTCGACGTGCGGGCCCACGGCGGCAGCGAGGCCGTCGCGCTAAAACTGTGGCGGGAAGCCGGACTGCGCGTGCTGCCGGGGCGCTACATCGGCCGCGAGGCCGGCGGCCGCAATCCCGGCGCCGACTACATCCGCATCGCCCTGGTGGCCGACCGGGAGACCGCGGCGGAAGCGCTGCACCGCCTGGTCGCGGCGCTGGGCTGAGCGGGAGCGGGGGCGGGGGGCGCAACGCATGCCGGCGATCCGAACGAGCTTCTCGGCCGAGGATTTCCTGTCCGAGGATGTCCGCGGCGCGATCCATCGCCGGATCCGGGAGATCGGAGGCATCGGCTTGCTGGCGATCGCCGCCGCCGCCGCGATGGCGCTGGCGAGCTGGTCGGTGCAGGACCCGTCGCTGAGCCATGCCACGGCCGCCCCGGTCCGGAACCTGCTCGGCGCTCCCGGCGCGATCGTCGCCGATCTTCTGATGCAGCTCATCGGGCTTGCCTCGATCGCGCTCGTCCTGCCGATCGCGGTGTGGGGCTGGCGCCTGCTCACCCATCGATCGCTCGACCGCGAGCGGCTGCGGCTCGTGTTGTGGATCCTCGGCGCGCTCGCGGCGACGGCGTTCGCCTCGTCGTTGCCGGCGAGCCGGGCCTGGCCGCTGCCGACCGGGCTCGGCGGAGTGATCGGCGACGCGTTGCTGCGGATTCCGGCCTCGCTCATGCATGCGCCGCTTTCCGGCGCGCTGCGCATCGCCATCGGCGGTGCAACCGGCATGGCCGCGGTGGTCGCGCTCGCGTTCAGCATGGGCCTGGGATGGCGCGACCGCATCGAGGGCGAGCCCGAGGATGCGGCGTCCGATCCGGCGGCGGAGGAGCGCAGCTTAATCTCGCTCGGCTGGATCCATCATGGGATCCTCAGCCTGCGGGCACGGCTGGGGCGCCTGTTCAGGACGGCGGGACGGCGGGCCGCGCCACAAGCGCCGAAAGTCAGGATCGAACCGGCGAGTGCCGAGTCCGATGACGAGGCATGGGAGGAGGAGGCGGAGGACGAGGAGGACGGGCCGGGACCGGCACGAAGCGGTCGCGCCGCGGCTTCGAGCTGCCCTCGCTCTCGCTGCTCACCGCCCCGAAATCCGGCGACCGCACCACGTTGAGCGCCGAAACGATCCAGGAGAACGCCACCGCGCTCGAAAGCGTGCTGGCGGATTTCGGCGTGCGCGGCGAGATCATCAATGCCCATCCGGGGCCGGTGGTCACGCTCTACGAGCTCGAGCCGGCTCCCGGCATCAAGTCGTCGCGGGTGATCGGGCTGTCCGACGACATCGCGCGCTCGATGAGCGCGCTCTCCGCGCGCGTCGCGGTGGTGCCCGGCCGCAATGCCATCGGCATCGAGCTGCCCAACCCGCGGCGCGAAAGGGTTTATCTGCGCGAGCTGCTCGCGAGCGAGGGTTACGCCACCAGCGGCGCCAAGCTGCCGCTCTGCCTGGGCAAGACCATCGGGGGCGAAGCGGTGATCGTCGAGCTGGCGCGCATGCCGCATCTCTTGATCGCCGGCACCACCGGCTCGGGCAAGTCGGTCGCCATCAACACCATGATTCTGAGCCTCGTCTATCGGCTGCGCCCGGAGGAATGCAAGCTGATCATGGTCGATCCGAAAATGCTGGAGCTCTCGGTCTACGACGGCATCCCGCATCTGCTCACTCCGGTCGTGACCGACCCCAAGAAGGCGGTGGTCGCGCTCAAATGGGCGGTGCGCGAGATGGAGGAGCGCTACAAGAAGATCTCGAAGCTCGGCGTGCGCAACATCGAGGGCTACAACGCCCGCGTCGCCGAGGCGCTCGCCCGGGGCGAGACGCTGACCCGCACCGTGCATACCGGATACGACCGCGAGAGCGGCGACGCCATCTACGAGAAGGAGAACCTCGAGCTCGATCCGCTGCCCTATGTGGTGGTGATCGTCGACGAGATGGCCGACCTGATGATGGTCGCCGGCAAGGACATCGAGGGTGCGATCCAGCGCCTGGCGCAGATGGCGCGCGCCGCCGGGATCCATGTGATCCTGGCCACGCAGCGGCCTTCCGTCGACGTCATCACCGGCACCATCAAGGCGAATTTTCCCACCCGGATCTCCTTTCAGGTGACTTCGAAGATCGACAGCCGCACCATTCTGGGCGAGCAGGGCGCCGAGCAATTGCTCGGCCAGGGCGACATGCTCTACATGGCAGGGGGCGGCCGCATCAGCCGCGTCCACGGCCCCTTCGTGTCGGACGAGGAGGTCGAAAAGGTCGTTCGTCACCTCAAGAGCCAAGGCGCGCCGCACTACCTCGACGCGGTGACGGCGGACGAGCTCGAGGAGGAAGACGGCGCCTTGTTCGATACGACCGCCATGGGCGGCGAGGCCAACGACCTTTATCAACAGGCGGTGCAAATCGTGCTGCGCGACCGCAAGGCCTCGACGAGCTATATTCAGCGCCGGCTGCAAATCGGCTACAATCGCGCCGCCTCGATCATGGAGCGGATGGAGGAAGAGGGCGTGGTGGGCGCGGCCAATCACGCGGGGAAGCGCGAAATCCTGGTTGGCGAAGGCAACGACGGTCGCTATTGAAAAACGGGCGCCGGGGCCGCATCGAGTCGCGAAATCGCCACATGCGGCCGCTACCGCAATCGGCGCGGGGCGGACGCCCTGGCGCGGAGAATTCGTATGCGCAAAGCAAGCCTCGCGCTGGGGATCGGCGTGGCGCTGGTCGGTTTCATGGGCGCGGCGGGCGCCGACAATGTGCCGCTGCCGCGCCCCGCGCCGCTGCCCAAGACCGGGCTTGCCGCCGCCACCGATAGCGCGCCCCGGCCGCCGGCGCCGATTCCCGGCACGGAAGCCCCCGCGCGGCCGCCCGCAAGCGCGGTCGCGCCGTCCCCTGCCCGTGCGGCGAGCGCCCCCGCCGCCCCCGCCGGCGCGCCGCCCCCGAAGCCGGCCCCTGTCGTCACCGCCCAGGTCGTGGCGACGCCCGCGGCGCCGGCGATCACGGGCGACAAACCGGGGCCAGCCGCGGTGGTCGGTCCCAACGGCGTCCCGTTCGACGCGAAGCAGCGTTCCATCATCGATCGCGTCAACGCCTATCTGACCAGCGTGCAGAGTCTCGTCGGCGATTTCGTCCAGGTCGGTCCCGACGGCAGCCGCACCGAGGGCCAGTTCTACATGCAAAAACCCGGCCGCGTCCGGTTCGAATACGACCCGCCGAGCCCGGTCGAGCTGATCTCCGACGGACAGTCGCTGGTGGTCCGCGACCGCAAGCTCGCCACCCAGGATTTCTATCCGCTGTCGCAGACGCCGCTGCGGTTCCTGCTCGCCGACCGCATCGATCTGCTCCGGGATGCCAACCTGGTTGCCGTCTATGCCGACGATCTGTTCGTGAGCCTGGTCATCGAGGAGCGGCACGTGATCGGCGGCACCCACCGGCTGATGCTGATGTTCGGCGCGAAGGACTTCCGGCTGCGGCAATGGACGATCACCGATCCGCAGGGTTACGACACCACGGTCGCGCTCTACAATCTTGACAGTAACAGGCGGCCCGACCCGAGCCTGTTCACGATCAATTACGAGCGGGTATTGCAGTAGGCCGGGCCCGGCGCCGCGGCCGCGAATGGCGGTAGCGCGAAGGATCGGCACTGATTCTCCCATGCGAATCTCGATTGCCACCTGGAACATCAATTCGGTGCGGCTGCGCATCGATCAGGTGGCGAGATTCGTCAAGGCGTTTCGCCCGGACGTGCTGTGCCTGCAGGAGACCAAATGTCCGGACCAGAAATTTCCCCTGAAACGGTTCGCCCGATTGGGCTACGTGCATTCGGCCCTCAACGGCCAAAAGGGCTATCACGGGGTCGCCGTGCTTTCCCGGCTGCCGTTCGACCAAACCAGCATGCGGATCTTCTGCGAGAGAAGCGATTGCCGGCACATCGCGGTGGTTCTCGGCGAATGCGCCGGACTGCGCGACCCCGTGGCTGTGCATAATTTCTATGTACCCGCGGGCGGCGACGAGCCCGATCCCGGGATCAACGCCAAATTCGCCCATAAGCTGGCGTTTCTCGACGAAATGCGCGTCTGTGCGGAGCTCGCCGCCGCGCCGCATCCGCGCGCCATCCTGGTGGGCGACCTCAACGTGGCGCCGCTCGAGCACGATGTGTGGAGTCACAAGAGGCTGCTCGATGTCGTCTCCCACACGCCGATCGAGTGCGAAAAACTCATCGCGGTCCGGGCCGCGGGGAGCTGGATCGACGTGATGCGCGGCTTCATCCCCGAGCCCACGAAGCTTTATACCTGGTGGAGCTACCGCTCACCCGATTGGGCCGGCGCCGACAAGGGCCGCCGCCTCGATCACATCTGGGTCAAGCCGGAGCTCGGCGACCGGGTGTCCGCCATGACGGTCGCCAAGCAGGCGCGAGCCTGGCTGCGGCCCTCGGATCACGTCCCGGTCGTGGCCACGATCGAGCTGTGATGAGCACTGTCGTTCCGGGGGCCGAACGAAGCGAGGCAACCCCGGACCATGAACACCGGCTACGAAACCTTGCGCGGACCGTGCTCATGGATCCCGGGTTCGCGCCTTCGGCGCGCCCGGCGATGACGGCCTCCGGCCGTCACTTGCCGCCTTCGGTGCCGCCGAGCTTGCCGCGCAGCTTGCGCATGTCGCGGGTCGCCTGCTCGGTGCGCGCCAACAGGCTGTCGCGCAGGCGCCCTGCCGCGTCCGGATAGCCTTCCAGCATCTTGAGAAACAGCGTGCGCGGAATGCGCATCACGGTGGACGGCTCGCATGCGGTTGCGGTCGCCGGCCGCTTGGTCTCGGTGAGCAGCGCCATCTCCCCGATCAGCGCGCCGGGCCCGACCGTCACGCCCGCCTCGCCCTTCTGCTCCGATGCGAGCCGGAACGAGCCCTCCTGCACCACGTAAGCCGCATCGGCGCTCTCGCCGGTGCGGAACAGGATGTCGCCGCCGTGGACGTAGCGGCTCTCCGCACCGATCGCCAGGATGCGCAAGGGCTCGCGGCCCAGCAGCGCCAGGGTCGAAACCTGCTCGAAGAACCGGATATCGTCCTCGATGCTCATGCGGCCATCACGGAAGCAGCTTGTAGCCGCCCGCTTCCGTCACCAGGATCGAGGGATTGGAGGCGTCCCTCTCCACCTTCTGGCGCAGCCGGTAGATGTGGGTCTCGAGCGTATGGGTGGTGACGCCGGAATTATAGCCCCACACCTCCTGCAACAGGATCTCGCGCGAGATCGGACGCCGCCCGGCGCGATAGAGATAGCGCAGGATCGCGGTCTCCTTTTCGGTCAGACGCACTTTGTTGCCCTTGGGGTTGACCAGGAGCTTGGAGCTGGGCCGGAACGTGTACGGGCCGATGGTGAAGACCGCGTCCTCGCTGGCTTCATACTGCCGGAGCTGGGCGCGAATGCGCGCGAGCAGCACGGCGAAGCGAAATGGCTTGGTGACGTAATCGTTGGCGCCGGATTCCAAGCCCAGGATCGTATCGGAATCGGTATCGTGTCCGGTCAGCATGATGACCGGGGCTTTGAAGCCGTTCTTGCGCAACATGCGCACTGCCTCGCGGCCGTCGATGTCGGGCAGTCCGACGTCCATGATGACGAGGTCGATCTCGCCCGCCTTGGCGGATTGCACGGCCTTGGTGCCGGTATCGACCGCAACGGCTTCGAACTCCTCGTGCAACCCCAATTGCTCGACCAGCGCTTCGCGCATGTCGGCGTCATCGTCCACGACGAGAATTCTGCGGGAATTGGCCATGATGAAGCCCCGCGCACTGATCGCCGGCCGGACGACCGACGATAGGTTCGAAGTAGACCGATCGCGGGAAAAAGAGCAAGCACGGCGGCGCTGTTCCGACGGGCCGGAGAAATCCATGCGACCCAAACGGGTTTTCGGAGGCGAAACGCTGCGGAGGAGGACCACATTGCGGCAGATTCGCGTCCGCGCCCGGGCCGGACGCGCGAGTGAGGGCTGGCTCGCGGCCGGCCATCTGCGGTTGCCGGTGGCGCTCGGCTCCGCGGGGATCCGCGCGAACAAGCGCGAAGGCGATGGCGCGACCCCGCGCGGCTCGTTTCGCCTTGTTCGCCTGTGGTGGCGCCGGGACCGCGCAGGCCGCCCGCACACGCTCCTCCCCCTCCGCCGCATCGGCGAGGCCGACGCCTGGTGCGAGAATCCGGGCGACCGCCGCTACAATCGGCCGACCCGGCTGGCCGCCGGCGCGGCAGGCGACCGGTTGTGGCGCGACGATCATCTCTACGACTTCATCATCGAGCTCGATCACAACGCGCGCCCGCGCGTTGCCGGCCGCGGCAGCGCGGTCTTTCTGCATTTGGCCAGGCCCGGATTTCGCCCCACGGCGGGCTGCGTCGCGCTCGCACCGGAGAGCTTTCGCCGGCTTCTCTCCCGGCTGGGCCCCGGCACGCGGATCGTGATCGGGTGACGCTGGCGGATTGCACCGGGTGCTTACCCTTGTTTGTTGCGCGCGCCGAAGATCGCGGTCCCGACCCGGACGTGGGTCGCGCCGAATTCGATGGCGACGGCGAAATCGGCGCTCATGCCCATGGACAACAGCGCGAGCCCGTTGCGGGCCGCGATTTTTGCCAGCAAGCCGAAATGCGGCGCCGGCGGCTCCTCGAGCGGCGGGATGCACATCAATCCCTCGACCGCAAGCCCGTACTCGCCGCGGCAGCGCCGGATGAAATCGTCGGCCGCCTCGGGCAGGACGCCGGCCTTCTGCGGCTCGGCCCCGGTGTTGACCTGAACCATGAGGCGCGGCCGCCGTCCCTGCTGGGCGATCTCCTTGGCGAGCGCCGCGCACAGCGAGGGCCGGTCGACCGTGTGGATGCAATCGAACAGCGCCACCGCCTCCTTTGCCTTGTTCGATTGCAGCGGCCCGACCAGATGCAGCTCGAGATCGGGATCGCGCTGTTTGAGCCGCGGCCATTTGGCTTTGGCCTCCTGCACGCGGTTTTCTCCGAATATTCTTTGGCCCGCGGCGATGACGGGCTCGATCACCTCGGCCGCAAACGTCTTGGTGATGGCGACGAGCGTCACCGCGGACGGATCGCGCGAAGCCCTTCGGCAAGCCGCCGCGATGTCGCGGCGCACGGCCGCGAGCGCCGTCACCGCGGGGTGCGCATGATCTAAATAGAGAGGGTCGCCGGCATCGCTCATGGGTTTTCAACCCTCATCAGTGCATTTTGATCGCGGATGGTTGCAATTTCATCAATTGGTCCGGCGCGGACCCGGGCACGCTGGCCTCCTGACGGAGCCTGCGGCGCTTGCGCTTGCGCGCTCGCCCGGTTGACCCCATGCCGGCTTTCGTGGCCTAGTCCGGACGATTTTTCGCGACCGCCGGAACTTAACCAGGCCGATGACCACGGAGCGCTACAACGCCCGCGAGGCCGAGCCGCGCTGGCAGAAGATATGGGAAGAGCGGGGCATTTTCCGCACCCCCAACGGGGATCCGCGTCCCAAATACTACGTGCTGGAAATGTTTCCCTATCCGTCGGGCCGCATCCACATGGGGCACGTGCGCAACTACGCCATGGGCGACGTGGTCGCCCGCTTCATGCGCGCCCGCGGTTTCAACGTCCTGCATCCGATGGGTTGGGACGCGTTCGGCATGCCGGCCGAGAACGCCGCCATCGCCAACAAGGTGCACCCGCGGCAATGGACCTACGCCAACATCGAGGCCATGCGCTCGCAGCTCAAATCGATGGGGCTGTCGCTCGACTGGACCCGCGAGCTCGCGACCTGCGATCCCGGCTACTACAAACATCAGCAGAAGATGTTCTTGGACTTCCTGCGCGCGGGCCTGGTGGAGCGCAAGCAGTCGAAGGTCAATTGGGATCCGGTCGATCAGACCGTGCTGGCCAACGAGCAGGTCATCGACGGCCGCGGCTGGCGCTCCGGCGCGCCGGTGGAGCAGCGCGAGCTCACGCAATGGTTCTTCAAGATCACGGCCTTCTCGGACGATCTGTTGGCCGCGCTCGATCGGCTCGAGCGCTGGCCGGAAAAAGTGCGATTGATGCAGCAGAATTGGATCGGCCGCTCGGAAGGATTGCGCATTCGCTTCGCGCTCGATCCGGAAACGACGCCGAACCTCGAGCAGGAGCTGGAGATCTTCACCACGCGCCATGACACCTTGTTCGGCGCGACCTTCATGGCCATTTCGCCCGAGCATCCGCTCGCGGCCGCGGCGGCGAAGAGCAATCCGGAGCTGGCAAGCTTCATCGCCGAATGCAGGCGCACCGGCACCGCCGAGGCGCTGATCGAGACCGCGGAGAAGCTCGGGTTCGACACCGGCATCCGGGCGTTCCATCCGTTCGAGCGGGCCCGGAAGCTTCCGGTCTATGTCGCCAATTTCATCCTGATGGAGTACGGCACCGGCGCGATCTTCGGCTGCCCCGCTCACGACCAGCGCGACCTCGATTTCGTCAACAAATACGGGCTTCCGGTGATTCCCGTGGTTTGCCCGGACGGCCAGGACCCTGCCACCTTCCGGATCACCGATACCGCTTACGAGGGCGACGGCTTCCTGATCAACTCGCGTTTTCTCGACGGAATGCGGGTGGCCGAGGCGAAAGAGGAGATGGCGCGCCGGCTCGAACGCGAGCGCAGAGACGACCGTCCCGTCGGCGAGCGGCAAGTGCAATATCGGCTGCGCGACTGGGGCATCTCCCGCCAACGCTACTGGGGCTGTCCGATTCCGATCATCCATTGCGAGACCTGCGGCGTCGTCCCGGTGCCGGATCGCGATCTTCCGGTGAAACTTCCCGAGGACGTCGATTTCGACCGGCCCGGCAATCCGCTCGACCGCCATCCGACCTGGAAGCATGTCCGCTGCCCGTCCTGCGGCGGGCCGGCGCGGCGCGAGACCGACACGATGGATACGTTCGTGGATTCGTCGTGGTATTTCGCGCGCTTCACCGACCCCTGGATCGAAACCGCGCCCACCAACCGCGAGATGGTCGATACCTGGATGCCGGTCGACCAATATATCGGCGGCATCGAGCACGCGATTTTGCACTTGCTCTACAGCCGCTTCTTCACCCGGGCGATGCGGGCGACCGGCCATGTCGGGCTCGACGAGCCCTTCGCCGGCCTGTTCACCCAGGGCATGGTCGTCCACGAGACCTATCGCAAGGCGGACGGCACCCATGCGGAGCCTGCCGAAGTCGAGATCAAGGTCGAAGGCGATCGCCGCTACGCGGTGCTCGCCGCCACGGGCGAGCCGGTGGAGATCGGCCCGATCGAGAAGATGTCGAAGTCCAAGCGCAATACGGTGGACCCGGACGACATCATGGGCACCTTCGGGGCCGATACGGCGCGCTGGTTCATGCTGTCGGATTCGCCGCCGGAGCGCGACGTGATCTGGACCGAGGAGGGGGTGCAGGGTGCCGGCCGCTTCGCGCAACGCCTGTGGCGGCTCGTCAACGACATCGCCGAGATCACGGCCGCGGAGGCTCGCCCGGGCAAGGATCGCCAGGCCGCGCTGGAGGTCCGCCGGGACGCGCACAAGACCCTCGACAAGGTCACCCGGGCGATCGAGGACTTGCGCTTCAATACCGCGGTCGCGTTCATGTATTCGCAGGCAAATCTGCTGGAAATGGCCGTCCGCGACGCGGCCGGCCGGGGCGGCGCCACCGCCGCGGAACAAGCTGCGCTTCGCGAAGCCGGCGACATGCTGGTGAAACTATTTGCGCCGATGATGCCGCACCTCGCCGAGGAATGCTGGGCGGGGCTGGGCCACACTTCGTTGGTTGCCGAGGAACCCTGGCCCACGCTCGACAAGACGCTGCTGATCGAGGACACCGTGACGCTACCGGTGCAGGTGAACGGCAAGAAACGCGCCGATGTCACGGTCGCCCGGGACGCGGGAGCAACCGACATCGAGGCCGCGGTACTCGAGCTCGAGGCGGTACGGCGGGCGCTCGCCGGCAAGGCCCCTAAAAAAGTCATCGTTGTGCCGCAGAGAATCGTCAATGTGGTGGCCTGACCATAGGGCGGCGCTCGGCCGCCTGCTTCGCTCGGCCCTGGCCCTCGGCAGCGCCGGGCTGTTGGCGGCGTGCTTTCAGCCGCTGTACGGCCAGCCGCCGCTGAGCGGCGCCCCGACGCTCGGCAATGCGCTGGCCGCCGTCGACGTGCAGCAGGTCGATGCCGCCCGGGGTACCAACGACGCCCGCATCGCCGTCGAGTTGCGCAACGCCCTGCTGTTCGACTTGACCGGCGGCGAGGGCAGCATCGCCCCCACCCATCGTCTCAATATCAAGATGATCACCTCGCGCTCCGCGCTCATCGTCGACCCGCAGACCGGCCGGACCGAGGCGGAGGTCACCGGCATCGACGTGAAATACACGCTGACCGAGCTCGCGACCGGCAGGCCCGTGGTCAACGCCACGGCGTTCGCCCGGGTGAGTTCCGATGTTCCCGGCCAGCAGCAGCGGTTCGCCAGTTCTCGCGCGCGACGCGACGCGGAGGACCGCGCCGCAAAGGTCATCGCCGACCAGATCCGCTCGCGGCTCGCGTCCTATCTCGTCGCCGGGACCTGAGCGCAGGGCCGCATGGTCGCGCTGAACCGAGCCGCAATCGAAGTCTACCTTGCCGAGTCGAATCCAGCCCAGCCGATTGCGCTGGTATTCGGACCCGATGCCGGCCTCGTCTCGGAGCGGGTCCAGGCGATTTTGCGCGCCACCGTCGAAGACCTGAGCGACCCGTTTCGCCTGGTTCGGCTCGAAGGCGACGAGCTTGCGGCGGACCCCGCCCGGCTGCTCGATGAAGCCGGCACGATCCCGTTGTTCGGCGGCAAGCGGGTGATCTGGGTGAAGGCCGGTGGGCGCGATTTCGTCCGGGCGGTCGAGATGCTCATCGCCACGTCCCTGGCCGATTGCCGGGTCGTGATCGAGGCCTCCGATCTGCGGCGCGGCGCGGCCTTGCGCACTTTGTGCGAACGGGCGCGCAACGTCGCGACGATCCCCTGCTATGCCGACGGCGAGCGCGAGCTTGCGCGCCTTATCGACGACGAGATGCGCGCCGCCGGACTGACGATTGCGCCCGACGCGCGCGCCGCCCTGGCGTCGCTCATCGGCGGCGATCGCCGCGCATCGTTGAGCGAAATCCGCAAGCTCGCGCTCTACGCCCGCGGCAAGGCGCGGGTCGAGCTCGCGGACGTGCTGGCGGTCGTCGCCGACGCAGCCGCGCTGGCGCTCGACGGCGTGGTCGACGCGACGTTCGCCGGGAAACCCGCCGAGGTGGAAAAGGAATTTGCCCGCGCGCGATCCTCCGGCATCGCACCGGGCCGGATCGTCTCGGCCGCGCTCATCCAATTGAGCCAGCTGCACCGGGCGCGCCTCGCGGTCGAGTCCGGGACGCCGATGACGGAGGCGGTCGATCGCATTACGCCGAAAGCCCAGTTCCGCCGCGTGCCGGCGGTCGAAGCGGCGCTGAAAAACTGGACCGCGGCGCGGCTCGAGCAGACCATGGCGCAGCTTGCAGAGGCCGGGCTCCAGACCCGGCAACTGACCGGATCCGCGGCGGCGCTGTCCGATCCGCTCGTGAGCCGCGCCCTGCTCGGCATCGCGCAGGCGGCACGGCGGCGCGGCCGAGGATGGACTGACTGACTTTCCTGTCCGTTGCCGAGCGCTCGCTCAGCCGCGCTCCAGCCGGCGGACCACTGCGTCGAGCTGCTCGAGGCTGCGATAGCGGATTTTCAGCTCGCCGCCCTTCCCGCGATGCTCGACACTGACGTTGAGCCCGAGCGCGTCGGATAATCGTTTTTCGAGCGCCAGGGTATCGGCGTCCTTTTCGGCTCTGGGCCGGCGTTTTGCCGTCCTGCCGGCGGCGCCGGCGCGTTCTTGCGCGATCGCCTCGACGGCGCGCACGTTGAGGCCCTGCTCGACGATGACCCGGGCCATTTTCTCCGGGTCCGGCTGGCCCAATAGCGCGCGGGCGTGGCCGGCGGAAATCTTGCCTTCCCGCAGATAGATCTTCACCGCGTCCGGCAGCTTGAGCAGGCGCAGCGTGTTGGCGACGTGGCTGCGGCTCTTGCCGATCAGCCGCGCAATGTCGTCCTGGTTGTGGCCGAATTCCTCGAGCGCCTGATACCCCATCGCCTCTTCCAGCGGGTTGAGATCGGTGCGCTGCACGTTCTCGACGATGGCGAGCTCGAGCGCCTCGCGATCGCTGGCCTCGAAGAGAACAATCGGCACGTCGTGCATGCCGGCGCGCTGCGCGGCGCGCCAACGCCGCTCGCCGGCGATGATCTCGTAATGGTCGGCGGAGCCGCGCAACGTGCGCGCCACGATCGGCTGGATGATGCCGCGCGCGCGGATCGATGCCGCGAGCTCGTCGAGCTCGACCTCCGAATAGGATTGCCGCGGATTGCGCGGATTGGGCCGCAGGAACTCGACCGGCACACGCCGCTGGCCCCGCGCGCGCTCGACCGCGGCGGTCTCCTCGCCGACGTCGCCGATCAGCGCCGCGAGGCCGCGCCCCAATCGCGATCTCGCCGCTTCCTCCGCCATAGCCGCCTCCCGTCAATCAGCCGAATCGTCATGCCCGACTTTGCGCCAAGCGTCCACGGATCAGCTAGAAGGCCGCGTGGATGGCCGGGACAAGCCCGGCCATGACAAGAGCCGCGTTTCACACCGAATCACGCTGCGCGCAGAATCTTTTCCCGCTGGATGATCTCCGAGGCAAGCCGCAAGTAGGCCTGGCTGCCCACGCACTTGAGATCGTAGAGCAGCACCGGCTTGCCGTAGGACGGCGCCTCCGAAACCCGCACGTTTCGCGGGATGATCGTCTGATAGACTTTTTCGCCCATGAACTGCCGCACGTCGGCCACGACCTGGCCGGACAGGTTGTTGCGCGCGTCGTACATGGTCAGCACGATGCCGTGGATCGTGAGGCCGGGGTTGAGCGTCGTCCTGACCTGCTCGACGGTCTTGAGCAGCTGGGAAAGGCCTTCGAGCGCGAAGAATTCGCATTGCAGCGGCACCAGGATCGCATTGGCCGCCGCCATCGCGTTGACCGTGAGCAGATTGAGCGACGGCGGACAATCCACCAGCACGTAGCTGAACGCCGGATCGGGCTCGCTACCCAGAGTCGTAATGGCATTGCGCAACCGGAACGCGCGATCGCGTTCCTGCGCAATTTCGAGCTCGATGCCCGAGAGGTCCAGGGTCGAGGGTGCGATGTGCAGCCGCGGCACCGCGGTTTCGAGAATGGCGCCCCGTAGCGGCGTCGATCCGATCAGCACGTCGTAGGTCGAGCGCAACCTGATCTTGCGATCGATGCCGAGCCCGGTCGAGGCATTGCCCTGCGGATCGAGATCGATGATGAGCACCCGCTCCCCGATCGCGGCCAGCGCGGTTCCGAGATTGATCGCGGTCGTCGTCTTGCCCACCCCCCCTTTCTGGTTGGCGAGGGCGAGGATCCGGGGGCCTGTCTGCATCATGGCAAATCTCTCAATGCAATCGCTCGTTGCGCGCCGTCACTGCGCGGATCTCGACGATGCAGCCTCTGGAATCGGTACGGCTGGGCACAATTACTGTCTCGATGTTCCAATATTTAGTCGCCTCGGTCAATTCTGCCTCTACATCTTGTCCCTTCAGGAACAGGGCTTTTGCACCCTTTTTTACCATCGGGGCGGCCAATCCGACCAGAATGGAGAGGGGAGCCAGCGCCCGGGCGGTCACCACGTCGACCGGATGCTGCCACGCCGGGATGAGATCCTCGGCGCGGCCGTGGTGTACGGTCGCCGCCGCCTGGGTGACCCGCGCGGCTTCGCGCAGGAAGCCGGCCTTCTTTGCATTGCTCTCGATGAGATGCACCATGGCGCCGGCCGTGTCCGCAAGCGCGCATGCCAGCACCAGGCCGGGAAATCCGGCGCCGGAACCGAGGTCGACCCAGGTGCGGGCGTGCGGTGCCAGCGCGATGAGCTGCAGCGAATCGGCTATGTGTCGCGTCCACGCGTGACCCACGCTGGAATCCGCAATCAGATTGTTGACGCGCTGCCATTTCAACAGCAACTCGACAAATCGATCGAGGCGTTGCGCCGTTTCACGTGAAACAGGATTCATCGCGAGCGCGCGTGCGCGGTCCTCGGACAGATCGAGGGTTTTTGGATCGCGCGCGCGACGGGGCGACATCGATGCGTCAACTGCGCTGGCCGGCTTGCCGCCATCGCGGCGATCCGGCAGGCAAGCCAGTGGCTATGCCCCTGCTGCGACGGGGATTTTGATCCTCGCCGTCAATGCGCGGCGGGCGCGCGCCGGGCATGCCTGCGTCTCACGCGGGCGGCCAGCAAGGTCAGCGCCGCCGGCGTGATCCCGTCGATTCGGCTTGCCTGACCGATCGTACGGGGCCGAATCGATTGCAGCTTCTGTCGCGCCTCATGCGACAGGCCGGGCACGTCGGAATAGTCGAGCGCGTCCGGCAGTTCCAAACTTTCGTCGCGTCGGTAGGCGGCGACATCGGCCGCCTGGCGCCCCAGATAGACCGCGTATTTGGCGTCGATCTCCAGCTGCTCCGCGATCTTCGGCTCGAGGCGCGCGAACTGCGGCCACGCGCGGGCGATGTCGGCAAAGCCGATGTGCGGGTAGGACAGGAGCTCGAACGCGGTCCGCGCCTGGCCGTCCTTGTTCGTCGGGATGCCATGCCGCTCGGCCTCTCTGGGCTTGAGCGACAGGGATTGTGCCATGGCACGAGCCTGGGACAGCGCCGCCGTTTTGGCGCGGTGCCTGGAGGCGCGCGCGCCGCCCACACAACCGATGCGAATGCCCGCATCGGTCAGGCGCTGGTCGGCATTGTCGGCCCGCAGCGTCAATCGATATTCCGCGCGCGACGTGAACATCCGATACGGCTCGCTCACGCCGCGGGTGACGAGATCGTCGATCATCACGCCCAGATACGCGTCGGCGCGATCGAACACGATCGAAGCGCCGGCGGCGCCGCCGGCGCGCGCAGCCGCATTGAGCCCGGCGACCAGGCCCTGCCCCGCCGCTTCCTCGTACCCGGTCGTGCCGTTGATCTGGCCGGCCAGGAACAGGCCCACGACGCGCTTGGTCTCCAGCGTGGGCTCAAGCTCTCTCGGATCGACATGGTCGTATTCGATGGCGTAGCCGGGCCGCATCATCTGCGCGCGCTCGAGCCCGGGAATCGTCGCCAGCAACTGCCGCTGCACTTCTTCCGGCAGCGACGTCGAGATTCCGTTGGGATAGATCGTCGGATCGTCCAGGCCCTCGGGCTCGAGAAAAATCTGATGTCCGTCGCGCTCGCCGAAGCGGACGATCTTGTCCTCGATCGACGGACAATAGCGCGGACCGCGGCTGCGGATCTGGCCCGAATACATCGGTGAGCGGTGTACATTGGCGCGGATGATCTCGTGGGTCGCCGCGTTGGTCCGCGTGATTCCGCAGCAAATCTGCGGGTTTTCGATGCGTTCGGTGAGTGCCGAAAACGGCTCGGGGGGCTCGTCTCCGGGCTGCATTTCGAGCGCAGACCAATCGATCGTGCGCCCGTCGAGCCGGGGCGGCGTCCCGGTCTTCAGGCGGCCGAGCGCGAAGCCGAGATGCTCGAGCGTGCGTGCAAGGCCGATTGCCGGCGCCTCGCCCACCCGCCCCGCGGGCGTCTGGCGCTCGCCGATGTGAATGAGGCCGCGCAGGAAGGTGCCGGTGGTCAATACGACCGCGCCCGCCGTGAACACGCGCCCGTCGGTCAGCCGCGCCGCCGCGATGCGACCCTCCGCGAGAACGAGGTCGTCCGCCTCGCCCTCGAGCACTTCGAGCCTCTCGGTTTCGCGGATCGCTTGCTGCATCGCTGCGGCGTAAAGCTTGCGGTCAGCCTGGGCGCGCGGCCCGCGCACCGCCGGGCCCTTGCGGCGGTTGAGCACGCGGAACTGGATCCCGCCACGATCGGCTACGCGGCCCATCAGGCCGTCGAGCGCATCGATCTCGCGCACCAGGTGGCCTTTGCCGAGCCCTCCGATCGCCGGGTTGCACGACATCGCGCCGATGGTCGCGAACCGGTGGGTCAGGAGCGCGGTGCGGGCGCCCATGCGCGCCGCCGCGGCCGCGGCTTCGCAGCCCGCGTGGCCGCCGCCGATCACGATGACGTCGAAATTCTTTTCCATCGCCGATGCTCTCGCCGCGCAGATGTAGCGAAGGGCCGGCGCAGCGTCAAAACGCGCGCCCTTTCCCTCCCCGGAGGGGAGGGTCGGCAGCGAGCATTTCGCGAGCTGCCGGGATGGGGCGATGCTGCCGCCCCACCCGCCTCGCCGCGTTGGCGGCTCCATAGCCGATGCTTCGCATTGGCGTTGTTCAAACGGCGGCCGAAGGCCGCCTGTGCCTCCCCTCGCGGGGAGGTAAGGAGCCATGCGGCGGATCCAGCGGGCCCATGACCATCGTCACGGCGCCGAATCGACCGCGGATTCCTGTTTCACGTGAAACACCTACTTCCCGATGCAGAAGTCGCGGAAGATCACGTCGAGGATATCCTCGACATCGACCCTGCCGGTAATGCGTCCGAGCCGGCGTGCGGCCAGCCGGAGCTCCTCCGCGACCAGATCCTCTTTTCCGCGCGACCCCTCCTCGATCGCACGGCCCAGCGCCTCGACGGTTTCAGTCAGCGCCTCGCGGTGTCGCGCCCGCGTGACGATGCTGGGTTCACCCAGGACGAACACTTGGGCGGCATGCTCGGCCAGCGCGGCAACGAGCGTGTCGAGCCCCGCGCCGGTTTGCGCCGAGATCGCAAATGCACGCCGCCCCGAGGGATCCAAATCCGCGCCGGGTTTCGATCCGGCCCTCAGCAGATCGAGCTTGTTGCGCACCATCCAGACAGTGCTGCCGCCCCGGTCAGCCGGCGGCTGCGCGGCCTCGTCCTCGAGACTGGCATCCACCACCCACAGCACGAGGTCCGCCGTCTGGGCCCTCGCCAGCGCGCGGCGCACCCCCTCCTGCTCGACCGGATGTTCGGACTCGCGAATGCCCGCCGTGTCCAGCAAGGTCGCCGGATAGCCGTCAAGATCGAGATGCACCTCGATCACGTCGCGAGTCGTGCCCGGATAGGGCGAGACGATCGCCGCTTCGCGTCGCGCAATGCGGTTGAGCAGGCTCGATTTGCCGGCATTGGGCGGGCCGGCGATCGCGATGGTAAGCCCGTCGCGCAAACGCTCGCCGCGATGATCATCGGCGAGCGCGCTGAGGATTTCCTCGCGCAGCGCTTGGGCGGTCGCGAGCGCGGGCCCGAGCAGATCTTCCGGCACGTCGGCCTCGTCGGAGAAATCGATGCGCGCCTCCACCATGGCCATGCTGTCGATCAGGCGTTTGCGCCAATCCTCGACGCGCTCGCCGAGCGCGCCCTGCAACTGGCGCACCGCTTGTCGGCGCTGCGCTTCCGTCTCGGCAAAGATCAGGTCGGCGAGGCCTTCGACCGCGGTGAGATCCATGCGGCCGTTTTCCAAGGCGCGCCGGGTGAATTCGCCCGGCCCGGCCGGACGCAGGCCGTCGATCCGCCCGAGCGCCGCAAGCGTCGCCGCAATGACCGCGCGGCCGCCATGCAGGTGCAGCTCGACCATGTCTTCGCCAGTCTCGCTGCGCGGACCCGGGAACCAGAGCGCCAAGCCCTCGTCGAGCACCGCGCCGGTCGTTGGGTCGAAAAGCTTGGCCAGGGATGCCCGGCGCGGCGGCGGGAGCCTGCGAATCAATGTTTCGAGGCCGAATCGAGCGTTGGGGCCGGAGATCCGGATCACCGCGATGGCCGCCGGAGGCGGCCCCGAGGAAAGCGCGAAAATGGTATCGTGGCTGCCCATCCCAAGTGGCTCATGTATCAAAAAATGAATTCATATTCATTCCAATAGCCGGCCGGTTCAGGGTTTTCGGTTCCGCGATGCGCCGCGATGCGCCCTGGGACGTTATGCTGGTGGGAGCCCTCTCGAGAAAAACCCCGATGACCGCCGTCCAAACGCACCCTGAAAATCGGCTGGCGCAGGAAAGCAGCCCATACCTTCTGCAGCACAAGTTCAATCCCGTCGACTGGTGGCCCTGGGGACCGGAGGCGCTTGCGCAGGCGAAGCGCAGCCACAAGCCGATCCTGCTTTCGGTCGGCTATGCGGCCTGCCACTGGTGTCACGTCATGGCGCACGAGAGTTTCGAGGACGAGGCTGTGGCGCGTGTGATGAACGAACTCTTCGTCAACATCAAAGTCGATCGCGAAGAGCGCCCCGACGTCGACCAGATCTACATGTCGGCGCTGCACATGCTGGGCGAGCAAGGCGGCTGGCCGCTGACCATGTTTCTCACGCCCGCCGGCGAGCCGTTTTGGGGCGGGACCTATTTTCCCAAAACCGCCCGCTATGGCCGGCCGGCGTTCGTCGACGTGCTGCGCGAAGTCGCCCGCTTGTTTCGCGAAGAGCCCTCGCGCATCGAACACAATCGCCAGGCGCTGATGGAGCGATTGTCCGAACGCGCACGGCCGCAAGGTCAGGTCGTGATCGCCCGGTCAGACCTCGACACGCTGGCGCAGCGCATCGCCGCGATCATCGATCCGATTCACGGCGGGCTCAAGGGCGCGCCCAAATTTCCGCAAGCGGCCATGTTCGAGCTGCTGTGGCGCGCCGGACAGCGCACCGGCGAGACCCGTTATTTCGGCCTCGTCGAGCTGACCCTCGAGCGCATCTGCAACGGCGGAATCTACGATCATCTCGGCGGCGGCTTTTCCCGCTACTCGGTCGACGAGCGCTGGCTCGTGCCGCATTTCGAAAAGATGCTCTATGACAACGCGCAGCTGCTGGAGCTGTTGGGTCTCGCATTCGCCCGCTCGCAAGGATCCTTGTTCCGCGACCGCGCGCGGCAGACCGTCGAATGGCTGGCGCGCGAGATGACCACCACGGACGGCGCCTTCTGCGCCTCGCTCGACGCCGATTCGGAAGGCGAGGAGGGGAAATTCTACGTCTGGTCGCTCGCCGAAATCGAGCAGGCACTCGGTCCGCAAGATGCGGCATTCTTCGCGGGCCATTACGACGTGACCGCCGAGGGCAATTTCGAAGGCCACAATATTCTCAACCGGCTCGAGGATCGGCAGCCCAGCGAACCCGGCGCCGAGGCACGCTTGGCCGAGCTTCGCGCCAGGCTGCTCGCAGTTCGCGACAGGCGGGTGCGGCCGGGGCTCGACGACAAAATTCTTGCCGACTGGAACGGGCTGATGATCGCCGCGCTGGTGAATGCCGGCATCTCGTTCGATGAGCCGGGGTGGATCGCCATGGCGGCACGCGCCTTTGCGTTCATCGCGGAAACCATGGCGCGCGGCGACCGGCTCGGCCATTCCTGGCGCGACGGCAAGCTGATTTTTCCGGGGCTCGCCTCGGATTTCGCGGCCATGATCCGGGCCGCATTGGCGCTCCATGAGGCCACCACGGATCGCGCCTATCTCGACCGCGCGCTCGCCTGGCAGCGGGCATTCGACCGCCACTATGGCGATCCCGCGGGCTATTTCCTTACCGCGGACGATGCCCAAGGTCTGGTGGTGCGCCCCGCCCCTACCCATGACGAAGCCACGCCGAACGCCAATGCGCTTGCCGCCCAGAACCTGGTCCGGCTCGCCGTGCTGGCCGGTGACGAGAGCTGGCGGGGCGCGGCCGACCGGCTGTTCGACGGGATGCTGCCCCGGGCATTCGCCAATCTGGTCGCGCATGCCGCCTTGCTCAACGCGCTCGATTTCCGGCTGCGCGCGGCCGAGATCGTGGTGACGGGGGAGAATGCCGACCAGCTCTTCGCGAAGGCGCTCGCGCTGCCGTTCCTCGATCGCGTCGTGCTGCGCGCGCCGTCCGCGGATGCGCTCACGCCTTCGCATCCGGCCCGAGCCAAGCTCGCGGCGCATGCGGGTGCCGCGGCGTTCGTCTGCGTCGGCGAACGCTGCTCCCTGCCGGTGACCGAGCCGCAGCAGCTCGCCGAGGCCGTGGCGGCGATGCGAGCCTGACGGGCGGAGGGACGGGATGCACGGCAATGCCACCGGGCTGCTGCATGCCTGGCACGATTTCTACGTGCTCATCGGCACGGCGGCCGCGACGCTGATCGGCCTGATGTTCGTGGCCGCGTCGATTAGTGCCAGCTACATGACCGAGAAGCATCAGGCCGGCATCCAATCGTTCTACACGCCGACGGTGGTGCATTTTGCCACGGTGCTGATCACCTGCGTCGTGCTCGTGGCGCCGCTCGGCGCCACCCCGCTCGGCGCGCTGCTGCTCGCCATCGGGGCCACCGGGCTCGGCTATGCTTCCGTCGTGTGGGTACGGATGGGCCGCGGCGGCTTCACTGCGAGCATCGATCTCGCGGATCGATTCTGGTACGCGCTCTCGCCGGTTGCCGGTCACCTGCTGCTGGTCGCGGCCGTTCTCATGCTGCTGCTGCTGGGAGACGAGCGCAGCCTCGAGGTGCTGGCGATCGCCATCGTGCTGCTGCTCCTGGCGGCGATCCGCAACGCCTGGGACATCACGGCCTGGGCGGTGACGCGCTCCGGACCCGGTCCATGAGCGCCGGCCCGCCGCCGCCACCTCGCGGCTCGCGAAAGATCGCTCAGGTGTTCATCGACTCGAAAAATTCGGAGTTGTTCTTGGTGTTGCGCAGCTTGTCGAGCAGGAAGTCGATGGCGTCCATGGTGCCCATCGGATTGAGGATCCGGCGCAGCACGTACATCTTTTTGAGAACGTCGGCCGGCACCAGCAATTCCTCCTTGCGGGTACCCGAACGGGTGATGTCCATCGCCGGGAAGGTGCGCTTGTCCGCCACCTTGCGGTCGAGAATGATTTCCGAATTGCCGGTGCCCTTGAACTCCTCGAAGATCACCTCGTCCATGCGGCTGCCGGTATCGATCAGCGCCGTGGCGATGATCGTCAGCGATCCGCCTTCCTCGATGTTGCGCGCGGCGCCGAAGAATCGCTTGGGCCGCTGCAGGGCGTTGGCGTCGACGCCGCCGGTGAGCACCTTGCCCGAGGACGGCACCACGGTGTTGTAGGCGCGCCCGAGCCGGGTGATCGAATCGAGCAGGATCACCACGTCGCGGCCGTGCTCGACCAGGCGCTTGGCTTTTTCGATGACCATCTCGGCGACCTGCACGTGGCGGGCCGCCGGCTCGTCGAAGGTCGAGGAGATCACCTCGCCTTTGACCGACCGCTGCATGTCGGTGACTTCCTCCGGCCGCTCGTCGATCAGGAGCACGATCAAATAGCACTCGGAGTGATTGGCCGTGATCGAATGCGCGATGTTCTGCAGCAGCACGGTCTTGCCGGTGCGCGGCGGCGACACGATCAGCGCCCGCTGCCCCTTGCCGATGGGCGCCACGATGTCGATCACCCGCGGCGAAAGGTCCTTCTTGGTGGAATCCTCCATTTCCATGACCAGCCGCTCATCCGGGTAGAGCGGGGTCAGATTGTCGAAATTGATCTTGTGCCGGGCCTTCTCGGGATCCTCGAAATTGATGGTGTTGACCTTCAGCAGTGCGAAATAGCGCTCGCCGTCCAGAGCACTTCGACCACGCCCTCGCCGATGATGTCGATTTCGCGGCCGGCCAGCTGCTTGAGGATGGCGAACATCAGCTCCTGCTTGCGCATGGTGCTGGCGTTTTCGACTTCGAGCTCCTCGGCGAAGCTGAGCAGCTCGGTCGGAGTCTTGGATTTGAGATCCTGCAGTTTCATTTCCCGCATACGGGGGTATCCTGTGGGGGTGGACCGGTGGCAATGAATCGACCGGTCAAGTCTGGTGGAAGGTGCGAATCGCAGATCTTGGGCGGGGCAGGCGAACACGCCTCGGGCCCGATGCACCGGTCGGCCGCATTTCGACCAGAACTCTGGATGCATCTGCCTGCGTTCAGGGGAGTGGTGAAAACAATAGGGAAAGAACGTGCGCTGCGCAAGGGGGATCGAATAATTAAGCCGGGTGGTGCTTCAGAAGGGCTTAACGATCGCGAGAATCACGATCCCGATCATCAGCAGCGTCGGCACCTCGTTCACAATCCGGTAGAAGGCGGCCGAACGGCGGTTGCGGTCCGCCGCGAAGTCCTTGACCCAGCGGGCGAAGAGTCCGTGTACGCCCGACAGGATCAGCACCAGGGCGAGCTTTGCGTGCAGCCACCCGGCCGTCAGCCAACCTCCGGTCCAGGCCAGCCAAAGGCCGAGCGCCCAAGTCGCGATCATGGCCGGGTTGATGATCACTTTGAGCAGTCGCCGTTCCATGCTTTTGAATGTTTCGGACTGGGGCGACCCCGGCTCCGCCTCGCAATGGTAGACGAACAGGCGGGGCAGATAGAGCATGCCGGCCATCCAGGCGATCACTGCAATCAGGTGAAATGCCTTGAGCCAATCGTATAATGTGCCTTCGTTCACGCCGGACCTGCCCCTCGAATTCGCCGCAGCATCCGTTCCACGTGCCCGACCGGCGTATCGGGCAGAATGCCGTGGCCCAGGTTGAAGATGAATGGCCGGTCGGCGAAACCATGCAGGATGTCGTCGACCTCTCGGTCGAGCGCCGAGCCCCCGGCGAGCAGAACCACCGGATCGAGATTACCTTGGATCGTCATGGTTTGCGGGATCCGGCCACGAGCGAAGCCACGGTCGATCGTCCAGTCGAGGCTCACGGCCTGGACTGGCACTTGTTCGACGTATCGTGATAAAGCCGTCCCGGCGCCGCGCGGAAAGCCGATGATCCTCGCTCCAGGGCATTGCGCTCGAACGTCACGACAAATCCGCTGGACCGGAGCAATGCACCATCGCTCGAACTCACGAGGGCCGAGAACGCCGGCCCAGGTATCGAAGATCTGCACGGCATCGACCCCGGCTCGAAACTGGCGGACCAAATACTCGACCGACCCGGTGACCAGGCGATCGATCAGCTTTCCGAACGTTGCCGCATCCTCGAGCGCCAACCGTCGCGCCGGTACTTGGCCTTCCATGCCCCGTCCGGCCACCATATAGGTCGCGACGGTCCAGGGTGCGCCGCAAAATCCGATCAAGGCGACAGCTGGAGGGAGCATCTGTTTCACCAGACGGATGGTCTCGTAAACCGGCTCCAGGGCGTCGTGATCGACCTGTGCGCGCAAATGCTCGATCGACGCGGCATCGGTGAGCGGCTCGAGCCGCGGCCCCTCGCCGGTATCGAACTCCACCCGCTGACCGAGGGCATGCGGAATCACCAGGATGTCCGAGAAAAGGATCGCCGCATCGAAGCCGAACCGGCGCACCGGCTGCAAGGTTGCCTCGGCCGCAAGCTCGGGCTTGAAGCACAGCTCGAGAAATCCGCCCGCCCGCTTTCGCAGCGCCTGATACTCCGGCAAATACCTGCCGGCCTGGCGCATCAGCCAGACCGGCGGAATCGGCCGCACTCTCCCGTCGAGCGCCTCGAGCAGCGGTTTTACCGGTTGGATCTCGTTCACACCGTCTTCCTGTAATAAACCTTACTAAGAATCTTGTTCTTTAGTTTCTTGACGGTTGATTAGACTCACTTCTTCCCTTCAACACGGTGTCCACGAGTTCTGCACATGGTTTGACGATCTCCACAGATCGCGCATTTTTGCTAAGCTGTTGCCAGATCATGAGAATAGAGCCCCCGGCGTCGGAGTTGGAAGATTTCACCACCTCTCCGATCTGTCCAGTTCCGCACTCTCCCGCCGCCTTGCCCTGTGCAGACATAAGCCCAATTCCAACCACGCCGGCAGCCGTGCCGCTTGCACCGCCGCGTCAGGCGTGGCCTCCTCCCCGGCTATCCACACCTTTTACCCGGCTTTGCATGTCGAATCGTCCCGGAAGCTATTTCCACCTCCAT
>WNFC01006640.1_pt1 | contig 24698 bp, 18 predicted proteins | sample 5400541 | NCBI WGS metagenome assembly WNFC01 (sample SAMN13153342, study PRJNA577476) | soil metagenome | isolation source: 120 cm saprolite under Douglas fir tree site 2 hole 2 replicate 1 | place: USA:California | collected 2015-04-18 | reverse complement strand
CCAGAACGCCAAGCACAGCCCCGCACCACCCCGGCAGTCCGAGCCACGTGCCGCCCGACCCGAGGGACATGAGCACCAGGCTCATCGACGCGCCGACCGCGACGACCGCCACTGCTCGGCCCGATCGCACCGACGCGAGGTATCCGAGCGGCGCGAGCAGGACGGCCATCCAGCCTGCGGTCAGAACCCCCGCCCACGGGCTCCACTCGCGCTCTCCCGGGGCAAACAGGCGCCACCCGTCGGCCGGAGTGATGCGTGCTTCTCGAACGACGGCGCCGGCGCTGCTGACGAACACGATGCGGTACCCGAATCGACGCACGACCAACCGTACCGTGACGGGATCACCAGCCCCTGCGGGCATCACGCGGCGCAGCCACAAGGAGTGACCCCGCAGCCGGGCGCGGTCACTCCCCGACGCCAGGTGAATGTGGAGGTCTCGGTCCCTCTGCTCCAACCACAGCCAACCACGGCCGTTCGGCATCCAGGCGATGACTACGTGGGCCAGTCCGGTGTCGGCGCGGCCCGACGTGAGCGCGACCACGATGTCCCCGCCCGTCGCTGGCGGGACATCGAGCCACCGGTCGAACATGATCCGCACCCCGTCGACCCGCACCTCTTTCAGGAAGCCGGTAAACGGCACGTAGTGCGATCCGTCGGCCGATCCTCGCGTCCAGTAGAGCGTAACCGGGGAGAGAACTGCCTGCGTTGCCCCGCCCGCCTCGAGGCACGCGCTGAGCAGCACGCCATAAACAATCGCCGCACGCAGGACCCGCCGGCGTGTTTCAACCACCCACCGATGCAGGTGTGGTAGAACTAATCCGAGGACGCCGCCGATGGTGTTGGCGAAGATGTCCGCCGCGCTGGCGACCCGACCTGGGATCACCAGGTATTGCAGCGACTCTACCCCGATCGTGGTCGTCAGGACCACTGCGAGACCCGACGAGGACCGCACGCCGCTGCGCGCCAGGGCCCATCCCAGAGGCACGAAGAGCACTACGTTCGCCACGCCATCGGCCAGGGCGTAATCGCCGCAACCCACGCACCAAAATGGGATAGCGTCGCCGGGCATGCCGGGCGACATCGGGACCAGGGTGGCGGCTGCGATCATGCCGAGGGCGAGGGCAACCGGAGCCCACGTCACGATGCCCGTCCGGGTCGACGAAGAGGGGTTCACGCGTTTCCGCTGGATGTGTTGCAAGAGCGGGACCCGAGCTCCGTGACGGATTGGAGCGCGGGGAGACCGACTTACCGCCTGCTGTGGCGTCCGCGCAACATCCAGGGGTTCGGCGCCACGGGCTCGGCGAACCGTTCACACGGGTGTCGCCAGGCACCCGCGCTCGGAGTGGGCACGCGACTTGCGCCTCCCGCGGGCGCGACGTCCCTCGGAGGAGCCTTGGTTGTCCCGATTTGCCTTGTCTAGTCACCGGGAAAGCGTTGTGAGACCGCTCGAAGGTCGGAGCGCCGACGTGGCCGCGGCTCCTGGGCCGCAGGTCGGAGTGCTCGCGTCCCTGGCCGCGCTACGGGCGCGGATGGGCGTGACGCCGGCCATGATTCAGGGCGCCGGGTGGTCGCTCGGCGGGATGGCGAGCGGTGCCGTCGCATCGTTCGTCGTGCAGGTGATCCTCGCAAGAGCCCTCGAGGCGACGCGCTACGGCGTCTACAGCTATCTGTTGGCCTGGGTCAACGTGGCCGTTCTGGTGGGGAAACTCGAGTTCGACACGGCCGCGCTTCGGTTCATTGCGACCTATGACGGGCAACGAAAGGACGGGCTGCTTCGCGGATTCTGGCAATACGGGTGGCGCGTAGTCAGTCGCACGGCGACCGGAGTGGCCGTCGGCGTGGGCCTCGTAGCATGGCTGCTGCGGCCGTACCTCCACCCCGGGATCGAAGGGGGAATCTGGGCCGCCTGCGCATTGGTGCCGCTCACCGCCCTGTTGGGGTTCACCAGCAGTACGCTCCAGGGGTTCCGACGGGTGCCGCAGGCGCAACTGCCGCAGCTCTTGTTGCGCCCTGTCTTGTTCGGCGTGGGGATTGTGCTCGTCGGGTCGAGGCTCAGCGCGGGAGGGGCGGTGGCTCTGAACGCCGCAGCGACGGCCGCGGCGCTGGGGGTCAGCCTCGTCCTACTACGTCGCGCGGTGCCAGCGACTGCACTCGCTACGTCACCCGCGTTCGAGAGCTCCAAGTGGATGGGGGCTATCCGCAGTTTCCTGGTGATCTCCGGGGCTCAGCTGATCTTGTCGACACAGGCGGACATCCTGGTCGTGGGGACCCTCCTGAGCCCGCGCGACGCTGGACTGTATAGCGCTGCCAGCCAGCTCTCGAGCCTGACCATGCTCGGCGCGCAGGCGGTGATCTTCGTCGTGCTGCCGATGGTCACCGACCTCCACGCCAGAGGGCGGCGCGTGGAGCTCCAGCACCTTGTGGTGCGCACTGTTCAGGGGTGCGCCGCGGTGAGTATTCCGGTAGGCGTGCTGCTGCTCGCCGGCGGACGCGTGGTGCTCCACGCGTACGGTGCTGCTTTCCTCGAGGCGTATCCCGTCCTGGCAATCTTGACCGTGGGACAGCTGGTGGGTGCGACGATGGGAATCATCTCGGGATTCCTGTTGACGATGACGGGACACGAAGCGGCCGCGAGTCGCATGGTCGTCGGCACGGCGTTGTTGAACCTCGCGCTCACGTTCGTGTTGACTCCCGCGTTCGGCGCCGTGGGCGCGGCGGCGGCGACGGTGGCAGCGGGGTTCACCCGGGTCGGGCTGCTTTCCTGGTACGCCCGGCGCCACGTCGGGGTGGCGGTGCTCCCCTACATTCCCACCAGCCCGCCCGCCGTGGAGAGCGCATGACCATCGACTCCGCACGCGCCGCGAGCGCGGTTCGCGTCGAGGTCTTGCCAGAGGGATCGCCGGCCCGCGCGGCGTGCGAGCAGGCTCTTGCGATCGAGGGTGTCCGATTGCCGTTGCCTCATCGGATCGGCTGGCCGCAGGTTCGGCGTGGCGTGACGTCGCTGCTCGTGGCCCTCCGGGAGGCGGATGGTCGTTGTGCGACGGCGTTCGGCATGTACAGCGCCCCAAGCCGTGCGCTTCCGGGTTTTCGCCTGCTGCGCGTCGAGCGGTTTGGAGAGGCCGTGCCGCGCGACCATTGGGCCGCGGCCGTCCGCGCGCTGGCGGAGGTGGCGCGGCAGGAGCCGCGCGTGCTGCGCATGAGCGTAGAGGTGTTCTCGCGGGACGAGAACACGCGGGCGGTTCTCGGGGCGCTCCTCACGCAGAACGCCTTCGTGCGAGCGCCTACCACGCGGAATTGGGGCAGGACCTTCGCGCTCGGTCTCCTGCGCAGCGAAGCTGAGCTCTTTGGGTCCTTCAGCCCAACCGTGCGGCGGGCGATTCGCTCGGTGGCGAAACGGCCTGTGCAGGTTCGCTCGCTCGACGATCGGCGCTTGGGGCGCCGGCTGGAGGCGCTGTCGAGCGAGACCTTCGCGCGTACGGGTGCGCGCTACCAGGACGTGTGGGATTGGGAGGGCGTCATCGAGCTGTCGCGCCGTGTGCCGGACGCCTCTCGCCTTGTCGGGCTGTTTCGCTCGGACCGGGAAGGGCCGGATGCCCTGCTCGGCTTTGCGTGGGGATGGTGGAACGGGCAGAGCGTGAGCTATTTCGCCGGCGCTTCCTCACGGCCCAGCGATCTGCCGGGCGTGGGCATCGTGCATCCATTGTTCTGGGATCTGATCCTGTGGGCGAAGCGGGCCGGTGCGACGTGGTTCGATCTCGGCGGCGCGACGACCGGCACGGAAAGCTCCGGGGACCCGCTCGGCGGGATTTCCGAATTCAAACGGCGATTCAGCAAGGAGACGGTAGACGTGGCAGAGGATTGGAACTTCGAACCGCACGCCCTCCCGGCGCGTGTCGCGGCGCTGGTGAGCACCGGCGCGGCGTGGCTGCGCCAAGTGGCCCGACGCTAATATGACCCCGAACCTGCCCCGCCCCTTCCTGTCCCGGGTTATGGGCGCGGACATGTTCGCGCCGGCGCTCCGCACCCTCGGGCGCGGCCTCGTCTCGATCTTCACGCTCCATCGGTTCGCGGACCCAGAGCTGAGTGTGGTGGGGCACGACCCCGCTGCCCTGCGCGATCACTTGGCGTACCTCCGTCGCCATCGCTACCGGCTTCTCAGCTTGACCGACGTGATCCGAGAGCTAGAGGAGGGCGGCGGCGGCGCACCCGCCGTGGCCTTCACAGTGGACGACGGCTACGGCGGCTTCGCCCCCATCGCCGCACCGATCTTCGCCGAGTTCGACTGTCCGGTGACGCTGTTCCTCACGACGGGCTTTGTCGACGGGCTGCTCTGGTTCTGGTGGGATCGCGTCACCTACCTCTTCCAGCACACCCGGTGTTGCTCACTGGTGCTCGACTTGGAGTCGCAAGCCCGCTCGTATCGCTGGTCGACGCCGGGCGAGCGAAGTCGGGTGCAGCAGGATGTCCTGTGCCGGCTCGAGTGGCTGGACGGGCTGGAGCGGGAAGCGACGCTCGCGCGGCTTTCCCGGCAGCTCGACGTGGAGCTCCCCGCGAGCCCGCCACCGGCATTCGCGCCGATCAGCTGGGACGACGTGCGCCGCACCGCGAAACTCGGCGTGACGTTCGGTCCTCATACCGTGACGCATCCGATCCTCAGTCTCGCGACCGATGAGGCCTGCCGTTGGGAGATCGAGGAATCGTACCGTCGGGTGCGCCAGGAGACCGACGCCTGGGTACCCATCTTCTGTTATCCGAACGGGGAGCCGCGTGCGTTCGGGCAACGGGAGCTCGAGGCGACGCAGCGTGTTGGCTTCCGGGCCGCCTTGACCACCGTGCGTGACTACGCCGCCGCGCGCCACCTTCGGACGCACCCGGCCCTGGGTCGATTCGCTCTTCCCCGCTTCCCCTACCCGGACGACCGGCCGCATTTGGTGCACTTCGTATCGGGCCTCCTGCGCCTGAGGCGGATGCTTCAGGGCCGCAGCCGCGCCATGCCATCCGACGTAACGCCCCGGCTAGCCGCTTTGAGCGCGACATGTGCGGGATTGCTGGCATAGTCGGGTTCGAGAACCCGACCCTGGCGCTCGAGGGAGTCCAGCATATGGTCCACGCGCTGGCCCGGCGAGGGCCGGACAGCGAGGGCCTCGAATGCTGGCCGGAAGCCGTGCTCGGTCATCGGCGCCTCGCCATTTTCGACCTCAGCGATGCCGGCCGGCAACCGATGATGTCGCCCGACCGATCCCTGGGGGTGGTCTTCAACGGCGCGATCTACAACTTTCGCTCGCTCACGACGGAGCTCGCCGCCGCCGGCGCGCATTTCCGCAGCCGGACCGACACCGAGGTCCTGCTGCATGGATACCAGCGCTGGGGAATCCACGGCTTGGTCGCCCGCCTGCGTGGGATGTTCGCGTTTGCGCTGTGGGACAACCCACACCGCACGCTGTACCTGGTTCGCGACCGCCTTGGGATAAAACCCCTTGTGTATGCCAAGCGAAACGGCGGCATCGCCTTCGCCTCGACCGTTCGCGCGCTGCGCGCCGGCGGCTGGACCGGCGACCTCGACGAGGAAGCACTCGCGGAGTATCTCGAGTTCGGTTTCGTGACCGATCGTCGCGCCATCTATCAAGGCCTCACCAAGGTACCGGCAGCTTCCATCGTGCGGTGGCGGGACGGCGTCTTGCAAACTGAGGAATACTGGACCCCGCCCGCCGTGCGCCTGGCAGGCACGCCGACGTTCGAGGAAGCGGTCGAAGAGACAGAGCGCCTCTTTCTCGCAGCCGTCGAGCGACGGCTCGACGCCGATGTCCCCGTCGGCGCTCTGTTGAGCGGCGGGCTCGACTCCGGTCTCGTGTGCTGGGCCGTGACCAAGCTGGGAGCGGACCTGACCGCGTTCACGGTGGGCACGCCCGGTGACCCGGAAGACGAGACGACGGATGCGTGCGCGACCGCGACGGAATTGGGCATCCGGCATCGCCTGGTCGGTCTGCCGAGCTCCGAACGGCCTGGCGTCGAGGAGCTGGCATCCGCGTACGCGGAACCGTTCGCGTGCGCCTCGGCGCTGGGGATGCTGCGGGTATGCAAGGAGGTGGCGAGCTCAGCGAAGGTGCTGCTCACGGGAGACGGCGGGGACGACCTGTTCCTCGGGTACCCCCGTCATCGCCACTTGTGGCTGGCAGAGACACTCGCACGGATGACGCCGCGCCGGGCGAGCGCCTGGTGGCGGTCGGCGCGGGCGTCTTTCGAACCCGCCGTGCCATTCCGGCGCGCCGTCCATTTCCTGGACTACGTGACCGGCGGGCTCGGCGCCTTCATCGAGGCCCACGACGGGCTGCCCACCTATCACCGCGAAGGATTGCTGGGAGAGCGGCTCGCGGACCTGACCGTCGATCAGCGGCGCATCCCGTGGTCCGGTGACTCCGGTCGCCGAGTGCTCTCGGAGTACCTCGAATACGATCGCCGGACGCAGTTTGTCGCGGAGTACTTGACGAAGGTGGACGGCGCTGCCATGCACTACGCGCTCGAGGCTCGGTCCCCGTTTCTGGATCAGGACCTCTGGGAGTTTGCGTCCGCTCTGCCACCCGCCGTCCGGCTCCGGGGCGGTCGTCTCAAAGCCGTTCTGCGCGAGCTTGCCCGCCGGCGGATCGGCTACCGCATCGCCGCGGGCCGTAAGCGGGGCTTCTCAATTCCGGTCGAACGGTGGCTCGCCGGGCGCTGGCTGCCGCACGTGGAAGCCACGCTGCGCTCGTCGCGGCTGGCCGCTGACGGCTGGATCCGATCGGAGGGCTTGCGCGCCGAGCTCACGGCTTCGGTCCGGCGCGGCTGGGCGCGCCACCAGCTGTGGTATTTGTACGTCCTGGAATCCTGGATGCGCGCCGAACAGGATCACCAGCCGGCCCCTCGGTCCGCTCGCGCTTATCAGCCGACCCCCTGATCGGAGCGGTCGGCGCGGCGGGTCCGATGATGAACCTGGCTCACGTCACCCGGCGACTCGCGCATGAGCGACGGACGCTCCCTGCGGCATCCGTATGTCTTCCTCGCCGTCCACGAAGCGCCTCAGCCATAGCTCGAAGTTGACGAGCGTCCACAGGCGTTCCATGTGCTCGACGCGCCCCGACACATGCTCGTCCACCAGGCGCCGTACCACATCTGGATTGAAGATGCCGCGTTGTCTCGCCCGCGCACCAAGCACGAGCTCGGTGAGCATCCCACGCCAGCGGCCGCGGAACCAGGATCCCACCGGCACGGGGAACCCCATCTTGGGGCGAGCCAGGATGCTCGGCGGCAGGACACCTCTCATGCTCTCCCGCAAGATCCGCTTGGTCGTGGATCCCTGAACCTTCAGCCGAGCGGGTAAGCCCGCCGTGAATTCCACGAGCTGGTGATCCAGAAACGGCACGCGGCTCTCGATCGAGGCGGCCATGCTCATCTTGTCCTGCTTCATCAGCAGCTCGTGCAAGTACGTCTTGCTGTCGACATAGAGCAGTCGGTCCAGCAGCGTGTCGGCGTCAGTCCGCTCCAAGTGTTCCCGCATTACCCGATACGGATCGGCACCGGCGACCCGCTCCTGCACCGCGGGGGTGAGCAATTGCGCCTGCAGGGCGTGCGGAAAGACGGCGAAGTTGTCGAAGTAGATGCTCGGCAGATCAGGCGAAATACATAGGAACGTGCGTTCCAGCTTCCGCCGAGGCAACGACCCCACGCCCAGATGCTCTACCGCCCGGCGCACGGCGCGACGGACACCCGCCGGCACGATGCGGTGGTAGTGGTCCCCCAGCCGGACGTTGTACAGCGTCTTGGTGTAGCGCTCGTAGCCGGCGAGGAGCTCGTCGCTGCCTTCGCCCGTCAACACCACCTTCACGTGGTCCGTCGCGAGCCGTGCCACGAAATACAGCGGCACACTCCCCGCATGGCTCAGTGGCCTGTCCTCGTGCCATATCAAGGTAGGTAGCGCATCTCGGAACTCGTCGGGACCCACCACGACTTCGTGATGGTCGGTGCGATAGGCGGCCGCGACGGTGCGGGCATACTTGAGCTCATTTGCCTCCTGCTCTACGAACCCGACGGAGAAGGTCTTGATCGGCTCATCCACGAGCCGACTCATGACCGCCGCAATGGACGCCGAGTCGATCCCACCCGAGAGAAACACGCCCAGGGGCACGTCCGACATCAACCGCATGCGCACGGCGTCGGTGAAGCGCTCGGCGAACTCCGCAATGAGATCCTGATCCGTCCGGTTCGCGCCCTCGGTCCGGGCGAAGCTGAGGTCCCAGTACTCCCGAATCTCAAGCGCTCCGTCTCGCCACCGCAGCGCATGGCCCGGCGGCAGCTGCTGCACGCCGACAAACAGCGTGCTGGCCCCGGAGGGAGCGCGATTCGCGAGATAGTCCGGCAGCGCACTGTAATTCAGCAGCGGTCCGGTCGCATTGGCCGCCAACAGCGCCTTGATTTCCGACGCAAAGTACAGCGACCCGTCATCGGTCTGCACGTAGTACAGCGGCTTCTCGCCCAAACGATCCCGGGCGAGGAACAGCTCCTCTCGGCGCCCGTCCCAGATGGCGAAGGCAAACATTCCCCGAAGCTGGTCCACGGCCCGAGGACCTTCCTCCTGGTACAATCGGAGGATGGTCTCCGTATCGCAGCGCGTGCGGTAGCGATGGCCGCGTCGCTCCAGGGAGGTGCGCAGGTCCGCATGATTGTAGATCTCGCCGTTGTAGACGATGTGGAGCGAGCCGGCGTCGTCGTTCATCGGCTGATGGCCACCGGCAACGTCAATGATCGACAGCCGGCGATGCGCCAGCCCCACGCGTCCCTGGTTAAAGATGCCGCAATCGTCCGGGCCCCGATGCGTCATGGTGTCCCGCATCCGGACGAGCTCCTGGGCATCCACCTCGCGCCGCGACCGTGTCGAAAACGCGATCCCGCAAATCCCGCACATACGGGTCAGCTCACCTCCACCCGGGCCACCGTCACGCTCAGGGGGGCTTCCCTTCCCACCGACGCCGCACGGCGCGCACCCGCGACCGTTACCGTCGACTCGCCACGTACGACGATTCGATCGGCGCCCAGAAGGTCCACCTCGCATGCAGCGGCCGCATCGACCTCGACGTGCAGCTCCCGACCCTGCCGGCGAGTGGCGATGTAGCGCACGGGCCCGTCCGCCTGCACCAGCGGCCGGCCACGCCACCGCAGAGCACGACCTTCCAGCATGATGAAATCAGACGGCGCCTCGCCCCGTCGAGAGCCGCGTACCCAGGCCCATTGTGCGTCCGAAGACAGCTCCCCACTCACCGCCTCGCCATCTCCTCCGACCAATAGGACGTCTTCGACCAGCGGGCCGGCGATCACGAACGCGCGCCCGTTCGTCGCCAACTGCTCATGGATGTCCAGCGCTTGGCTGCCGCGTCGCGGCACGAAGAACGACACCACCTCACGGGGTCCCTGAGCGCGCGCCGTGAACACACACGAAGGCGCGGGCTGCAACGCGCCGTAAGAATTCGACACCCAACCCTGGTCCGCGCGCAGCACCCCCCGGTGACCGAAGATGCGGATTTCCAGTGTCTCTCGTTGCGAGTCCGATAACCACCTCGCCACAGCCCGACTCGGGGACACGATCTCGACTGTAATGCCTGGCGCGAACTGCAGATGCACCGCGACGTCGTGGTCGCCTTCCGTGCGGATACGGTCTCGGACGATCCAGTAGTCGCCCCGGACGAACAGCACGGCGCGCCTGTGAAGGGCCGGGGGCGTCAGCCGGCCATACCCGTCCTGCACACCCTCGAAATAGTCACAGCGCGCCCCGGGCCTCCAGGCGGCCGCGGCGCTGTTCCCTACGTGCCGCCAGCTGAAGAGTCCGCCGGGAATCGAAGAAGACTGTCCAGCCACGGTCACCGTGTTGTGGGCGGCCGAGGACCGAAAGTGATCGCGCAGTCCACCCAGTGGCCTGTACGTGTACGTCCCGGGGTCCACGAGAACCGCCGTACCCCGCACGACTAACGTGAACCCCAGCGCGTCCGCATGCGCGTGTCCACAGTTGAGCACGCCGTGCGGGCCGCAGTCGACGACCAGACTATTGGCGTCCTTTCCCCACCCGTCGCGCATCACGTAGTACCCACCGTCGGGGAACGCCAGGCTCGTGGCGGCGGGCGTCACGCTCGCCCCCGCGTCGAAGGCCTGCAAGCCGGCACAGCCTAGCAGCCACACCGTTTCCTCGGCCGCCTCGCCGGCGACGTGGCGGTATTCCGGCTGCTTGAACAGGACCGCGCCCGTCGCCAAAGCCGCGCGAAAGTCATTGGGAGCACGGTCGTCCAGGACCTGCAGCCGCCCACCGTCATCATCACCCATGAGCGGGGTCCGACCGTCCGGCTGCGTCAAGTACATCAGGTGCGTAAGGAGCGCTTGCAGCTTTCCGTGGACGGCGGCTTCGACCGGTAGACCATTCAGCTGCCCTAAGATGCTCATGTGGAGGCAAAAGTCCGCCGTGTAGCGCTGATAGTAGGTGGACTGCTCAAAATACGACCCGTCAGGTCGCACGTGCTTCTCCAACTGCTCTACCAGTATGGACCATCCCCGACGCCGCCACCGCACGGCATCACCGAACTCGGGAAACAAGGTGCCCAGGTACAACAGACCCAGGGCCTCGCCCGTGAGGTGAGTATTGGGACCGGAGTAGGTCGACAAGAATGTCTCGATGTGGCGACCGTGTAAGTAGAGGAACTTGAGCGTGCGCCAGAACACGGCCTCGGTCAGGCAGGGCGAGGCCTTGAAGAAGTACAACCCCCAGATCCAGGAGATCGCTCGGAACGCCAGCTCGAGGCTGCTGGCCCAGTTGACCCCGCATTTGGGAGGATTCCGATCCATCCAGCCCGTCAGGTGCTCCACGAACGTCGCCGCATACCGTTCGTCCCCCGTATACCAGTACGCCTTCCCGAGAATCGCGAAGTATTGATGCCGATTCAGCTCCCAAATCAGCTTGTAATCGGCGGCGCTGTCGGGCTCGGGGTGCTCGACCCGGCTCCAATGCAGGCGGCGGACGCGCTCTCCAGACACCGGGTCCAGATGCCAGTCCACGGGAAGGCCGAAGTCGACGCGGGACCGTCCGAGGAGGTCGAACTGCCCCCGCCGAATACGTTCGGCCGTTGCGAGCACGCGCTTCTCGAGCTCCGGCCAGCGGCGGCGGAGCGCAGCCACGACGTCCGCCGGCTGGTCGAACGCAGCGAAGAAGCGCGGCGCCGTACGCCCCCGAAACCTGGCGAGCAGGGCAGCGGGCGTGGCGGCCGTCGATCCCGCCCATCCCGTAGCCAGGATGCGAGCAAACATCGCATCGTCCGGGACTCGGACCTGGCGAGAGACACCGGCGCGCTCCGACCAGGCAGCTAGCCGCTGTCTTGCGCGGAAGCGCAGCTCGGCGATGCTCCGCCCCTTGAGCTTCCTCAAGGTCTCGAGCATGCTCGCAGGTGCACTCATCGGAGGGGGCCCGGCCGGGCCGTGTGCTCGGCGGCGGGCGCGTCCGAGTAGGTCACCACGCCCTCGTACAGACTCTGCCATTCGCGAAGGACCGCGTCCGGTGCGTACTTGCGGCGGCATTCTTCGATGGCACGCGAGCTGAGCCGCTCGGCGAGGGAGGGGTCGGTCAGCAGGCGCCGGGCCGCCGCGGCCATGCCATCATCGTCCCCCCGCGGCACGATCAAGCCGGTGTCACCGTCTCGCACAATGTAGGGAATGCCTCCGGCGTCGGTCGTCACGACCGGCAGCCCCGATGCGAACGCCTCGAGTATGGAGCCAGGCATGTTGTCGATGTCCGGCGCGTTGAGGTACACGTCTGCCGCATCATAGAGGGCCGGCATGCGCTCGGGTCTCACCCGACCGATGAACTCGGCGTTACGCAGATTCAGTTCGTGGGCGAGGCGTACCAGCGCTCCGCGCTCCTTCCCGTCTCCCGCGACGATCAGTCGAGCGTCCGGGTAGCACCGCTGAATTCGCGCGAACGCACGGAGGACGCAGGCGACGTTGTAGTGTGCCTCGAAGCTGCGATTCGACAGAAACACGGGCCGCAGCGGTCTGCGCTCGCGGAATCGAAATTGATCGAAGTCGACGACGTTGGCTATCGCGCGGGCCCGCAACCCCACGCGGGCAAACACATCGACCAGATATCCGGACGGCACCACCAGCGCATCGGCGAGCCGCATGATCGGGATGGCCGTGCGCCGCCAGCGTCGCAGATGGTCCTCGGCCTCGCCACTCCGGTAGTTCAGCAGGACCCGCTTCCCGAACCACTTCCCCAGCAGGACCGCCGGAGTCGGAGCGAGAATGAACGAGAAGTACGACGCCGAGAACACGTGGACGATATCGTAACGGGCCAGCGAGACGAGCAGGTCCCAGAGATACTGGAGCGACGTCACCAACGTGCGGAGGTACCGAACCCGTTGCAGCAATTGCAGCGGCCCCGGCAGCCGGGGATCGATGGGCACGAACCCCACGACGACACCGCGCTGCCGCAGTCCTTCCTTGGCGTCGTCCGCCATGTACGCCCACGTCCGCCGCAGGCCTTCCTCCAACGAGACCTGCGGTTGGTAGCCGAGAACCCGTTCGGCGCGCTGGAGACACGCCAGCGAGTCCCGCACGTCGCCGGCACGAGGCTGCTGGTGGATATGGGCGAGCCGCCGACCGGTAATAGCGCCGATAAGACCGATGACCTCGAGCAACGTGGTTCTGGCGCCAGCACCGACGTTGACCACCCAGCCGTTCACGCGCTCGGCGGCCGCCGAGGCCGCGAGAACGTTGGCCTCTACGACGTTGTCGACATAGGTAAAGTCCCGTGTCTGGCGCCCATCCCCAAACACCACGGCCGACCGCCCCTCGAGCGCAGCCTGGAAGAACTTGGGGATGACCGCCGCATACTGTGACGTGGGGCTCTGGCGCGGTCCGAACACGTTGAAGTAGCGAAGCGCGACGCCCTCGATCAGGCCCGTGCGAGCGAACGCCAGGACGTATTGCTCCCCCGCGAGCTTGGACGCGGCGTAGGGCGATCGCGGTAACGGCTCGACCGCTTCTGTTTTCGGCAGCACCGGCGTGTCTCCATAGACCGAGCTCGAGCTCGAATAGACGATCCGGGCCACCTTGGCTTCCACACACGCTTCCAGCAACCGTACCGTGGCGTTTACGTTCGCGGCATGCGAAGCCCAGGGATCTTTCAGCGACCGCGGGACGCTGGGCAGCGCTGCGAGGTGAAATACGACATTCCTCCCGGCAACCGCGCGGCGACATACGTCCACATCGCACAGATCGCCGCGCAGAAACTCGACCTCGTCCGCGATGCCGGCGAGATTGGCTTCGTGTCCGGTGCTGAGATTGTCTACCACCCGAACGTCGTGGCCGAGGGACACCAGCTGTTCGGCCAGATGGGAGCCGATGAAGCCGGCACCCCCGGTGACCAGGCATCTTGAAGTACCCGAGGCGAGCATGGGACTCCTCTGTAGCAATTGGAGAAAGTCACGGCAGGCCTTCAGAGCCCATGCGGACTAAGGGCCGACCCGATCGCTCAACGGGTGCGAGCTTGCAAGGCCGGCGCCGCGGCTCGTGGGCGCCGGCCACGTTCCATAAGATGCTGGAACAGAAGGCTTTACATGATGATGCCGCGGTGCAGCGCAGACGGTCCAGCGCTACACTGTGGCGTGACCGCCATAGCGAGCGCGCGCCCGTCGAAATCAGGCCGTTGATCGTTCCAGGAATTCGATGAGCAGCTTCTGCCGCGTGTAGACCCATGCGATCCGTCGCCCTCCGAACGCCACCGCCGGAAGCGGCGGCCGCACCACGAGCCCTCCGCACGAACGACTGAGCGTCAACTGGGTTTCCAGAATCGGCACTTCGTAGCACACATGGTGGAGGCCGCCGCCGCGCTCCAGGAAGCGCACCACCGGTGAGTCGGGACCCACGGGCTCCACCAGCTCTACGCTAGGATCGTGCGGCAGCGACGCGCGGAGAAAAGTGACGTTGACCTGTTGCAGCGGATCGTGGATGATCTCGCCGCTCCAGGTGGTCCCGGTGGATTCGGCGAACCCCGGTGCGACATCTCGGATGGATGCGACGACGAATCCTACGTGGTCGAGGCGCTGCGCGGGTGCCGACACTCCCTTACGGTGGGAGCTTGCGGTGCAGCACCTGCACGATGTCCACGTACGAGACCATGGCTTCGATCTCGCCGATCTCGAATGAGACCTGGAACTCCTGCTCCAAGGCCAGCACCAGGTGAATGTGATTGAGCGAATCCCAGGACGCGACCTGGGTCAGGCGCGTCGATTCGCCCACGGATTGCGGGCTCAGGTCGAGCACATCGGCCATGATCTGTTTCACCAGACGGTCCACGCGACCGTCACCCGGCAGCGCCGGCTCAACACGCTGGCTGTGCGCCATCGACCACCCTCACTTTCATCCATTCGGGCCACCCGAGGCAACCGCCCGCGAGCGGCATACTCCACGACGTCTCGCCCGAGGCGACCGCGGCCAGCTGGGTAAACCCGTGGTCCGCAAACAGCTGGCGCACCGGCACGTTCTTGGCCGTCGGAACGATGCGACCCCGGACCTCGCTCAACCCGCGTCGCGCGGCCTCCTCGCACAGGAAGGCCAGCATGGCGGTTTCCACCGAGCGCCCGATGACGCGGCAGCTCATCAGGAGGGTGTCGATGGCGAGGGCCCCGTCGCTCGGGCGCGCCATCAGCAAGCCCACGATGCCGTTGTCGCCGAAGCGATCGCGCACGGCGACCGTCGCGACCAGCCACGCCGAGTCGCGCAGGCGTTCCCTGAGCTCGGTTTCCGTGTAGCGGAGCGTCGTCACGTTGAACTGGTTCGTCTTTTGCGTGAGCTGCGCAGCCCGCGCGAGCGAGGTGGTCGTCACCGGCGCGATCGTGACCTCCATCTCGAGGCCGCGGTAGAACTGCTCGAGCGACCCACTCGCCGCGCGAAGCGCCTCGGCTTCGTCGCGCTGCCGATAGAGCTCACTCCGCCGCGCATCCTCGGTGGAGAGCGCGAGCGTATCGAACAGACCTTCCTCGAGCAGCGCGCTCACAAACGCCTCGGGCTGCTTCGGGAGACAGATCACCCGAACCATCGGCAGGGCCCCGGCGACCTCCTCGCACTCCACCGGGTTGTCGTCCACAAACACCAGGTGTTCCAACCCGAGGCTGAGCTGCCGAGCGATCTCCCGCAGCGATTCGCTCTTCGGCCGCCAGTGCACCTGGAGGTTGGAGAAGTGCTCGCGTTTGAGGACCATATTGCGGTTCTGTGCGAACACCTCGTCCACGTCGGCGGGGTTGTTCTTGCTGGCGACGGCGAGCAGGACGCCACGACGTGTGAGGTCCAGCAACGCGCGCTGGAACGCGCTGTACGCGCTGCCGGGGTACTCGGTGCCCAGCCGGATGCCGTGGGGTCCGTCTTCACCGAGGATGCCGCCCCACAGCGTGTCGTCCAAGTCGACCACGACGCACTTCTTCGACAAGCCGCGGAGGGCGCGGCAGTACTTCATGTACTCGACCGCGACATGCCGCCACTGGTCGGCGGCCACCGGCGCACGAGCGTAGAGGCGCATCCGCTCATCGTACCACGTCTCGGCGCCGAACCGCGCCACGAGGCCGGCGTAGTCGAGCAGGTAGACGCCCGGTGCCTCGCGGCACACGGCCGCGAGCGAGTCGTTCAGGTGGTGCACCCACTGCGCCTGGCTACGGCCCGCCCGCCCGTCGACGATGCCCAACGGTCGCCAGACGGGTGGCGCGAAGTTGTGCACCAGCACGGTGGCCGCACTCCGGCTCCGCAGAGCCTGCACCAGGGCGCGCCCCTCGTCACACACCTGTTTCACGCCGGTCTCGACAGCGGCCTCGGCGTGGTCGGCGAATCGGTCGTACAGCGCGGGCACCCAGTCCGCCCCTTCGACGGCCAGGATCACGACATCGGGCTCGAACGCGTACAGCTCGCTCGTGGGATCGAGAATCTGCTGGCGGAACTGGCCGAACCCGCCGCGATGGATCTTGATGGCCAGTCCGTTCAGAAAGCCGTGAACGACGACGGCCGGCTCCGCGAACTCGATGGAAAAGGATGACAGCAAGGCGACCTTGAGCGGCACTAAGGCCGGGCTCCAGCTCGTCACCTTGTCGAGTTCCCGTCTCAGAAAGGTGAGGTGCTGATCGCTACGTCCCTGGCGCAACAGCTCCCGGGCGGCGCGCATCGCGTGATAGGTGTCGCCCGCCTGGGTCGCGACGAGGAATGCCGCGCGGGCATCCGACCCCGTTTCGAGACTAGCCGTCATAGCAGTAAACGCCCTTGCCGGCGAGCGCCTCGCACGCGCTCAGCACGTCGCGGGCTCCGACCAGCCGGATTTTCAGAGCGCCCACGCGGCCCTCGCGCCAGGCGCCCCGCTGCTTCAAGACCGGCAGCAACTTCGCAAGCCTCCGTCGCCCGTGGACGGGCTCGAACAGCCGCGTTCGCGTGACCCGTACGCGTCCCTCGGCGTCGCGGCTCTCGAGCTCGTACGTCCGTTTCGTGAAGGGTGAGAACGGCATCCGCGGCTCGAGCAACTCCTCGACCGCGTGAAAAAAAGTCATCACGTCGATGTCGCAACCGAGAAACAGGATCTTCCCGTTGCGTTCGAGGAGCCGAACATACGGCGTTCCGACACCGCACGGTGTCGCCGCGTCTGCATGTCCCGCAGCCATCTCGCCGGCTGCAGCGCCCCAGAGCGCCACCGGGTGCGTTGGGTGCACGCTCCGGATGACGCCGGGCATGCGGCGAAACAGCTCGGTCAGGAGCCCCATCTGCGACGGGGTTCGCTTGACGTCGAACACGCGGGGCTCGCGCACATACTCCACCGCCCGACCGAGGAACGGCAGGGTCGGCAGCATGAGAGTGCCCGAGGGCCCGACGGCCGTCTGGAGAACCGCGAGCGCGTCGCTCGGCTTCCCGGTGAACCGCGCGAACTGGTCGAACGAGCTGTGCACCAAGAGCACGTCGCCCGACGCGATGCCCAGGTCTCGCAGTGCGCTCAGCAGGTCGGCGCTCGTAAACGGTCGACCCCGCCCAGCCATCGCGAGCCGCAGCCGGCCTCGGACCTGACGCTTGACCCATCCCCGCATGCGCGCCAGCATTAGTGGACGACCTGCTCCTCGAGCATGAGGGCGTCTGCAAAAAACTTGGCGCCCCAGTTCACAAAAGTAAGTGGCGTGTACCGTCCGAAGATGGGCTGGGAGCCCTTGATCCCACCCCGCAGATCAGCGTTGGTCGTGTCCAGGAGTTGGGTTGCTTTCACATCGCCATTCAGGGCCAGTGCAGCCTGGAGGAAGGAAGCGTCCCCGCATTCCCGCTGGAGGCGCAACCAGACCCCCGCGATTTGGGCGCTTCCGGTCAGGCACCGGTACGTCGCGGTCGCCGTCCAGGCGCCGTCGAACTCACCCGGGAGCACACCGCGCTGCTCGTAGATCTCCTTAAGGCGCGTGGCCGTCTTCCTCGCAGCGTTCAAATAGCGCTCATCCCGCAAGCGACTCCACCCGCCGAGCAGGCCCTCCATCACGTACGCGATCGTGTGCGTCAAGGGCATGTTCCACTTGTCCGCCGACACAAAAAACGCGTTGTGGTCGAACCAGCCGTTGTCACGCTGCTGCGACAACGTCCACTCCAGGTTGCGAGCGGCCGCATCCGCGAAGCGCTTGTCGCCGACCACCTGGTACAACTCGAGCAGGCTCCAAGCGGTCCGCACATCGTACGCGTGAACGACCGTTTCGGTCTCGGGCGTGTGCCGGCGCCACGCGCCATCGGCATCCTGGAGTCCCACCAGCCAATCCCCCGCCCGCACGGCGGCCGCGAGGTAGCGTTCGTCACGGGTTTCTTCGAACGCCCGACACCACCCCAGGACAACCTGGCCGGTGTTGAAAACCGCCGGCGGTCGCGCGCTGCCGTTGCCACGATAGACGCCGGCCTGAATCGCCCCGGAAGGGAGTTGAACCTGTAGTTCCCAATCAGCCATGCACACGGCGCGCGCGTAGAACTCCTCGTGCGCGGTGCGACGGGCGTAATCGAAAAACGTCGGGATGATGTACCCGGTCGTCTCGGGGTAAGGCGGCAGCCAGCCCCTGAGGAGTGAGTACCCGGCGGAGACTCCGCCGCCGCCCCCACCGCGATCCTGGGCACGGCACAGCCATTCCATGGTCACTTGCAGGTGCCGGCGCGAATCGTCCGGTTTGGCCTCTCGTCCGAGCGCATCTCTCCACACCATGGCCGCGTGCGACGGATGCAGGAGTCGTATCCCCGCGGCGAGTGCTGACAGGGGTGCGCGTCTCACCCGTCCCCTCGATCCGCGAACGTCGGCCGTGCCGGATCCCTCCACACATCCCAGCGCCCGCGCGCGGCATTGAAAGCTGCGACGACCAGGGCGACCAAGAGGGCGGCACCGCTGCGAGCGACGCGCACCAGGCCGCCGCCGGGAACGGAAGTGGGCCGTATCATCCAGGGCAGCGTGACGCCGGCCGTCCCCACGACCACTACCCAGGGGCCGAACGTGAGCAGCAGACCGCCGACGAAACAACACACAGCCAGCGGAGTGAGCAACCGCAGCACTTTGTGTGAGACGAACTGCCACCACAAGCGGTTCTTCCCCGGATGCAACACCCAGGGCATCCACGCGATCAGCTGATAGTTCCCCGTAAGCGTCCGTACTTTGCGAGCGAGCTCCGTGGCATCGGAGCCGGATCGAACGTCGGTAGCGACCGCGAGACGAGCGAAGCCCACCCGCTTACCCGCGCGCACCACCTGGAGCGGCACCCACACGTCATCGAGCAGCAGACCTGGCGGCAGCGGGGACCACAGCTCCCGCTTGAGCGCGTACAGCGCTCCGCTCACGCCGACGGCACTGTCCCACGCGGCTTCCCGCATCCGCAGCTGACGCTCGAAGCGCCAGTAGCGGTCGTACACACCGGCGGACCCGCCGGACGATGAGATGGTGAGCGACCCGGAAACGACACCCACGTCCGGTGAGGCCAGGTGCGCCAGGAGGTGTTCGACGGCGCCCTCGGCCACACGCTGGCGCACATCCGTGAACACGAGCACGTCGCCTCGGGCCAGCGCGACCGCGCAGTTGAGGGCGGCCGCCTTCCCCTGGGACCGTTCCAAGGCACGAACCGTGATGCGGTCGTCCGCCAGTTCGGCCAGTGCGGCCAGCGCCGCCGGGTCGGGCCCATCGAGAACGACCACGACCTCGCAGGCGAGCGACACCGTTCCCAGCAGCTCGCCCACCTTGGCGGCGACCGCCGCGCCGGGGTCGCGGGCCGCGATGAGGATCGAGACGAGCCGCGGGGCCGGCCCCACTCCCGGTCGAGGCGGGCGAGCCGGCAAGAGGCTCACGATCCAGGGATACGCAACGTAGGTATACGCGCAGTGGAGCGCGCCCAGCCCTACCAGTAGACCCCCCGTCGCGGCCGCGTCCGTCATCGCGCTGCGGCCTGCACGGCGCGACTGGGCTGCTCCACGCTCGCGACCAGGTCACTGAGGTGGTCGATCTTGCTCGTCCACGACTCGCCCTCCACCGCCCGAGACCGCTCGAGCTGCGGTCCCGTAGCTCCGGACCGCAGCACGGCCTCGACCTGCGACAGGAACTCCGTCGGGGTCCTCCCGATGGCAACCAGCCCATCGAGCTTCTCGACCTCGGGGATGGCGCTTGCAACCACCGGCAGTCCCGCCGCGAGGTATTCCCGCAGCTTGAGCGGGTTCGCGGCATTGGTGAGATCGTTGATGACGAACGGCAGGATCGCGACGTCGAACCCTTTGCAGTACGCCGGGAGAAGCTGGTAGTCCTTGCGACCGAGCAGATGCACGTTCGGCAGGCCCTGGAGCGGGCCGACGTCCGTCTGCGTGCGTCCGATCAGCGCGAAGGACCACTGTGGCCGCGACACCGCGAGGAACCGAAACAGCTCCAAGTCCACCCAATCGGCGATCAATCCGTAGAATCCGATCACCGGCCGGGGCAGAGCGGCCAGGTCGTCCGGGACCACCGTATCGGAGCGACAGGCGCGCCGGAAGTGCTCGACATCCACGCCGTGTGTCACCAGGAACGTCGGCGCGTTATCGCGTCGCTTGCGCTCGTACAGCAGCTGCGACGAGGCGATCACCACGTCGGCCTTCGCGAGCAGCCGCTCCTCCATCCCGGCGACCGCGGCTTTGTCGGTGCCCGTGAATTCGGAGTATTCGTCGACGCAGTGGTATACGACCAGCCGTTCGCCGAGCTCGCCCACGACGTCCCCGGACGTGGGGAAGAACGTCCACGTGATCACATTGCGAAATGCCAGCTGCCGACACACGCGGCGCAGCGTGGGCGAAATCTCGCGCCTTCTTGACCACCAGTCGCAGGTCCCGCCCGGTGACGCGCGGATTGCGATTGCCGATCGAGTTTACCCACAGGATGCGATTCTTCCGCGCGAGGCCGAGCATCACGTGTTTCTTGCTCAGGGGGTCGCCGTCCCAGTCGTTGCAGAAGCAGACGATGTCTCGCCCTTCAAGCATTGCGTCCCACCTCTCCGTCCCGAGTCTGCATGCCGCCCAATGCTCTCCCCAGTTCGCCGACGCAGCGCTCGATCCGCGCGTACACCCGTTCACACACCTCCGGGTCCTGCTCGACGGGGTCTTCGATCGCGCGGGACATGACGGGCATCGGATCGAGATCCCCGAGCAGCAGCACATCCCGTGTCGCGCGCCCGAACCGCTCGCAAAAGCTGCGCCGCTGCAGCGCCTCCATCACAACGATGAGGTCGGCGGCGCGCGCCACGGGGGCGACCACGAGCTGCGAGGTGTGTCCGGCAAGATCGATCCCGTGGCGCGCGGCGGCGGCGATGGCGTGGGGCGGCGAGGGCCGACCGTGCGCCGCGAACCCCGCCGATGCCACGCGCATGCTCCCCGCCCCTCGGAGATTGAGCTCACGCTGCAATACCGCCGCGGCAAAGGGGCTGCGGAAGATGTTGCCGTTGCACAGCACGAGCACGCTCGCCGGCGGCCGTCGTCCCATCAGGGCTGCGAGGGCTGCCCGGCGCCGGGAGCGGTGCAGGAGCTGGTCAGGCACGCGGCGCAACCGCCCGAGAAGCTCAGTCACTGACACCTGATCACGCGGCCCGGCCGTTGCCGCCATTGCACTTGGCCGAGAGGAAGTCGGCAATCGCGCCGACCGATCTCCGCCGAGGTCAGTTGTCGCATATCATCGGTCATGGTCCTCGCCTTCGGGTCACACCTCAGGCCGCGGCGGGGGCTTCCGCGGCGGCCCACGGCAATCGGGAGGTCGCCGTCACGCGTGCCCGCAGGGGCGCGCCGAGGAACTCCCGGTGCCACAACTCGGTCGACAGGATCGCCACCAGCGCCTGGCTTTCGCGGAAACCCTCCGCGCGCCCGGCTCGGCAACGCCTCACCAATCCGGCGACGGCCTGCGGATTGAAGATGCCCGTGCGCGCGAGGCTCGCGGGATCGAGCAGCGCCTCGACGTATTCCGGGGCCCGCCCCGCGAAGAACGCCGGCACGTCCGGGGCACGGTACGGCTGCTTGCGCCGGCCGATGACAGACGGCGGCAAGAGGCCGGCGGCCCAGCGGCGCAGGATGTCCTTCTCCCGCAGGCCCCGCAGCTTGCTGCGCGCCGGGAGCGCGGCCGCGAACTCGAACAGCCGGTGGTCGAGATACGGGACGCGGGCCTCGACCCCGTGCGCCATGGCCATACGATCGCCTTGCGAACTGAGCAAGTACGATGACAGCAGCGTGGTCATCTCGAGGTACGCCGCCCGGGCCAGCGGCGACCAGGCGGCGAACCCGGCCGGCAGCCGAGCGCGCAGCTCGGCCAGCGGATCGAAGGGCCCGAGCCCCGCGCGGAACTCGGCCGAGTAAAAGTCCTTGATGCGGGCCGTCAGGTGGAACCGCGGCAGATGCGAGAACAGCGGATCGTCGGCGGAGCCGGTCGTCATGAAGTGGCCGCGCCAGAAGTCGCCTTTCCCTGAAGCGGGCGCGATCCCCGGATACAGCCCGTCGAGCAAGCGCGGAGGCCAGCCTGATTCCGGTCGCTGCCGGCACAGCAGCCGGATGATCGTCTCCTTGAACAGGTCATAGCCGAGGAAGACCTCGTCCGACCCCTCCCCCGTGAGCACCACCTTGATCCCCTGCTCTCGGACGATCCGCGAGAGCAGGTAGAGGGGAGCGGGTGCCGTGCGGACCAGCGGGGTTTCGGTGTGCCGGATCACGTCCGGGAACACGCGGGCGATCTCGCCGCGCCCAATCCGCTGTACCGCGTGACGGCTCCGCAGGTCGGCCGCGACCGCCTGCTGGTACCCGCTCTCGTCGAGCGTGGGGTCGTCGAACGTCACCGAAAACGTGCGCAGCGCGTGCGGCGAGCCCGACGCCGCGAGCGCGCACACGACGCTCGAATCGATGCCGCCGCTCAGGTACCCGCCGACCGGCACATCCGCCTGGAGGCGCAGCCGTACGGCCGAGCGCAGCAGCTCATCGAGTGCGTCGAGCGCGTCCGCCGGCTCGGCCGCCGCCTCGGCGTAGTCGAACGCGTAGTAGCGCCGCACCGTCAGGCGACCGTCCTGCCAGCGGGCGCAGCAGCCGGGCTCGAGCGCGCGGATCCCTCGGAACGGGGTGCGGGGAGCGCGCGCCGCCCAGAACGTGAAGACTTCGTCCAAGCCCTCCGGGTCGAGCGCGGGCTCCACTTCTCCGGTCGCCAGCAGGGCCTTCACTTCAGACCCGAAATACAGATCGCCGTCGCGCTCCGCGTAGTACAGCGGCAGAATGCCGAATCGGTCGCGCGCCAGAAACAGGGACCCCGCGCGGCGGTCGTAGATCGCGAACGCGAACTGGCCGTTGAGGCGCTCCAGCATCCGCTCTCCGGGTGCGGAGCAGATGCCCGCGGGCCTCCAGCTCCCCGCGCAACACGAGGTAGTTGAAGATCTCGCCGTTGTAGACGATGAAGACGCTCCCGTCCTCGTTCGTCATGGGCTGCGCCCCGCGCGCCAGGTCGATCACGCTCAGTCGAACGTTGGTGAGGCCGACCCGCTCATCCACGTGCAACCCGAAACCGTCGGGGCCGCGGTGTCGGATGACGCGCGCCATCCGCTCCAGGATCTCGGCGGAGACGCCTATGGGGCGTCGGCGAGCGATCCCGGCGATGCCGCACATCAGGTGTTCCCTGCGACGCCCGGCACCGACGCCACCTCGGGCAAGCCGAGCCCCAGGACGTGCCGGGGACCCACGGCCTCCACTGCGAGCGGCGCGCACACCGAGCTGTCCACTCCGCCGCTCAGCGCGACGACGATCCCGCCACGCCGTAGCGTCTCACCGACCTGTAGCCGAAGCGCCTGCGCGATCCGTCGCGCCTCGGCCGCCGCATCGAGGTCCAACCGGTCTAAAATCGTGGTGGACACAACACCTCGCCCACAAAGGGAAACGGGTCACCGCCTCGCGCCCCACTACGAATGCAAGGTTCGAGCCCTCGGCGTGACGTGTGGCGTCGTGGCGATCGCGGGCCACGCCGCCTCACGCCAAGACTTGATGTCGCGCCAGCGCCACACGCCTCGCCGCCCTTTGGTGTGGACGTGCACGAGACTCATCTGGCACGTTGGCCCTGGTATGCGGGTGCTGCCGAGGTATGCGGAGGGCCGGCCCGGTGAAGTCCGCGACTCGCTCGCCTCGATCGACAAGGCGCGCGCGCTCGAGGAATACCAGCCGGTCGTGGATTTCCGTGAGGGGTTGCGGCAGACGGTCGCCTACTACCGGCACCACCGCAAGGCGGGGCGGCGGCGGCGGCGCCCGCGCACGGTCGCGCGGGTCGCGCGGGTCGCCTGAGCCCTCGGCCGTCAGCCCGACGTCACCCGCTCGAGCATCTCGCGCAATTCATCGAGGCTGAAGGGCTTCCGCAGCACAGGCCGGTCGGCGCGCTCCAGCGCGTCGCGGGTCTGGGTCGAGATGGAATCCCCCGTCGTAAACACGATGCGCTGCTCGAGCCCCTGACCCGCAGTCCGCAAGAAATCGAACAGGTCGAACCCCGTGTGCGCTTCGTCCAGGTGCACGTCCACCAATAGGGCATCGTAGCGCGCGCCCGGTTGGCCGAGACGCTCGGTCGCGTCGGCGAATCGTCCCACCGTCGTCACGTCGTGGCCGAGCCGTTTGGCGAGCAGCGCCATGGCGCGGCGCACCGCCTCTTCGTCCTCGACCACCAGCAGCGAGAGCCGCTGCACCGCGGGCCGGCGGCCGCCCCGCGTCGCGGCGTCGGGGCTGCCAGCGTCCACCGGCAGCTCGAAGGAGAGGCGAGCCCCGCCTCCTTCGACGTTCTGCATCCACATGCGACCGCCCATGCCCCGCACCAGTCCGAAGCTGATCGCCAGACCGAGCCCGGTGCCGTGCTCCGCCTTGGTCGAAAAGAACGGCTCGAACACGCGGTCGAGGATCTCGGGCGGGACGCCGGGGCCCGTATCTTCGACCGTGACCAGGACGTGATGGTCGCTCGAGCGACCCGCGATCGCGATCTGGCCGGGGCGGCCGGTGCTCTCGATGGCCTGCCGGGCGTTCACCACGGCGTTGAGCATCACCTGCTGCAGCTCTTGCGGGTCACCTGCCACGGCAGGTACGTCTTTCGGAACGGACACCGTGGTGCGAATGCGCGCTTTCTTGAGCGCGCTGCGCTGCAGCGCGAGCACGCG
>WNFC01002302.1_pt1 | contig 24701 bp, 21 predicted proteins | sample 5400541 | NCBI WGS metagenome assembly WNFC01 (sample SAMN13153342, study PRJNA577476) | soil metagenome | isolation source: 120 cm saprolite under Douglas fir tree site 2 hole 2 replicate 1 | place: USA:California | collected 2015-04-18 | reverse complement strand
CCCGAAAGACTCCATCACGCCCCCCGAGTAATTCTCGACCAGCACGTCGGCACGCTCGATAAGCTTGAGGATGATCTCGCGGCCGCGCGGATGCTTCAAGTTGAGCGTCACCGAGCGCTTGTTGGCGTTAAGCATCAGGAAGGAATAGCCGACGCCGCCTGGCGACGACTCAGCGCGGCGCAGGCTCTCACCCACGCCGGGCGGTTCGATCTTGATGATCTCGGCGCCCATCTGCGCAAGCTGCAAGGTGCAATACGGAGCGGCGAAAATCTGCCCCAGGTCGATTACGCGGATTCCCTCCAGCGGCAGGCCCATCGAACTCTCTTCCTCCTCCCCGCCGCGGCGGCGGCGCCATCGTGCGCGTTCAGCGCAGCAGGTTGCGCGCGATCACCATCCGATGCACTTCCGAGGGGCCTTCGCCGATCCGGCGGATGCGCGCCTCGCGGTACCATCGCTCGAGCGGGAACTCCTTGCTCACGCCATAGCCGCCGTGGATTTGCACCGCGCGATCGATCACACGGCCGAGCGCCTCGCTCGAATACAACTTCGCGATCGACGCTTCCATCCGCGCGTCCTCGCCGCGATCGGCCTTCCACGCGCCATCCCAGGTGAGCCATCGCGCCGCGCGCAGCTCGACTTCGGAATCGGCCAGCATCCATTGGATCGCCTGGCGGCGCGCCAGTAACTCGCCGAAAGTCTTGCGCTGCTTGGCATGCGCGACCGCCATCCTGAGCGCCGCCACGCCGACGCCGATGTTGCACGCCGAGTAAGGAAACCGCAGGCGCGTCAACAAATCGAGGCAGAGCGTCAGCCCTCCGCCCTCGGGGCCGAGCCGCTGCACAGCCGGCAGCGTGCAATCGTCGAAATGGACCTCGCACGGGAGCGCCGCCGTGCGCAGCACCTTGAATGGTCGCGCGGTGAAGCCGGGCGTATTTTTCTCGACAATGAACGCGGTGATCCCGGCGCGGCCGGCGTCGGGATCGGTGCGCGTGAACACCACGCCCCACTCGGCCTCATGCGCGTGCGAGGAAAAAATCTTGGTGCCGTTCAGCACATAGGTGTCGCCCTTGCGCACAGCGCGGCATTGGATCGCGCCAGCCGGATCGGATCCGCCGGAGGGCTCGGTGATCGCAAAGAAGGTGTACGAGGCGTTCTTGATGGTGGGGACGGCGTATTTCTGGATCTGTTCCTCGGTGCCGGCCCAGATGACCGGCGGCGGGGTGCGCCCGAACACCCCCGCGCCCGGGTTGTACAGGCCCATCCGATGCTGCGCCATCTCTTCCATCAGCACGCACATATCGAACGTGCCGAGTCCGCCGCCGCCGTATTTCGTCTGCACGCCCATGCACCACAGGCCGGCGGCCTGGGTTCGGCGGGCGATCGGCCAGAACTCGCTCTCTGGGATCTCGGGAGCATCGGGATCGAGGCGATCTTCGATCGGAATGATCTCGTCCCGGATGATGCGCTTGACCTGCTCGCGCAGCGCGGTCAGCTCCTCCGACAACACGAAGCCGTTATTGCCGTTCTCCATCAGACGCTAGCCTCCATGCGATGTGCTCCGACGCTCATTTTACTCATCGAGGCGGCGCCTCAGCCCTTCAAGCCAAAGCATGTGAGAGCGCTCCAAATCGTAGGCGCCCCAGGTGCCCTTCAGCGCGGAATCGATTTCGTGGATGTGGCGGATCGCACGATCGACCTTTTCAATCGCCTGCGCGCCCGTCGCTCGGCGGTCCGCGCCCGTGAGCGTGCGCGCCTCGAGCCACTGCGCGACGCCTTGCAGAGCCTCTGCGCTGTATTCCCATAAATCGCGCTCCGCGCCAACCTCCGGACGCGCCGCACCTCCCGACTCTCTCGCCCCGTCCTCGATTATCGCTTCGGCCGCGGCCATCCCCTCGCGCATCGCCGCCGCCGCCTCTAGCAGCCGGGAGCGTCTTCGCGGCGCGCCAGCCGGCTCCAGCGGCGGACGCATAACGGGGCCGTAAGTTAGCGCCATCGCGGACGCGCGTGCGATCGCACGATATGCCCCAGCCATTGCCGCGCCACATCGGGGGTACCGCGCCGCCGCGATATCATCTATGGCCGCCTCGGAATCGATGTCGAGCGCGCGCGTCGCGCGCGCAAACATCTCCAGGTTGATCGGATAAGCGAGCGCGCTAAACGCGCCGAAAGTGAGGCACGAGATGCTCCGCACGCCCATCCGATGGTACGCGTTGAGATCGCGCACGATGATCGACGGCGTCGCGAATCCCATCCCGCCGAACAAAATCGCATCGGCGTAATACTCGAAGACGCCGCCGCGCCCGTCGAACAGGTCGATGTACCGCTTGAGCGACTCCAGGTAACGCGGATTCAGGTTGCAAGTCGGATCGTCAATCGCGTGGCTGTAGCATCGCTCGCGCGGCGCCCATTCGAACCACACGTTGTCGAGCGGGCGCAGCGCAGGATCAGGGTCCAACGTGTCGTGGTAGGCGAGATAGGCGACCGGCGGCGCCTCGTCGCCTGCGGGCGCCAGCGCCGCCGCAATTTCGTTGACCACCTTCATGTATTGGAGTTGCGGCGACAGCGCTCTGCACTCGGCGCATCGGCACCACGCCCCGCGCCTCACGTCCGCACCCCATATGTGCAGCATCGCCATCTCGGGATTGTCGCGCACGTAGCCGAGCGCCCCCGCGCGGACCAATTCGAGCGCCGCACGATTCGACACGCACAGGTTCCCGCTCTCAATCCGCCGCCCGTCCTCTCCGCTCGGAAAGTACTCCGGATGCGTGGAGAATCGATCGCGCGGCAGTAAAAGCTGGAGCACGTGGCCGCCGTACTCTGCCTCGATGCCGCGTTCGGCCAGCATCGGAGCAACCTCATCTATCTTGAGCCGCGTATCCTGCGCGTGACGGATATACTCGAACACGTTGATGCCGCGTCGCGCCATCCAGGGGACGAACTCGCGATCGTGCCCGAGGTGCATCGCCAGGCGCTCGGGGTCGTCGTAGTGCCACGTCATGATGTCCGAAACGAAGGCGCGCCGGCCAAACGCCGGCGCGCCGCGATACGGCGCGAGCGCGTCGAGCCGCACCGGCTCGATGCGCGGCAGCGCGGGCGCCCGGCCGAGCGCGAAGCGCGCGCCGAGGCGCTCGAGCAGGTCGTAGGCGCCGTGGAGCGCACCGCGCTCCGAGGCGCCTGTGACCACCAGCGCGGTCCCGCGACCGTCGCCTGCGGCGCCGGTCGCGGGACCGCGCAGCAGCGCGAAGCTGTCGTCGGGGAGCGCCGCGCGCGAGCGCGCGGCGCTCCCCGACGACGCATCCGCGTCCCGCGGCGATGCCGCGGGACGTGCAGAGGTCGAGGCGGAGGCCGCGGCGCCCGAAGGCGCCGCGGCCTCCGCCTCGATGCTGAGGCTCCGCGGGTCGAGGCCGTTAACGGCCTCAACCCGCGGAGCCTCGCGCAGCATCGCGCCCAGGCCCGCGGCGAGCTCGTGCGCCGCAAAGCGCACGACATCGCCGGCGTCGCGTGCGTAACCGACTCGCACGCCGCTCCGAGCCTTAGCTGCGCGCGACATCGAACCTCTGCACTGGCACTCGCCGCGTTTTTCCCATACTCCGGGAATGATAAGATCGGGCTACGCCCGCAAAGGAGGCGCCCAGCGCGCCATCGCGCCGCACCTTATAGATGCCGACTCCCAACGAAATCCTGGTCGAACTCAAAAAAGTCAAATACCCCGGCTTCACCCGCGACATCGTCTCCTTCGGCATGGTCAAGGATATCGAGATCGCATACAAGGGCGTAACCGTGACGCTCAGCGCGCCGAGCGCGAACGCCGAGGTCGCGGCGCAGATCGTCGAAGACGTCCGCCGCACAGTTGCCGCGATGCGGGGCATCCCTGCCGTCGACGTACGCATGGAGCAGGCCGCGAGCACGCCAAAGATGGCCCCCGGATCGCATCGCCGGCTCGTCCCCGGCGTGAGCCACGTCCTCGCGGTGGCCAGCGGCAAGGGCGGCGTCGGCAAATCGACGGTCGCGGTAAATCTGGCGCTGGCGATGCGCGCAGCGGGATGGCGTATTGGCCTGATGGACGCCGACGTTTACGGGCCGAGCGTCGCGATGATGGTCGGGTCAGACCAGCGCGTCGAGCTCACGCCCGAGCGCCGCATCATCCCGCTCGAAAGCTTCGGCATCCGCTACATCTCGATGGCGCTGTTCGTGAACGACGAAACGGCGGTCATCTGGCGCGGCCCGATGGTGACTAAGCTGGAGACCGAGTTCCTGTTCAACGTCGAGTGGGGCGAACTCGATTGCCTGGTGCTCGATCTGCCGCCGGGCACCGGCGACGCGCAGCTCACGATAACTCAGCGTGTCGCGCTGGCCGGCGGGATCGTCGTCACCACGCCGCAGGAGGTCGCATTGATGGACGTCCGGCGCGGCGTCACGATGTTCCAGGAAGTCAACGTGCCGGTGCTGGGCGTGATCGAGAACATGAGCTATCACATCTGCGGCAAGTGCGGCTCGCGGCACGAAATTTTCGCGCACGGCGGGGGCGCGCGGCTGGCGCACGACCTTGGCGTGCCGTTTCTGGGCGAGCTTCCGCTGGTCCGCGAATTGCGCGAGGGCGGCGACTACGCGCGCCCGTTGGTCGCGGTGCGCCCCGACCATCCGGTTGCCGCGGAGTTCCGTTCGATTGCGGATCGGGTCATCGACGGCCTCGAGCGCACGGAGGCCTGAACGTCCTGGCGGCGACAGCGGTCCGCGCGATGGCAACTGGCGTGTTCGCGATATTCGACATCGAGACGCGCGTCGACAAGCGTCTGCTCAATCAAGCGATGTACGCCGGCGAGGATCTGACCGACGAAGACGCGTTCCAGCGTTTTCGCGAGGAGTTGCAGGCGCGGCGCGGCAGCGATTTTTTTCCGCTCAGCCTGCACATCCCGATTTCGATCGCGATCGGCGACGTCGGCGCCGACCACGTCCTGCGTTCGGTCGAAAGCCTCGCGCTCGACGGCTACTCGGAGGAGGCGTTGGCGCGCGAGTTCTGGGCACGCGCCGAGCGTTTCGCGGGATGCCTGGTCACGTTCAACGGGCGGCGCTTCGATTTTCCCGTGCTCGAACTCGCCGCGCTGCGCTACGGAATCGCCGCGCCCGCGCACTTCGCCGAAGGCAGCACCTCGGCGCGCGCGCGTTATTCAAGCGAACGCCATCTCGATCTCTTCGACTACCTGACCAACTTCGGCGCGAGCGGCGGGATTCGCGGCGGGATGGACCTGCTGCTCAAGATGATCGGGCTGCCGGGCAAGATGGAAGTCGACGGCTCGCAGGTCCAGGAATTGTACGAGCAGGGCCGGCTGGACGAGATCCATCGCTACTGCCGCAACGACGTCGTGCAGACATATTTTCTGTTTCTGCGCGTTGAACTGATGCGCGGACGGATCGATGACGCCGCCTACCGGCTCGCGCGCGAAACCTCCGCTCGTTTCCTCGCCGAAATCGGTGCGCCGCCGCCGCCCGGCGAGCCGCCGCCAGGCCAGACGTGATGGCCGACGCGGCGAACACTGCGCCCAAGATCCCGCCCAAGATCTCGCTCATCGTGATCACGCGCAACGAGGAGGAGCTGATCGGCCAGTGCCTCAAGAGCGCGGCGGCGTTCTGCGATGAATTGATCGTGGTCGATTCGTTCTCGACCGATCGCACGGTCGAAATCGCGCGAGGTCTGGGAGCGCAGGTTTTTCAGCGCCCGTTCGAAGGATATATCGCGCAAAAACAGTTCGCGCTCGAACAGGCGGCCGGCGAATGGGTCTTCTCGCTCGACGCCGACGAGCAGGCGACCTGGGAGTTGGGCAGCGAAATTCGCGCGACGCTTAATAGACAGCAGGCCGCCGCCGGCTACCGCGTGCGCCGCGTGCTCTACCATCTCGGCCACTACTATACTCGCGGACTTTACCCGGACTGGCACTTGCGGCTGTTTCGCCGCGAGCGCGCGCGCTTCGGTGGGCACGAACCGCACGCCAGCGTCCAACTCGAGGGCGCCGTCGCCAAACTTAAGGCGCCGATTCTCCATTTCAGTTACCGCGACATCGCGGACCACGTCGCCACGATCAATCGGCTCAGCTCGCAGGCGGCAATCGAGGGCGACCCGGGCGCGATGACCGTGGTGAAGATGATCGCGAATCCGGCCTGGCGCTTTCTGAACTTCTATTTTCTGCGCGGCGGCTTTCGCGAGGGCGGACGCGGGCTGTACGCTGCGATGAGCGCAGCGTTTTACGTCTTTCTCAAATACGCAAAGCTCTACGAGCGCCGCCTGCGAACGCAGCGCCGATTGTGAGGCCGATGCGCGCCGCGCGCCGTAGCCTGTTTTTTCGCGCGGCGTACCTGATAACGTAAACGGGATCATGCCCGCACGCGAAATAATCGACGGCGTCCTGGAACTGGTTGCCGGCCTTGACGCGCGCGGTACGCGTGCGCTCGACGTGAGCTGCCGCAACGGCGAAGTGATGGCCGCTCTGGCCGCGCGCGGTTTCGAGGTACGCGGCACGCGTTTCGAGCGAGGCCTGCCCCCGATCGAAGGGATGCCGATCGACGAGGGTGTCGACCTCACGCGCGGCCTGCCCTATCCCGACGCGAGCTTCGACCTGGTCGTGCTAACCGAAGTGATCGAACACCTCGAGAACCATCGCACGGCCCTTGGCGAGGTGGCGCGCGTGCTGCGGCCGGGCGGCCATCTCATCCTGACCACGCCCAACATCATGCGCCTGGATTCGCGGCTGGGCTTCATGCTGTCGGGGATGCACAAGGCCAAACGGCGTCAGATTCCGCTCGACACGCCGCTCGATGAGGCGCATCACTTCCACAACTACCCGATCCCATTCGTGCTGCTCTACTACCTGATGCGCATCAACGGCCTGCGGCTGGAACGGCTCGGCCACGGCAAGGTCAAGCCGTTCAGCTACGTTCTCTACGCGCTGTTTTACCCTGCGGTCGCGATCGATACGCGGCTGCGCCTCATATGGCGCGAGCGCAAGCCGCAAGTGCGCGAGCTTAACCGCGAGCTAGCGCGCTGGATGCTCGACCGGCGCGTGCTGACTGAAGACAACCTGATCGTGCGTGCGCAGAAGGTGCTCGCGCAGGAAATTCTGACGGGAGGCTCTCCGACTGCCGCCGCGAACGAGAGCCGCTTTGGCCCCCGCCGTGAGGCTTGATAAATTAGGCCGGCTGACATGAAACGCCTGCTCGGCTACGTTCGCCCCTACTGGCATCGCTACGCGTTCGCCACGCTCTGCACGCTCGGCACGGTGACGCTCGGGATGGTGCTGCCGTATCTGACGGGCAAGGCGGTCGACGCGATCCAGGCCCACGATTCCAGGCGTCTCAGCCTGCTCGCCGGCGGAATCTTTGCTGCGGCGCTCGCGATGGGTGTGGTGCGATGGTTTTCGCGCTTCATGTTCTTCAACTGCGGGCGCGACGTCGAATACTGCCTGCGCAACGATCTCTTCACCCGTCTCACGCGGCTCGACCGCTCCTTCTACGAGCGACTGAAGACCGGCGACCTGATGTCGCGGATGATCAACGATTTGAGCGCGGTCCGGATGATGGTCGGGATGGGTGTGCTGACATTCGCCAACACGCCACTCGTTTATATCTATGCGCTGACCTTCATGTTCACCAAGCAATGGCGCCTCACGTTCGTCTCGCTGGTGCCCTTCGTGATCCTGTTTTTCGCCATCCGCCGGCTCACGCAGACGCTGATGGAACGCAGCTTGCGCGTGCAGGAGGAACTCGGTGCAATCGGCGCCAAGGTGCAGGAGAGCCTTTCGGGTATCCATGTCGTGAAGGCCTACACCCTGCACCAGCGCGAGGCCGAGGAGTTCCGCCGACGCAACGACAGTTACAATGACGAGGGCCTGGCGCTCGCGCGGCTACGCGGCGCGCTGATGCCGCTCATCCGCGGCACCTACGCGACGTCGATGATGATGGTGCTGGTGTATGGCAGCTATCTGGTCACGCAGCGCGCGATGTCGATCGGCGGCCTGGTCGCCTTCATGGGCTACCTGGCGCAGTTGATGTGGCCGACGACGGCGCTAGGCTGGGTGATTTCGATTTACCAGCGAGGGCGGGCCTCGATGAAGCGGCTCGACGACATTTTTCTCGCTCCCGTCACGCCCTCGATCGACGGGGGCGAAACGCGGCTGGAAGTGGCCGGCGCTATTGAATGGGAGCACGTCTGGTTCAGCTACTTCGCGCATGACGGGAACCGTCCCGGAGAAAATGGCCGCGACGGCCACTACGCGTTGCGCGATGTCTCGGTCAAAATCGCCGCCGGAGAGAAACTCGCGATCGTCGGCCGCACCGGCGCCGGCAAGTCCACGATGGTCAAGCTGCTGACCCGGCTGGTCGAGCCGAGCGCAGGCCGGGTCACGCTCGACGGACACGACGTGCGCGATCTGCCGCTGGGGGCGCTGCGCAAGACGGTCGGGATGGTACCGCAGGAGCCGACGCTGTTCTCGGACACGATGGCCCGCAACATCGCGTTCGGCCGCACCGATGCGTCGCTCGAGGAAATCGGCCGCGCCGCGCGCGTCGCCGGCCTCGAGGCCGATATAGCCGTACTGCCGCATGGCCTTGCAACGGTCGTTGGCGAACGCGGGATGTCGCTCTCGGGCGGACAAAAGCAACGCGTCACGATCGCGCGCGTGCTGGTCTACGACCCCGCAGTAGTGGTGCTCGACGACGCGCTTTCCAGCGTCGATACCGAGACTGAACGCGCCGTGCTCGATAGCCTGGTCGAGAGCGTGCGCGGACGTACCACGGTCGTGGTAAGCCATCGCGCATCCACCGTCCGCGACGCCGACCACATAATCGTGCTGGAGGACGGCGAGATCGCCGAGCGCGGCACGCACGCTGATTTGATGGCGCAGCGCGGGATTTACGCCGAGCTGTTCCATCGCCAGTTGGTGGAGGAGGAACTCGCGCGCTACTGAAGCGCGCCAGTCGATGAGGATGGAGATCGCGGCGGAAGAAAAACTGGGCCGCGTTTACGACCTGAAGCTGCTCAGGTGGGTATGGAGTTACGTCCATCCGTACCGGCGCCTGTTCTTTCTGTCCGTAGTGCTGATGCCGCTGAATTCGATGTTCGCGCTGGCGCAGCCCTACATCTGGAAGCTCACGATCGATCTGTTCCTGACTCACAACCGCGCCGTGCCGCCGCGATGGCTGCGGCCGGTGCTTGAGGCTTTCGGCTCGCACGGACTGTTGGCGATGGGCTTCGTGTACCTGTTGCTGGTGTTGGGCGAGTTTTCGACCTTCTACGGACAGTTCTACCTGACCATGATGGTCGCGCAGTACAGTCTGTCGGACCTGCGGATGGCGCTGTTCAAGCACGTCGAGCGCCTCCCGATGTCATTTTTCGATCGCACGCCGACGGGCAGGCTGGTCAGCCGGATGACCACCGATATCGACGCGATCAACGAGATGTTCAGCGCGGGCTCGCTCACAATGTTCATGGACGTGCTGACGATGCTGGGAATCGTCGCGATCATGTTCGCCTTCAACGCGCGCCTGGCGATATGGGCGATGTGCGCGGTGCCGCCGCTGCTGCTCATACTGAATTTCTTCGGCAGCCGCGCCCGCGTGGTGTATCGCGAGATCCGCGAACGGCTCGCGGCGCTCAATTCCTACCTGGCCGAGGCGTTGGCCGGGATGGCGGTAGTGCAGCTTTTCACGCGCGAGAAGCGGAGCCGCGAGGAGTTCGACGCGCTCAACATCAAGAGCCGCGATGCCCAAATGGTCGCCAACGTCTACGAGGCCGGCGTGTTTTCGGCGGTCGAGTCGCTCAGCTCGGCGACTATCGGGATTATCCTCTGGGCCGGCGGCAGCGAGGTGATCCGCCGGGTGATCACACTCGGCACATTGGTCGCCTTTATCGACTACGCGCAAAAGTTCTTCTTGCCGCTGCGCGACATTTCGAGCAAGTACACGACGCTGCAATCGGCGCTCGCCGCAATGGAGCGGATCGAAGCGTTGATGGAAACGCCGGCGTCGATCGCGAGTCCGCCTACGCCGCGCCGTCCGAGTCCCGTGCGCGGCGAGATTGTCTTTGACCACGTCGGCTTCGCCTACCGCGCAGGCGAGCCGGTGCTGCGCGATCTGAGCTTCACGGTCGAGCCGGGGCGCAAGATTGCGATCGTCGGCGCGACCGGCTCCGGCAAATCCACCATCATCAAGCTGCTCGCGCGCTTTTACGACGTCAGCGCCGGACGCATCATGGTCGACGGCGTCGACGTGCGCGAGTGGGACCTCACGGCGCTCCGCCGTGCGATCGGCCTGGTGCAGCAGGACGTCTTCCTCTTCGCCGGCGACGTGTTCGACAACGTCCGCCTTGCCCGCACCGACCTTGGCGAGGCCGAGGTGCGCCAGGCGCTCCGGCGCGCGCAGGCCCTGAACTTCGTCGAGCGGCTGCCCGACGGCTTGCACGAGGAAATCCGCGAGCGCGGCGCCAACCTCTCCTCCGGCCAGCGCCAACTCCTCTCGTTCGCCCGCGCGCTCGCCTACGATCCACGCGTGCTGGTGATGGACGAGGCGACCTCCAGTGTCGACAGCGAAACCGAGTCGCTGGTCCAGCGGGCGCTCGACGAGCTGCTCAAGGATCGCACGGCGCTGGTGATCGCGCATCGCCTCTCCACCATCGAGCGCGCCGATCGCATCCTGGTGCTGAGCCAGGGCGCGCTGCGCGAGAGCGGCACGCACGCGGAGCTGCTCGCCCGCCGCGGCCTGTATCACCGGCTGTTCGAGCTGCAATACGCGACCGCGGCCGAGCCGACTCGCCAGGCCGCGGACTGAAACCTTGGCGCCGCCCTCCGCAATGCGCGCGCTTGCCCTCGCTGTACTGCTGGCCTTGAGCGCCGGCGCGCTTGCCGGATGCGAGGCCGGGTACATCGCGCACGCGGCTTACGAAGAGAGCTGCCTGTTGTGGAGGCGAAAGCCGATCGACACGGTGCTCGCGCGCGGCGACCTGCAGCCCGAGGTCCGCGCCAAGCTCGAAACCGTGCTCAAGGTGCGCGAGTTCGCGGGCGACCGCCTCGGACTCAACGTCGGCCACGCCTACAGCAGCATCTCCGAGATCGACAAGGGAGCGATCGCATGGGTCGTGATGGCGGCGCCGCGCGACTCGCTCGAGCCCTATACCTGGTGGTTTCCGATCGTCGGACGAGTCCCCTATCGCGGCTACTTCAACAAGGATCGCGCCGACGCTGAGGCCGCCGAGATGGAGCAGCGCGGATATGACACGATGGTGCGGCCGGCGGTAGCGTTTTCCAGCCTGGGATTTTTCAACGACCCGTTGCTCTCCAATCTGCTGCGCCTTAGCCGCGTCGAAGTAACCGGCGTAATCATCCACGAGCTGTTCCATCGCACCTACTTCCTGGCGAGCGACGTGATGTTCGACGAATCGGCGGCGACCTACGTCGGCGGCGCGGGCGCGGTCAAGTTCTTTGAAGCGTCCGAGGGGCCCGGCTCCGCCGACGCCGAGGCCGCGCGCGAGGTGCTCGACGCCGATCTGAAGTTTGGGCATTTTTTGAACGACGAGGCAGAGCGCCTGGTCGAGCTTTATAAGAGCGGGCTTCCGCGCGAGGAGATCTTAAAGCGCCGCGCTGCCATCTTCGCCAGCATCAACACCGACTACGCGCAGCTCAAGCCGCATCTGTCGGGATTGGAACGCTTCGATCTCGATAAGGAACCGATCAACAACGCGGTGCTGATCAATTACCTGATTTATTTTCACGACCTCGACACTTTCGCCAAACTCGAGCACATCTATGGCGGCAACCTGCACGACACCATCAAGGCTATCATCGCGCTGGCCGAGTCGGACCCGGAAAATCCCTTCGATCCGATCGAGCGGATGGCCCGCGCCGGCGCGCTGCCCGCCGCCGGGCCGCAATCGGCATCCAGCGCCGCGCCGTCTCCGGCGCCTGGGGTTACGAGCACCAGCCAGTAGGTCTGGCTGGAGTAATGCGGGGAAAAGGATCCGTCGCTTCGCGGAGATCGTTCGCTGACGCTCAGGATGACCGGAAAGGGAGCCTTTCGTTGTCACTTCGTGTTTGTAAACGGCGTGGCGTTGTGGGCGAGTATGGGCCGCGATTCAGAATCGAAATCCAATTTGTACCTCGGCGCGATACGCACAAGGTGCGGGAAGGAACTATCTATGCTCAGTAAGCGCTCGTGTTCGGCTGGCAGTGCGATATTGGTGATGCTGATTTTCATTTTGTTGTCAATTTCAACGAAAGCCGCATCCGCGGACAACTCGAAGTTCCCGTTCGGATGCCCGGTAAAAGAGGGCTACGTCAATGTCACCGGCGGCAAGGTCTGGTACGAAATCGTGGGTAGCGGCGATGCGATACCATTGATCGTGCTGCATGGCGGCCCCGGTTTCACCCATGATTACCTGGAACCGCTGGGCGCACTTTGCAAAGAAAGGCCGGTCGTATTCTACGACCAACTGGGCGCCGGAAAATCAGATCGTCCGCATGACAAGTTGCTATGGACGGTCGACCATTTCGTCAAGGAACTCGCTCAACTGCGAACCGCGCTCGGCCTCAAGCGCGTGCACATCCTCGGGCATTCGTCGGGAACCGTGCTGCTGACCGACTATGCATTGACCCAGCCTCAGGGTGTCGTAAGCGTGATATTCTCCGACCCGCTCTGCTCGTACCCCGAATGGGAGAAAGACGCGGTCATCTATCGCAAAGAGCTTCCTGCCGACACGCGTGCCATCCTGGACCGCCACGAGGCGTCGGGATACACCGATTGCCCCGAGTACCAGGGCGCCCTTGTCCAATACTACAAGCTGCACGTGTGCAGGCTCCCGGTATGGCCCGACTCTCTCGAACGTTCGTTCGCCGGACACAATGACGAGGTCTACGTCGCGATGCAGGGCACCAATGAGTTCTCATGCACTGGAAACCTGAAGGACTGGGATCGGACCGCGCGTCTGAAGGAAATCAAAACTCCCTCACTCTACATCGCGGGCCGCCTGGGAAGTGAGACTAGCGTGCGTGCAACGACGATATGCCACAACGCGCTGCCCGGCTCGGAGATGGTGATCTTTGAAGAGAGTTCACACATGCCCATCTATGAAGAACCGCACAAATACCTGAAGGTGGTGCGCGATTTCATCAACCGCGCGGAGCATCGCGCGCCGGCACCTTGAATTTGATGGTTGAGAAGAGCGGCCATCGTTAGAACATGGTCGTCAGGAAAAGCGCGCCGCCGCAGACTCCAACCGCCATCGAGCCGTACCAGACCAAGCGCACGCGAGTGAGCGCCGCCACCGCGCCAAGCGCGATCGCCACCTGGAACAGCGCGACGCTGTTGGCGAACCGGTGATGCAGATGCATCAGATGGTCGGCCTCGACTGACTTTCTGTCGCGCTCACGCTCCTTGTCTTGGGCGACCCGCGCAATGTCGGCTTGTTCGCGCGCGTAACGCTGGCGCTCTTCTTCGAATGACGCGGGAGGCTGTTTGCCCAACGCGAGCCAGGCCGACTCGGACGCCCGCTGGATCGCGGACTTGATCCCCTTGGCCTGGTAGGCCGCCCACTGGTCGGAAGCCTCGGCCTGGAGTCTGGTCGCTTCGGTCTTTAGAACCAGCGCCTCGTTGACGGTTCCGCCCGCGCGCAGCGCGGACACTGCCGCCAGGGCCGCAAACAGCGCCGTGGTCAGCGCGATCATCTTGAGCATCGAGCCTCCCTCGCGCTCGAGCTCTTCGTGAATCTCTTCGTGCAGCTTTTCGGTGCCGACTTCCATTTCTTCGGGCACGTCTTTCCTCCGAGCAACCGAATCGAAATCGCCGTGGCCGTTGCTAGAGAGTCGCAAGCGCCTCGTCGAGTGCGGCGGTGATCTCGTGCTCGCGGCCGCCGAAAAAATGATCGGCGCCGGGGATGATCTTGACCCGCGCCAAAGGTCCCAGCCGCTCGGCCAGCGCCGCCAGATGGTTCGCCGAACAATACGAATCCTGATCGCCGGCGAGCAGCACGATAGGCTTGGTAATCGCGCCGAGCGCCGACGCATCGATCATCCCGAGCGGCAGCGCGACCGCGACGATCGCCGCGACCTCCTCCCCGCTCGCCGCCGCGCGCACCGCCGTCATCGCGCCGAACGAATACCCGGCAAGCACCGCGCCGTCGGCGCGCACTCCCTTTTGCGCGGTCAGAAAATGGATCGCTGCGATCGCGTCGTCGGCCTCGCCCTTGCCGTTGTCGAACTCGCCCTCGCTCTGGCCGACGCCGCGAAAGTTGAAACGCAAGGTCGCAAAGCCGCGCGCGTGCAGCGCTTCCAGCACGGCGTCGACCACGTTGTTGTACATCGAACCGCCATAAAGCGGATGCGGATGGCATACGACAGCCGCTCGATGCGGCCCGGCGCCGCCAGGATAGGCGATCATGCCTTCGAGAGTGAGGTCGCCGGACCTGAACGTGACGCGCTCCTCCTTCATTGCTCCTTTCTCCATTGGTCCCTTCCTCGCATTGAACCTTTCCTCGAAGTTTTCAGCTGCTGCTCGGATTGAAATGTCGCTCAGATTGAAAGTGTTACTTTAAGTGCTGCCCGCGATCCGGACCGTCTCCGCGGCTCTGCCTCTGCGACGCCCTGCTATACTACATCGGCGCCCGATGGACGAATTGTTCAAATCGGATTCGGAATCGGCGCCGAAATTTGCCGCCGACCGGATGCTCGCGCGGCTCGCGCGATGGCTTAGGCTGCTCGGCGCCGACGTGCTTTTTGACTCGTCACTGGGCGGCGGCAAGCTGCTCAGACAGGCCCGCGCCGAGGGCCGCATCACGCTGACACGCGACAAGCGTCTGCGCACCGCCTCCGACGCGCTCTATCTCGAAAATAGCCTGTTCCGCGATCAGCTCCGCGAAGTCCTTGCCCGTTTTCCGTTCGATCCGCGCCGCGGAGCTTTCACCCGATGCTCGCACTGCAACGAGCCGCTCGCCGAGGCCGGCCGCGATACGGTCGTGCGCCGCGTGCCGCCCTTCGTCTATGCGAGTCAGGAACGCTTCTCCCGCTGCCCGCGATGCGGCCGGATCTACTGGGGCGCGACCCATCCCGAACGCATCCGCCGCGAACTCGACGCGATGGGCTTGTAGCCTTAGGCTCCGCGCAGCCCGCAGGCGCGGCGCCACTCGCGACGCTGTCGGCGCTGCGATCGCGGACCGCCGATGCTAAGATTTATGCCATGACGCCAGGCGGAAAATTTATCACCCTCGACGATAAGCTCTACAACTACATGCTCGCGCACGGGCAAAACGACGATCCGGTGCTGCCCGACCTGATACGGGAGACACAGGAAAAGCTGGGGCGGCGGGCCGGGATGCAGATCGCGCCCGAGCAGGGGACATTCATGACGATGCTAGCGCGCGCGATCGGCGCACGGCGCGCGATCGAGGTCGGGACATTTACCGGCTATAGCGCGATTTGCATCGCCCGCGGCCTCACCGCCGAAGGCAGCCTGCTCTGCTGCGATGTGAGCGAGGAGTGGACCGCGATCGCGCGGCGGTACTGGGAGAAGGCGGGCGTCGCCGGTAGGATAACGCTCAAGCTGGCGCCGGCGCTCGATACGCTGCGCGCGCTACCGTCCGACGCGACGTTCGACTTCGCCTTCATCGACGCCGACAAGACCAACTATCGCCACTACTACGAGGAAGTGCTGCGCCGCACGCGAGCGGGCGGGTTGATCCTGGTCGACAACGTGCTGTGGGACGGAGCGGTGCTCGACGAAAATGATCAGACCGACGATACGAAGGCGATCCGCGCCTTCAATGATTTCGCGGTGACCGACAAGAGAGTGGAACTCGTGATGCTGCCTATATCCGACGGCCTAACGATCGCGCGCAAGCTTTAGGAATGCGAACTACGTCCAAGGGGGCGTTGCATAACGAAGTGGACCCCCTTTGATTCCCTCTCCTTGTTGTCCAAGGAGAGGGTTAGGGAGAGGTTCAGCAGTTCGTGTTTACCACCCCGCTCGAAGCGGACAAGCGTTCTTAGAACCTCTCCCGCCGCTCACGATGCTCGCGGCGACCTCTCCTCGGACAAGGAGAGGTTTTTCAAGGCTGGTAGAGCGAAGAACTGAACTGCCTCTCCCGATGGGAGAGGCCGCCAGCCGTCGCGGAGAATAGGTGAAGAACCGAATACGGCGCGCTCGTTTTCGAGCGCGCAGAGCGGAATCAGCCGGCCAGTTCGCGGCGGAACCAGTCCATCGCGAGCGCCGTGCCTTCGCGCAGCGAGACCTTCGGCGTAACCCCGAGCAGCGTGCGCATCCTGGTGTTGTCGGGCACGCGGCGCGGGATGTCCTCGTAGCTCTGGCCATAAACGTCGGCCTGGCTGACGAATTTGATCTTCGATTTGCCCGCGCCGTAGAGCTCGATCATCAGGTTGGCAAACTCCAGTACGGTGGTCTCGACGTCGGTGCCGATATTGATCGCCTGGCCGTCGGCCGCCGGATTGATTCCGGCCGCGACCGTGGCGGCGACCGCGTCGGTGACGTAAGTGAAGCATCGCGTCTGCTTACCGTCGCCAATCACGGTAAGATCGGCGCCGCGCAGCAACTGACCCATGAAGATCGTGAACAGGCGGCCGACGTCGACCCGATCCAGCCGCGGCCCATAGATGTTGAAGTAGCGCACCACTGTCACCGGCAGGCCGAGCTTGTGATAGGCGAAACAGAAATGCTCGCCCACTGCTTTCGAGGTCGAGTAGCACCAGCGATCGATCGTTGTCGCACCCAGCACGCGGTCGTCGTCCTCTTTCCACGGCACCTTGGGATTGCGTCCGTAGACCTCGGAGGTCGAACTGAAAACCAGGCGCCGTCCGTGTTTATAGGCCGCCTTCAGCACGTTCTGCGTGCCGTTGACGTTGACGTTGAGCGTCTCGTAAGGATCGCCGACGTAGTGCTCGACACCCACGACCGCGGCGAGATGGTAGATGAGGTCGGCCTTGGACACGAGGCTGTCGATGAGCTCCAGGTTGAAGACCGTGTCGTGGACGTAATGGAAGCGCGGATTGTCGAGGAGATGGCGCACCTTGGCGATCGCGCCGGTGTCGAGCACGAAAACCTCATCGCCGCGTGCGATGAACGCGTCGCTCAGATGCGAGCCCAAAAAGCCCGCGCCGCCCGTAATCAGAACCCGCATGCTCCCTCCGCTATTCCAGTCGCGCGCCGCCACGAGGGCCAGCGCCGTGCGAAACTTCAGACAAAACTCCGGACAAGATTTCAGCCGCCACGCCCTCCGGCGCGCCGTCGAACTGCGCCCGCGTAATCAGCAGACTGCCCTCGCCCGCCGCGACTTCGACTGCGCCGCAGCCGGCGGTCGACACGATCTCGCCCGGAGCGCCGCGCCGTCCCACTTCGGCGGCAATTCTGATTTCCCATACAAGGAGCTTGCGCCCGTTAAGCCAGCAGAACGCCCCCGGATAAGGATGGGTCACGGCGCGCACGAGATTGAAGATGCGCCGCGCGGGCCATCGCCAATCGATTCGCCCGTCCTCGGCGCGGCGCCGGCCGAAGTAGCTGCCACGCGAAACGTCCTGCGCGCGGCGTGGCGCGCGCCCGGCCGCGATCAGCGGATGCATCTCGGTGAGCAACGCGACGCCGAGCGGGACCAGTTTGCGGTAGAGCGTAAGCGCCGTGTCGCCGTCGTCGATCGGGACCGAGCGCTGACCCACGATATCGCCGGCGTCGGCGCGCGCGACCATGTGATGCAGCGTCACGCCGGCCTCGCGCTCGCCGTTGACCAGCATCCAGTTGACCGGCGCGCGGCCACGGTAGGCCGGCAGCAGCGAGCCGTGCAGATTGTACGCACCGAGCGGCGCCGTGCGCAGAATCGCGTCGGGCAGCAGGTTGCGATAGTAAAACGAATAGATGATTGCCGGACGGATCGCGGCAATCCGCTCGATCCACGGCTGGTCGAGGCTCTCCGGCGTGTAGACCGGCACGCCGTGACTTCGTGCCAGGCCGGAGCAGGAACGCCACCAGATTTCTTCGTGCGAATCATCCTCATGCGTGAACAGGGCAGCCACCGGCGCGCCCATCTTCAGCAGCGCCTCCACGCATCCGTAGCCCATCTCGTGGTAGGCGAACAGCAGGCATCGCGCGGCGCTCGCCTGCGCAGTTACAGCGTGAGGATTTTTGGCGGCCACGTTTTCTTCAGCGGCGTTCCGGCGAAGCGGATTCGTCGCCATGCACGGCGCGCACGATATAGGTCGGGCGTTTGCGCACCTCGAGATAGATGCGCCCGACGTACTCGCCGATTAGGCCCACGGCGAGCAGCACGAAACCCAGCACCAGGAAGTTGAGCGCGAACAACGTCCACAGCGCGCCTTCCTGCTGCGGACCGTAGAGGATGCGATGGGCGAGGAGCACCAACACCAACAGCGCGTCGAGCACGAACACCAGGATTCCGGCGACGCTCACCGCCTGAATCGGCATCATCGAGAAACCGGTGATGAGGTTGAGGCTCAGATGGGCAAGACGGAACAGGTTGTACCTGGAGCTGCCGCTCTGGCGCTCGTCGTGGCCGACCGGTATCTCGGCCACGCGCTTGGCGAACGAGTTGGCCAGCGCCGGAACGAAGGCGGCCTTTTCGTCGCAGGCGACGACGGTGTCGACGATGTGGCGGCGGTAAGCGCGCAGCATGCATCCATAGTCGTGCATCGGCACGCCCACGATCATCGAGGTCACGCGGTTTTGCAGGTTCGAAGCGAAGCGGCGATAGGCGAAGTCGTGGCGCACCTCGCGCCATCCACCGACCACGTCGTTGCCTTCATCGATCGCGGCAAGCAGCCGCGGAATTTCCTCGGGCGGGTTCTGCAGGTCGGCGTCGAGCGTCACCACGATCTCGCCGCGGCACTGGCGAAAGCCGGCCAGGATCGCGGAGTGCTGGCCGAAGTTGCGCGCGAGTTCGATCACACGCACCGCGCCTTGCGCGCTCGCGGCGATCTCGCGCATGAGGTCGAGCGATTGGTCGGCCGAGCCGTCGTCGACGAACAGGACTTCCCACGGCCGTCCGCACGCGCGCATCACCGGCTCCAGCCGGGCCCACAGCGCTCGCAGATTCGCGGCCTCGTTGTAGACCGGAATCACGACCGACACGAGCGATCTGTCCGCTGCCGTCGCCGGCTCGCGAATCGCGGTTATCTTTTCGGCTGAGCTCAAATTTTCCCGCAAGTGACGCACATTCGGCACAGAACGACCGGACGCCGCGTCGTGCGCAATTGTTACAAACGACCCCGTGAAGTTAAAGACGATACCGCGCCGGCGAATCGACGGAAAGAGGCACTTTCGTATCTGAAGAGCGGTTGACGGCGCGCGCCGCCGTCCGCAGACTCTTGCGATCATGTCCGCGACGCCGCGCGCGCTACCCGCACCATCAGTACTCCTGGCAGAGCGCAACCGGCCGCTCCGCCTGCTGGTCTGCGCGATGCTCGCGGCGATCCTTTATCTACCCGCGCTCGGCCGTCCCGCGCTCTGGGAGCCTGACGAGGGACGTTACGCGGAAATCGCGCGCGAGATGGTGCTCGCGCACGACTACGTGACCCCGCGCGACAACTGGGTGCGCTATTTCGAAAAGCCGCCGCTCGTCTATTGGGCCGAGGCGCTTTCGATAAAGCTGATCGGCGCCAATGAGCTGGCTGTGCGTCTGCCGGCCGCGCTCGCGAGCGTGGCCGAGGTCACCGTGACGGCGGCGCTGGGCGAGGCGATGTTCGGCGCGTCGGTGGGACTCGCCGCCGCCATCGTCCTCGCACTCTCTCCGCTGGTTTTCGGCTTCGCCCGTTTTGCCACGCTCGATCCTGCGCTCGCGCTTTTCATTACCGCGGCGCTCGGCGCGTTCTGGGCCGCAGCGCGCGCGCCGGGCTTTGACAGCGCGGCGGGCCGCCGATGGTTCCTGCTGTCGGGGGCGATGACCGCCGCGGGCACGCTCACTAAAGGCCCGGTGGCGCTGGTGCTGACGGGCGCTGTCGGGCTCGCCTGGCTGCTCGGTCAGCGGCGCGCGCGTGAGATTCTCCGGATGCCCTGGCTTGGCGCGATAGCGATCTATACGGCCATCGCGGCGCCATGGTTCGTGGTCGCGGCGCGGCGCAATCCGGAATTTCTGCGCTTCTTTTTCATCCACGAACACGTCGAGCGCTATCTGGAAAACGCCGAGCATGGATGGGGTCCGTACTTTTTCGTGGGTGTAGTGATAGCCGGGATGTGGCCGTGGATCTTTTTCGTGCCGATGGGCGTGCGCGAACTGATGCGTGTGCGGGGCGGCGGCGATGAATCGGAGGCGCGCGCGCGGCGGCCCGATGCGCGAGCTTCGCTGGCCTTTTTGCTTTGGTGGTTCGGGATCATCCTGGTCTTCTTCTCGATCCCGCGCGCCAAGCTCGGCTCGTACATCCTGCCCGCGCTTCCGCCACTCGCGATCGTCGCCGGCTACGCGCTCTGCCGCCTGCCTCGACTCAAAGTGTCCAGCCTGCGCAAGCTCTTGCCCGCGCTTCCGCCACTCGCGATCGTCGCCGGCTACGCGCTCTGCCGCCTGCCTCGACTCGAAGTGTCCAGCCTGCGCAAGCTCTTCGGCGCGCTCGCGCTGCTCAACCTTGCTGCGACCGCCGCAATCGCGATCGCGCGCGCGTATTTCGCTTCGCAGGGCGAATCCTTGCTCCTCACCGACGCGCTCGCCGCCATGGCCGCGCTAACAGCGGCGTCGCTCGCGTGTCTTGCGATCGCATGGCGCGGAAGCAACGTCACGGCCGCGATCGGCGCGCTCGCGCTCGGCGCCGTGGTGGCGCTGGGCGTGATGGGCAAGGCGCGAATGGACGCAGAGCCGCTAGGATCGTATCGCGAACTCGCGCACGCGATTGTCCCGTACCTCGCTCCCGGATGCCGCCTCGCGTCGTATCACCATTTCGTCCAATCGTTGCCGTTTTACACCGGCTATCGCGAGGCGCTGGTCGACTATCGCGGAGAGCTGGCGCCGTTCGGCCTCGGCCCCGACGCGCGCGAGAGCTTTATTGCAACCGACGCCGGCCTCGCGCAACTCTGGCATGGTCCGGGATGCGCGGTGCTGGTGGTCAATCAAAACGACCTCCCGCACGTCCGCGCTCTGTTGGGTCCAGGCGCAACGATCATCGGGTGCGGGGGCAAAAAGCTCGCTCTCTACAATCGGGCGATCGCCGAACCGGCAGGGGCGCGCTTCTGCAAGCCGGATCCGTCTTCCTGAAAGGGGTACTTGGTTTCACAGCGCGCTAATTGTAAGTTTCTTATGTTGTACGTTTGTCTGACGGACGCCGCCTTGCGCTCGGCGGGGGGGACGGTGGATGGCTGCCGTACGGGAAACCGAAGAAACCGTGAATTCCGGGAGCGAGATCAAGTCCGTCCCGGCCCCAAGTCTCGCGACGGGACCGAAACCACCAGCGATCAGCTCAAGCCCGGCGGTGAAACCAAGCCCGCGGCAGCGATCAAAACCGAGAGTGCCGCCGCGGCTCTTTCGTCGTCGGCGGAACCGTCAAAAGCGGGTGCCGATAGCGAGTCCAGCCTGGGCAAGACGTTGGCGGCGGCACGCGAGCGGCGCGGCGTCTCGCGCGCCGACGTCGTCGCGGAGACTCGCATCCCCGCTCATTACCTCGGGATGATCGAGAGCAGCGATTACAGCCTCATCTCGGACCAGCTTTACCTGATGCCGTTTCTGCGCCGCTATGCCGCCTTTCTCAACCTCGACGGCGAAGAGGTCGCGATGCGCTTTGTGCGCGAGGTGCAGCGCGCCGAGGTCGCGGCGGTGCCGCGGATGTCCGAGCCGCTCGCCATGCACGATCGCAAGCGCGTGCCTTGGGGACGCGTGGCCGCAGTGATAGTCGTGCTCTCGGCGATTGTCGTGCTCTACATCATCGCCTCCGAGCATCATCGCGGCGAATTCGGTGTCCATCAGTCTTCGCCGCCGGCCGTGCCCTCCGCATCGGGCGGCGCAATACCGCCAGCCGACGTCGCGCCAGCGCCGATGGCCGCACCTGCGCCGATGACAGCGCCGGCCCCGATGGCCGCGCCGGCACCGCAGGCCCCGGCTCCTGCGCGGCTGCCCGAAACCAGCGTCGTTGGCGGTCCGACGGCGCCGGCTGCCAAACGCGTGGGAAAGGCTCCTCCCTCGCGCGCGACCACACCTGCCGACAGCATGAACGAATAGCTGGCCGCGCAGTGGGTATCGCCGCGGCGATACTCCAAACGATAGCTCTTAAGCGACGCTCCTAGTGGAGCACGCTGTTGGCGATTTCCTCGGCGATGAGCTTGCGCGCCTCGTGGGAGTCGAAGCCCGGATGCGCCACCGCGACGACGGTCAACTCGCTACCATCGCCACCGGCGGTCACGCGCACGACGAAAATCGTGTCATACACGGCGCTCGCCGCGCGTTCACGGCGCGCCTCATCGAGCGGGCTGTTGCGCTGATACGGCTGCATGTAGGGCGGTATCGCCGAGCGCTGTTGCGCCGTCGCCGGCGGCACCGGCCATTGCGTCATCGGCAATGGCGGACGGCTCATCGGATCGGGCCGCTGCTGCATCTGGCCCTGCTGCTCGTAACTGTTGACGTCGTTTTTCGAGTGCGAGTTGCCCTCGGCCGCGCTCGTGCCATCCGCGTTGGGGTCGCTGTCCTGATCCTGATCTTGCGCCGCCTGTTCCGGCAGCGGCGGCGGCCTGACGCCAGCCTGTTTGAGCAGCGCGACCGCGTCACCATTGCCGGGCGCGACCTCGTTGAGCGACATCCCCGGCTCCAGCGCGCGATGCGTCAGCGTGACGGTCAAGGTCAATTCCGAGGTCGCGCTGGCGCTCGCCAGCCGCCCCGCCACCTGGAAGTCCTGGCTCAGGACCTGTTGCAGCACCGGGTCGGTCGCGATCACGCCGAGCGGAATCGTTGGGGGCACGGGCAGCTTGCCGCCGACCTTGACGACTATCTGCGGTGCCTCAACGGCGCGCGCCGGCTCTGCGCCAACGCCTGCAAGCGCGGCAATCAGCGCGGCAAAAAAGAGGGCATCAACGACGACGGCGCTCTCGACCGATCGCAAGCGGTCATGTCGCATGCGATCTTGGAATTTCGCCGGCAGTCCTCGCATCGGTACTCCCCGTAGCGGCGCTCCGTGATTCAGGGCAGCTTCTGCTGGAGCACTTCCTGCGCGCGCGCGGCGCGCCATTTGACCAACTGCTCGGCAAGGTCCTCGCGGCTGAGCGCGAGAATCGCGATTGCGAACAAGCCTGCGTTGGCGGCGCCGGCCTTTCCAATCGCCATCGTCGCCACCGGCACGCCACGGGGCATCTGCACGATCGACAGCAGCGAATCGATTCCGCTGAGCGCCGTCGTCGGCATCGGCACGCCGATCACCGGCAGTATGGTCTTGGCCGCGATCACACCGGGCAGATGGGCCGCGCCGCCGGCGCCCGCGATCATCACTTGCAGACCGCGCTCCATGGCGGAGGCGGCGTACTCCAGCGTGAGGTCGGGCGTGCGATGTGCGGAGAGAATCCTCACTTCATGCGATACTTTAAATTCGCTCAGAGCCTCGGCCGCTGCCGACATGTGCTCCCAATCGCTCTTGCTCCCCATGATTATGCCGACGAGCGGCGATGTGGCCTGGGCCATCGGTGAACTCCTCTCTCGCGTGCTTTCGACGAAACGAGGCTTGTCCGCCCGGCGCACGGTTGTCAAGCCGCATCGGGACACGTAATCACTGTTAGGTCCGTGTCAGTTTCGGGGCTACGACTGGCGCGGGCGCAACGATGGCGACGCCGATACCAATCAACCAGTGCGCCTTCAGGCTCGACGAAGTCGCGGCCGCAACCGGCGGCGAGATGTTCGGCGCGCCTGACACGATCGTGCGTGGAGTGACGAGCGACACGCGCTCGCTCGCCGCCGGCGCCCTGTTCGTGGCGCTTCGCGGCGTTGAGCGCGACGGCCATTCTTATCTGGCCGAGGCGGCGCTCCGCGGCGCTGCCGCCGCCATAGTCGAGCGCGGCCGCCGTCCCGCCGACGCGCTTGGCCTTGCAGCGGTCGAAGTTGACGACACGCTCGCCGCCCTAGGCGCCCTCGCGCGCCATCATCTGCATCGCACGCGCGCGGCCCATCCGCTCGCATGCGTCGCGATCGGCGGCGCGGTGGGCAAGACCAGCACCAAGGAGCTTTGTGCAGCCGTGGTGCGTGCGCTTTTCGGTGAAACGCTGGCCACGCCGGGCAACCTCAACAATCTTATCGGCGTGCCCATGACCATCTTCACGCTCACCGAGCGCCATAGCGCCGCGGTGCTCGAGTGCGGCACTAACACGCGCGGCGAGATTGTGCGCCTGGCACGAATAGTCGAGCCCGACGTCGCCGCCGTGCTCAACGTCGACGTCGAGCACAGCGAAGGGCTGGGCAGCCTCGAGGAAATCGCCGACGAAGAGGCCGCGCTGTTCACCACCGCGCGCCGCGCGGTGGTGGCCTGCACCGAGGAGCGCCTGGTGATGGAGCGTATCCCGCGCGGCGCCGAGGTCGTGACCTTCGGCGCCGCGCCGGACGCCGACGTGCGAATCGCGGCGCGCGCCCCGGCCGTGGCCGGCGCTGCGCGTTCGCACATAACGCTCGCGCTCAGCCCGCGGCTGGTCGCCGCGGGCGCGCCGGCGCTGCTCGGCGCCGCGGCGGCGCTGCTCGGCGCCGCGGCGGCGCGCAATGC
>WNFC01001485.1_pt1 | contig 24701 bp, 26 predicted proteins | sample 5400541 | NCBI WGS metagenome assembly WNFC01 (sample SAMN13153342, study PRJNA577476) | soil metagenome | isolation source: 120 cm saprolite under Douglas fir tree site 2 hole 2 replicate 1 | place: USA:California | collected 2015-04-18 | reverse complement strand
TATCCGAAGGGCCGCTGGGGCCGTCCGATACGCAGACCGGCCTCCGAAGTAACTTTCTTCGAACAATGGGGAGCTTACGAACAGAGAGTAGAGGAGAGTTGAGCAAGGAACGAGAGCAGCAAAGGCAACCCCCACCCTACCCTCCCCTGACCAGAAGTGTCGAATTTTGCTTTTTACCGTTTGTCATCCTGACGTGAAAGTAGAGCTTCGGTCATGCAGGATTGTGCGCCCCCCGGTCCGTCATTCTGAGCCAGCCATGCTGAAGGCGTGGCTGTGTCGAAGAATCTCGCGGCGCATTTCTTTCGCGCCGTGATTTCTTCGCGGTGCTGGCATCGCTGAATCACGCGGCAAAAAATAATGCCGCGCGAGATCCTTCGACTTCGCTCAGAGTTTGTGAATGAATTGAATTTTTCGCAAAACCAATTCACTCACAAACTCTCAGGATGACAGAAAGGAACTCATGGCATAATGACGGAGTGACCGCATCATCAGCGGCCTCGGTCAGAGGGGGAGGATCTCCCAAGGCTGCGGCACGCGGTACCAGCGATTGTTCGAAGAAGAACCGGCATGCAATTTGCGCGGCTTGCGCGAGAACCCCAGAGATCTGTGCCCAGATCGATACGTAGTGCGAAATCGGCATATGCTCTAAGAGGAATCATTACGGCCAGGGCTCCTAATTCCTCCCCCTGACCAGGGAAGAGGAGGGCCTGCCCTGAGGAGCGGCCGCGACGAATGGGTTAGGAGGGGTGGTCCGGAAGCGATTAGCTGCCGGCAGTGATCGAGTATGCATAGCCTCGATAATTTACTGAACGAATTGCGGCGGGCAGCGAGTAGCAGCGATCTCGCCGCAGTCGCGGACGCAGTGCGGCACGCGATCCGAAAAAAGCCGTTTGTCACCCAGATCGGCTCATCGCAGCTCCTCCACACGGAACCCGGCCTGACGCTACTTCATACGATCGTAAATCCTGGTTTCGTGTCTCCTCCACATGACCATCGCACGTGGGCGGTGATCGGCGTGTATCACGGCCAGGAAGACAACACCTTCTATCGTCTGATCGGCGAGAGCCGCCATATCGAGGAAATCGGCAGCCGCAATCTGATGCAAGGCGAAGTTCTCAGGTTAGCGGCGGACGCAATCCACCAAATCGCCAATCCGCTTGGCGACAAGCTGATCGCTTTACACGTCTACGGCAAGAATATCTTCGAGATCGAACGGAGCGCATGGGATCCGGCGATCGGCAATGAACGGCCATTTACCCTCAAGCTGGCCGCACGTGGAACGGTCCGGCCTTGATGCGCTTTTCGTCGCCATCCTGCGCGAAATCGAAGAGTCCAGCTCACTCATTTTTGGGGGCGCGATTCCTCCCTATGCTGCATGAGCTCTTGACCGCGCGCCGTGCGACCCAAATATTAGATGTGCCAGGTTACGAAACCAATCGAATCGAGGCTGAATACAAATGGCGCGAATGGAAGAACAAATTCGGAGTCTCAAATACCCCGGTGGGGTCGATGCGGACGGTCACATCCTTGAAGACACAAAATTGTGGGAGAGTTACTGCGAGGCCAAGTACAAGGCTACCGCCCTTCGCATCAAAGACGATGGCGATGGGCTCCAGTATTTCGAAATCGCCGGCAAACCGTCGAAGGTAAATCGTAAAGGCAGTTTCGGCGGTCTCGCCGCGATGGGCGAGGTTACCCGCGAGAAAGGGTCCTTTGATCCCCGCCGCAAGTATGGCGAGAATGCGCCGTTCGGCGCGATGGACGCGAAAGAGCGCGTCCAACGGCTCGATAAGGAAAACCTCCGGGCCGCGATAATTTACCCGAGTATCGATCTGTCGTGGGAAACCGAATGCGACGACGTTGATTATGCGCAGGCGATGACCCGCGCCTATAACCGCTGGGTCGTTGACTGGTCTTCGGATAGTGGCGGGCGGTTGATTCCGGTGGCTCATCTGTCGCTCGGCGATCCTGCCGCGGCCGCCGCCGAACTGGAGCGCGCGGTTAAGGCCGGACATAAGGGCGGCTGGGTGGTCCAGTTCACGATGACGCGCAAGCCGCACGCCCATCCCGATCACGACGTGCTGTTTGCTAAAGCCCAGGAACTCGACGTTCCGATCGGGCTCCATGTCTCGCTCGAACCGCAATGGTGCTGGCCGGGACGCTACGACCGCGAATATGTGCGCCATCAGACATTCTTTCTTAACGTCACTGCCTCGGACGCGATTCGCCACGGGCTCACTAGCTTCATGCAGTACGGCACCTTTGACAAGTTTCCGCGCTTAAAGATCGTGTTGCTGGAAGTCGGCGCCGGATGGATTGGCTATTGGCTGGATCGGATGGACGCGGTGTACGACAGTGTGATGGGCCGCGGCGTGCCGTTGAAGGAAAAGCCGAGCTATTACTTCAAGCGTAACGTCTGGATTTCCGCTGATCCGGACGAGCATTCGCTGCCGGCGATGATGCAGCTATGCGGCGAGGACCGTTTTTTCTGGGCCTCGGATTTCCCGCATCCCGACCACACCGGCAACTATATCGAAGAACTCGAGGAATGCGCCGATAAGCTCACGCCGAGCGCACGCCAGAAGCTACTCGGCGAGAACGTGCTGCGCGCGTATAATTGCAAATAGGACGACGTTCGGCGCTCCCCTGGTCACGGCGAGGCCTTTACTGGATATGAAAACGCCCGCGAGTGGAGTCCATTCGCGGGCGTTGTGTCATCAGTACGAGCTGCAGACTAATTCACGGTCCAGGTGTCGCCACTATTGAGTAATGCCTGCAGGTTCCCAGGACCCTGCTTGGCCTTTGCCTCCTGGAGTTGATTGTTCATCGCTGCGTCAAAGGTCGGGCGGGAGGTTGCGTAGAACACTCCGAGCGGTGTGGGCAGCGGCGGTTCGAAATTCCCCAACATAAACGCAAGCGCCAGATTGGTTTCGTCGTGCACCACCAGGTCCTTGTCGGTGATGCCGTTACCGAGCTGCAAGACCTCGGGACGTTGGCCGTTCATCCGAATGCCCTTGTCCTTATTCTTGCCGAAGATAAGCGGCTGGCCGTGTTCGAGGACCAGTTGATGATCGGCTTTGATTTGCTTGTCGCTCAGTTCGTTGAACGCGCCATCGTTGTAAATGTTGCAGTTCTGCAGGATCTCCATGAACGAAGCGCCGCGATGCGCATGCGCCCGTTTGAGCATATCGCCCAGATGCTTCTGCTCAACGTCTACTGTGCGGCAGACGAAGCTCGCGTGAGCGCCCAGCGCCACGGTTATCGGATTGAACGGAAAATCCACCGAACCGGCAGGCGTGGACTTGGTGACCTTGCCGACTTCCGAAGTCGGTGAATACTGCCCCTTGGTCAGTCCGTAGATCTTGTTGTTGAACAACAGGATCTTCATATCGATATTGCGGCGCAGGCAGTGAATCAGATGATTGCCGCCAATCGAGAGACCGTCGCCATCACCGGTCACCACCCAGACGTCGAGATCGGGCCGCGTGACTTTGAGCCCAGTGGCAACCGCGGGCGCGCGCCCATGAATAGTATGGAATCCATACGTATTCATGTAGTACGGAAAGCGGCTCGAACATCCGATGCCCGAGATGAAAACCGTATTCTCGCGCGGAATACCGAACTCGGGCATTATTTTTTGTACCTGGGCGAGGATGGCGTAGTCGCCACAGCCGGGGCACCAGCGTACTTCCTGGTCGGAAACGAAATCTTTGCGGGTAAGTGCCGTAGCCATATTGTTCAGCCCTCCAGGGCGCGGCTGATCCGATTGTTGAGTTCGCTCACCTTGAACGGACGTCCCTGGATCTTGTTGCAACCAACCGCGTCGATCAGATAGTCAGCGCGCACCAGCTTGAGTAGCTGGCCCATGTTCATTTCCGCAACCATCACCTTAGTGAAGCGGCGAAGCTTTTCGCCCAGATCCGATGGCAGCGGGTTGAGATAGCGGAGATGGATATGCGAGACGTGCTTACCCTTTTCGCGCAACTGCTTTACCGCTTCGCGAATCGAGCCGAACGTCGAGCCCCATCCCAGCACCACCAAGGGGCCGCCATCCTGGTCGCCGAAAATCTCGCAAGGTGGAATTTCACGCGCGATCCCCGCGATTTTGCGGGCGCGGGTGCGGACCATCAACTCATTATTGGCGGGCGAGTAACTAACGTTGCCGGTCACGTCTTCGCTCGACAGGCCACCGATGCGATGTTCGAGGCCGGGCGTTCCCGGAACCGCCCACGGACGCGAAAGCGTCTCGGGGTCGCGGATATACGGCATGAAGCCCTCGGGGTCGGTGCGGAATTCGATTTTTATTTCCGGCAGCTTGCTTGCGTCAGGCAACAGCCACGGCTCCGCCCCGTTGGCAAGCTGTCCATCGGTAAGCAGAACCACCGGCGTCATGTACTTGACAGCGATTCGCACCGCTTCATAAGCACAATCGAAGCAATCGCCCGGTGTTGATGCCGCGATGATCGGGATCGGCGACTCGCCGTGACGGCCGTACATGGCCATCAGCAGGTCGGCCTGCTCCGGCTTAGTCGGCATTCCAGTTGACGGTCCAGCGCGTTGAATGTCGGTTACAATGAGCGGCAGTTCGCTTTTGACCGCAAGGCCCACCGCCTCGGCCTTGAGATTCATACCAGGGCCGGAAGTGGTGGTAATCGCGATGGCGCCGCCGAAGGCCGCTCCGATGGCGGCGGAAACCCCGGCGATCTCGTCTTCGGCCTGGAAGGTATAAATCGGGAAATTCTTGTATCCGGCGAGTTCGTGCAGGACATCGCTGGCCGGAGTAATCGGATAGGAGCCGAGGAACAGTGGACGACCCGATTTGACCGCCGCGGCAACGAAGCCTAAAGCCGTGGCGCTGTTACCCGTGATATTGCGGTAGAGTCCCGGAGCGATTTTGGCGGCCGGAACCTCGTAAGAACTGGCGAACATCTCGGTTGTTTCGCCGTAGTTGAGGCCTGCCTTCAATACCTTCACGTTGGCGTTCAATACGTCGGGGGTGCGCTTGAAACGTCCCTCCAACCACTTGACCGTGCTCTCGATCGGCCGCTGATAGAGCCACGAGATCATCCCGAGCACGAACATATTGCGGCAGCGGAACACCGCACGATTGTTCAGGCCGCTATCATGCAACGCGCGAGCCGTCAGTTTGGTGACATCGACCTGGATAACCTGAAATTTGTCCAGCGAATGGTCAGTGAGCGGATTTGCCTTGTAGCCGGCGCGCTTGACGTTCGCCTCGTTGAAGGCCTCGCGGTCGACGATGATGACGCCGTTGGCAGGCACATCGTCAATATTGGCCATGAGCGCCGCTGGATTCATCGCGACCAACACGTTGGGTTCGTCGCCCGCGGTGAACACCTCGCCGCTCGAGAAGTTAATCTGAAAGCCGCTGACGCCAGCTATTGTGCCGGCGGGAGCGCGGATCTCAGCCGGAAAATCCGGCAAGGTCGCTATATCATTGCCGGCGAGCGCTGATTCTGCAGTGAATTGCATGCCCGCAAGCTGCATCCCGTCGCCCGAATCCCCGGCAAACCTGACGACAACGCTGTCACGGCGTTCACCGCTCTTGCGAACTGCGCCGCCGAGCGCCGAGGACTGGGCGGCCTGTCCGGCCGCCTCAGGTGGTAGAGCCATTTCGATCACCACTCCTTATGCTAGAGAGTCGCAATTTCCACTTCCCCGCTTTTGCAAGCCGCGCCAATAAATCAAAGTGTCGTAGAGAAGTATAGCTAATGACATTCTGAAACGAAAGGGTCGCGTCACTGCCCGCCCCACTACTGCTCAGCGCATCTGGAATTGCCCGAATTCACCCTGATATGGCTCCCAGTGCGCTTGCACGCCATCGACTCGCGCGTGCGGCGATCCCTGATGTGCCCATGCCATCAGCCTTTCGAGATTGCGTCGTTTACCCTCGGCCACGATCTCGACCGAACCGTCACTCAGGTTACGCGCCCATCCGTTCACGCCGAGCTTGTGGGCTTGATCGGCGGCCGCTCGTCTGAAAAAAACGCCCTGCACTCGCCCGGTCGCGATTATGCGAACGCGTGCTGGCTCGTCCTTAGTCATGACGGCGCTCCATTGGGTACGGAGCTAAGCAGCTTCACGAATTCCTGCTCGTCAAGCGTTTGCACGCCGAGTTCGCGCGCCTTGCGCAACTTGGAACCCGGCGCGGCTCCCGCTACCAGGAAATCAGTTTTGCGGCTGACCGACGAGGTGACGCGTCCGCCGGCGGCGAGAATTTTTTCCTCTGCTTCCTCACGGGTCATCGTCGCCAGCGTGCCGGTGAGCACGAAACTGCGATCGCGCAAAAGCCCGCGCTCGTCGGTTGACGTGGCCGGGGCAACTATCTTGAGTTCGTGGTCGAGCCGCTCGGCCGCGCGGCGATTGCGCGGTTCATCAAAATACTGGCGAATACTACGGGCTACCTCCGGACCGATATCGCGCACCGCTCGCAATTCTTCTTCGCTCGCCCCCATCAGCGCGTGAAGACTGCGGAAGCGGAGCGCAAGTTGGCGGGCGGTATGCTCACCGACGTGGCGAATGCCAAGGCCGTTGATCAGGCGTTCGAGCGAAACCTCGCGCGAGCGGGCAATCGCGTCGAGGATATTTTGCGCACTCTTGTCGGCCATCCGCTCGAGTCCCAGCAGATCCGATTTCTTTAGCTTGTAGAGGTCGTCGAGTTCACGAACCATTCCCGTGGTGACCAGTTGCGCCACCAGCTTGTCGCCGAGGCCGTCAATATCCAAGGCGTTTTTGGAGGCGAAATGGCGGATCGACTCGCGCATGCGTGCGGGACAATTAACGTTGACACAAACATAGGCGACTTCGCCCTCCTCATGCACCACCGCGCCGCCGCATTCAGGACACTCCTTCGGCATCTGAAACTGCGACGCCCGCGGCTCGCCCCTGGCAGTAACGCGGACAACGTATGGGATCACGTCGCCGGCGCGCTCGATCAGGACAGTGTCGCCTTCGCGGACGTCCTTGCGCCGAATCTCGTCGAGATTGTGCAGCGAGGCGTTCGAGATCGTTACTCCGGCGAGTTGCACCGGTTCCAGCTTGGCAACCGGGGTCAGCGAGCCGATTCGGCCGACGTACACGTTGATTTCGCGCACCCTGGTTTCGGCCTGCTGGGCCTTGAACTTGTAGGCAATGGCCCATCGCGGCGAGCGCGACACTTCGCCGAGCCGCTGCTGGAGTTCGAATGAATTTACTTTTGCAACAATGCCGTCAGCCTCATAGTCGAGTTCATGACGCTGTTCGGTGAGACTGTTCCAATATTCCAGAATTTCGTCGACGTTGCGGCAGAGTCTGGAGAGCGGGTTGGTCCTGAGGCCTAGCTGCTTGATGCCGTTGAGGAACTCCCATTGGCTCTTAAATTCGATGCCCTCCACCATGCCATGCGAATGGCAGAAAATATCGAGCGGGCGCGAGGAGGTAATACGCGGATCCAGTTGCCTCAATGAGCCGGCGGCGGCGTTGCGCGGATTGGCGAACGGCGGCTCGCCCGCTTTGATCCGCTCTTCGTTGAGCCGTTCGAACGCCCGGCGCGGCAGAATCACCTCGCCGCGAACCTCCAGCAATTTGGGCACCGCGCCTGCGGCAGGCTTAATCAGCCGCAATGGCACGCTCTTGATCGTGCGGATGTTCTGGGTAACGTCCTCGCCGTTAACCCCGTCGCCGCGAGTCGAGCCGACCGTCAATTGCCCATCCTCGTAGACCAGCTCAACCGCGAGCCCATCGAGCTTAACTTCCGCCACATACTCGATGTCGCCGTCACTGCGCAGGAAGCGTTTGATGCGGCGGTCGAATTCGACCATTTCCTCGGCGCTCATCGCGTTGCCCAACGATAGCATCATCCGGCGATGCTGCACCGCTCCGAATTCCCGGCTGGGTGCGGCGCCCACGCGTTGGGTCGGAGAGTCGGGCGTACGGATTTCTGGATGGGTCTGCTCGAGCTCCTCCAGCCGGCGCATCAACCGGTCATATTCAGCGTCAGTTATTTCCGGATCATCGAGAACGTAATAGCGGTAATTGTGATGATTGATCTGCTCACGGAGCGATTCGGCTTCCGTTTCGAGCTGCTCGAGGTTGTGATTATCCATTGATCATTTCGGCGTTACTAGTCTTTGCTCGGTTAGCACTCTTTGGTCATTCCCGAGCGTGCCGCCCCGGGGAATCCCGGGTAGATTATTCATGACCGCCGATGTTATTGATCTCTTAGCGCTGCCTCCGGCGTCTGACATACCGCCACCCCAGACCCGCGCGTGAGCTGTTCATCATCGCGCGATACCAGTGTAGTTGCATATCGTCGGGCGACCTCCAGGTATACTGCGTCGGCACTGCGAAGCCGGTGGGTGGCTGCCAATTCAGCAGCCCGTCCTGCTATCGCAGGCGTGAGGCTCACAAGCGTCAGATGGGGAAGTGCGGCTGTCGCGTTGGCGTACTTTATAGCGCCGATGGTGTCGTGGCTGACGCGAGCCACGGCGGACGCAATTTCCGCAAGGAGAAGCGTGGGCACAATTATCGGGTCGCCTCGTTCCTGAATCGCAGTAAGCATCTGAAGGCTCTCGGCATGGCCTCGTTCGTGGCGATTGAACGCATTCACGAACACGCTGGCGTCTATCGTGTATCGGAAACTTCTCGAGCGAGCCCTTCGGCGAGAACGCGGGCGAGTTGCGGGGTCATCCTTCGCAGAGAACGGAAAGATTTTTCATAAAGAAATTGGGTCTTGCGCACCCTGCTAGCGCCGCATCCTCGACAATAGACGCACGCCGCTCACGCCGGGGCGGAACCGCCGTTCGAGCCGGCCTCCGGCCCGCATGAACGTATCCCATGCCGCGGCAGCGTCAGAATCGTCCACCGCCTGCGAACGATCCTCGATTGGATCGAAAGGCAGAATCACACCCACGGCACGCCCTCGATGAGTCAGAATGAATGATGCTCGCGAGTCTCTCACCTGGCGCAAGATGCGCGCCGCGTTAGCTTTCAACTCTCGAACGCCGACGAGCTTCTGGATCGGTCTTCCGCGGGTCGAACCCGTTAAGCGGTCTCTCATGTGCCCACATTATGTTCCGCGTCTGTGGAAGATCAAGATTGCTTGACAGTGGTCGAGATGTTGCTTCCGAACCCTGGCAATAGGTATCTTCGGCCAGGTTGGATTGGTTCAGAGCCCAGGTGAATTGAGCACGTTGGCCAGCAAGCGTCGCCACCTTGATTTCTCATATCTCGCTCTCGATGCGCGAGAATGACGGAGCACGCTCTATTTGCTATATCCCATCGCCATCAGGAAATCGTCGAGATTTTTGAAACGCATGTACATATTGTGCTGCTTCTGCTCGGCGATCGTAGTGCTGGATTCCGGCGCATAGGCATGGCCGGGGTAAACTACCGTACTATCATCAAGATTGCGCAATGTATGGTTCAGACTGTAGTACATTTGCTCGGGGTCGGAACCAGGCAGGTCGACCCGGCCACACGAATTCACGAATAGCGTATCACCCGAGATCAGATTGCCCTCGATCAGGAAACATTGCGAGCCGGGAGTATGACCGGGGGTGTGGATAAACTTAACCTCCAGCTCGCCGAGCTTGAAAACGTCGCCCGCCTCGACTTTGACCAGGTCTGAATCGCCTAGCCCCGAGACTTTCTTGACGCCCTCAGCTTCATTCTTGTTCACATAGACTTTGGCTTTCACTCGACTGACCATCTCCGCCGCCCCCTGAATATTCTGCCCCATCATATTTCCACCGAGATGGTCCTGGTGGTAATGAGTTATGAGTATCTTGTCGATGTCGTAGCCCTTACCTTCTGTATAGTCGATGATTCGCTTAACATCCCAGGCCGGGTCGACCACCGCCGCCTTGTGCGTGACCGGATCAGCGATAATGTAGACGAAATTCGCCATCGGCCCCAACTGGGCCTGCACCAGAGAGAGCTTCTTTTGCTGATCGGCCATGATTGACTCCACTTACTCGGCAGGGGCCTCTCCTTGACAGGGAGAGGCGGCCGCGCATTCGTCCGCGCGGCGGTGAGGGTCCCTCAGAAAATTGCTCCGCCGTTGACCCCTCGGCTTGGCTCGGGGTGACAGAAAGGAACGCGCCAATGGTATGGAGCGGAGCCCACCCTGAGCGCCGCTGAAGCGAGAACATCAGGAAAGCTTTGAGTGATTGCGACCGGCTCTGGTCGAATCTCAGTCCTCACTCGGCTCTCCACTCCCATCTCTTTTTTTTCGTCGAGCCGCGCGCGGCATGCGCGGATCAAGCTGCAAGCCGCGGTCCCACAGGAACTCCGGTTCGCCCAGCCGTTTGGCGACCCATCGCGACTGCACAAACAAATGATCACTCAGGCGGTTGAGGTAAATTAAAAGATAGTCGCCAATAGGTTGGTCGCGTTTGAGCGACCAGCATATCCGTTCGGCCCGCCGGCACACGGTCCGTGCTTGATGCAGAAACGCATTGAGCACGCCGCCGCCCGGCAGCGTAAATGAGTTCAGCGGCTCCAAGACCTCCTGCATCTTGTCCATTTCATGTTCGAGTTCGGCGACCTCGCCCTCGCCCATCCGATGCATCCCGTCGTATTCAGCCTCGGGCGGTGTGGCAAGTTCACTGCCGGCGTCGAACAGTTCGTTCTGGACTCGCCGCAGCATTTCCGAATACCACTCGAAATCCTCACCAAGGCGCTCTCGGTAACTCGGCAGGTAAGTACGCACAATGCCGACAACGGCGTTAAGCTCGTCGACTGTGCCGTACGCCTCGAGCCGTCCCGATTCCTTGGGTACGCGCCCGCCGCCGACCAATGCGGTCATGCCCTGGTCGCCGGTACGGGTGTAAATTCGCGTCAGCCGAATCGCCATTTTTTCACCAACCTGGCATGGAACGCCGCTCCGCTGTCGCAGCTCTGCCTTGCTCGGCCCGGATCCGTTTTCTCCTCGAAAATAGCTCTAACGCGTACTTATTAGAGTCCTGCCTTATCGCGCAACGCCCGGTAAGCGAAGTCGCCCAGCTCGCGCGATACCGGCAATCCGGCATCGCGCCATCCAACGACCACCACCGCGCCACTGGCATCGCGAGCGCCGCCGAAACCGCCGCGCACATTGGTGAGGTCGCTATAACCCGCTTGTTCGAGGATTTCGCACGCGCGCTGCGAACGGCCGCCCGCCATGCATCCGACCACCAGCTTCTTGTCGAGTGGAAGAACTTTTTCGGCAACTTCGAGAAAAGAATCGTTTGGCTGCGGCGCTGCCCCGGGTTTCAAGAAAACGACTGGAATATTGATTGCGCCGGCCGGGTGGCCTTGAGCGAATTCCTGGTCGGTGCGTACGTCAAGATAAATCGCGCCGGGGTTCCCTTGGAGGATTTCGTGGGCTTGTGGCGGTTCAACCTGCTTTATTGCCATCGGCATCTCCCGTTAGAACACGGACTGCGCGCACGTTGTTCGGCTCCGCTTCGTATGACTTGGCTTCGTAGATTAGCTCGCTGGGATTTTAGCTGCCGACGCAGCCGTTATTGTCAACGTCAGTTTAGCCGATGTTTCCCTTCAATCGAAGGCCCGTCCGAAAGCCCGTGGTCAGCGGTCTGGCCGGCGTCGGGCCACTAGCATGCCATGATGCTCGTCGGCCAGGGTAACGGGATTTTAACCGTGAGCGGAGCGTAGTTCGCTTGGCTAAAATGGCGGCGATGTCACCGGCACCTGACGAACAGCACGCTTGCAACTTTGCGCTTTGGTGTTAGTTTGATGGTGGAGGTGTTGTGCGGTGCATCTGGCGATCACAAAAAAGGGACCTGCTGACCCTCACCGTCCCGGAGAGGAAGCGCCCATCGTTCCTCCGAAGCTTTGACGGAGATTAGCGAATCCCCTTTAAGCCGTAATCTGCTGGAAGCTTCCCCCCGAACCCGCCCTGGCGGCTGCGGCAGCCGGCTCGGGTGGTACCCGCCAAAAGGGTTCGAACTCACTGCCTTCCACCGCATCGCGTGCTTGAGTCCGAGGGTTGAAGTCGGGCTCAGGCCCGGTCGCGCCTTGTGCGTCGAAAATTGCAGTTGCCAGTTCGAGTTGAGTTAACGCATCGCTATATCTCTGTAGTTTTGACAATACGCAAGCGTAATTGAAGTACAGTTTGGGTGACGCTGGCCGCCATCGAAGAGCGGCTTCGCGCCATGAGTCGGCCGCCTCGTTTAGTCGATCCAGATAAAACAATAGGTAGGCCTTGAGGTGGTACTGCTCGCCCGGCCTGTGGCCTTGCACTTCGGCCTGCTGCACGTGCTGAATCGCCTCAGTGATCAACGTCCGTCCCTCAGCCTGAACCGCGGCGTCTCCCGCCAACAATTCCACGCCCAGTAATCCGCTTATGACAGCGAGGCAGAAATGCGCATAGCCGGCGGTCTTCTGCGACTCCTCGCCGGTTTCCGGTCCGATGGCTATGGCTTTTTGCAGATAAAAGACCGCAGTTCCGAAATTCAGTAACCGACTTTCTCTTTCGGTAGGCGAGAGTGTAAAGCCATACAAGTTTCCGACGCAGATAAACCGCGTGAACATTTTGGCCTTCGCTTGGCGGAATTGCGCCGAAGGTCTTTCCGCCTCGAACTCCGGTGAGGTTCGCAGAAGGTGTTCCTGAACCGCAAGCCCGCTCTCGACCCGCCTTAGCCGCGGCACAACCGCTTCCCAATTCAGCGGATGAAATGGTTCGGCCAGAGTCATCCGCACCATGAATTTCGGAAAGTTTCCAGCGAAGCCAAGTTTTGCACCCACCCCGCGTCGGGTGGCATATCGAGCTCCTCTCCAAGTTGTCCTAATTCCGGTTTGATTTCTTCGATGCTGGCGAGGATGAGTTCTATTCCTCCGACCTTGAAACCCCGTAGGCTGGTCAGGAGACCATGAATCTCTTCGCGGAACACCCCAAATATGGAAACGGCGACTATGACCAGTGTCCAGAACGAAGCACTGGCCACAAATTCCGAGCTTTTTTTTCCTAAGTAAGTACCGACACTTTCATCTTTTGACGGAAACGATTCAGTGAGCCTCTCGAGCAGTTTAGCCAAAGCGGCCTCGGCGGGCTGAGGCTTTTGCGGATTTCCGGCGACGGCTTGGTCGGTGGTCTTATTTGACGGGGGTGCCGCTCGCGGCTTTGCGGTTTTGTTGGCTTCGTTGCGCGAAGCACCGCAACTGAGCGCAACGACAATCCCGCAGATTAGCAGCAGCCATCGAGACCTTACCCCGCCGGTTGAGAGTTTGGCATCACGACCACTATGCCGAAGCATCAGCCCACCCAACCCGAAGCATTGTGCACCCGACTCGTATTGCGCTCAAGTTGGCGACTTTCAACCGGGCTGATGATTGCCCCAGTGCTCGTAGTGGACGATTGCATGGCGCGGTTTCAATGGCCGTGATTGTGGTGGGTTCGCCGAATTTGGATAGCCAAACGCGAGAATCGTGAAGATCGCCCATTGAGCGGGCACGCTCAGCATCTGGGCGATTTTCTGCCCATCAAAATTGCCTACCCAGCAGGTCCCCAGACCAAGACTCCACGCCCCGGTCGCCATATTCTGCACTGCCTGCGCGCAATCGATATCCGCCCATCGCGTATTGGTAGTGTCCTTGAGGACGACAATTGCCGCTGGCGCATCTGCCACGAACCGCCCGGTCGCGCATAATGCGCTGATTTCGTGGAGCCTGTCACGGTTGTTAATAACGACAAATTGCCATGGCTGGAGATTGCGCGCGCTCATTGCATGGCGTCCAGCATCGACAATCTGTTTCAGCTTTTCCGGCTCGACCGGGTCGGGCGCAAACGCTCGCTGCGCCTTCCGGGTCGTGATCGCCTCGATAGCGTCCATCGGCGTCCTCCATAGCCACCGGTCCGCGAGCGCAAAAAAGCAGACGAGCTGGTTGCGCGGCGAAACGATCGCTAGCCGGAGTGCAGGGGATGGTGAGCCGAGGCCGCCTGTAAACAGGCCCAAGCCCTGAGCGGAGCCGAGGGGTCACACCAGGCCCAGCGAAGCGGAGCCGAGCAAACGAGTCTGCGAGGTGCGCATTAAAAAGGAGTTTGCGACAAGCGCCTCAGAAATGCGGCTCGCTTATGCGCTACGCCTTGCGATAAACGCCAAATTCCTCCATCAGCTTGGCGGCGCGTTCCTGGGCGGACGTCATCCGCTGCGTACGGAGGAGGAAATGGACAACCTCTTCGTACCCTGCTTGCCCGGCTGGACTGGCAACTTCCACCAGCTCTTCGATTAAGCTGGGGAATTTTTCTCCGGGGATATAGTAATTGGCCCAGCCAAAATTGCAGTAGCGATGAAGGATTTTGGCGATGGTTTTCTCCAGCGATTCGCGCCGGTTAGCCGTTCTTTGTTCGTTTCCCAAAACTGCGCTCTCCAGCTACGCCTGCTTTTTTAGCAACTTACCTTTATGTCGCACCTCGCGGACTCGTTTCCCTTCGGCTCCGCTCAGGGCTTCGGCCAGCTGCGCTCGGCCTCGGCTCACCGCGGCGGCCTCCGCTAGTGGCATAGGCCGTGCTCCACGGTCTGAACTCGGTTGTGCACGGCCGCAACTCCGAACGCGCACGGGGACATCCCCGGTAAATGTTTATCGCAGACTGTCGCGCCTTCCAGCAAGTCCTTCACGCTGATTTTTCCAAACTCCCGGCGCGGTCCGCTGGTTCATCAAACCAAAGCAGGCTGTGATAATCAAAGCGCGACCCTTCGACCACACTGAATTTAACCACTTGGAAGTAAGGCGACAGGTCAAAATCACGCGGCGTAATCAGTGTTGGTGAAACCATCCGCAGCAGTCCCGGCGCGGCACGAGGCCGGCGCCGGAAGCGTCCGACCAGCCCATCGACGCGCCCTGCCGGTTCGAATCCAGGCGGAAAGGGTTCATAGCGCGGCACAATTGGATAGCGCACCCGATGGAAACCTTCAGCGATGAGACTGGAGCAAATAACTCGGGTCGGATCACTGCTGCCGAAATGGAGGGCCCGGCGGCGCCAACGCGCCGGCACCATTGTGACCGGCAGAAAATAACGCAGCAAGTCGAAAATATTGCGGAAGTCGTAGCGATCGCCCACATGGCTCATCGCATAATCGATGATGGCGCGTTCATCGACCACGGTTAGTTTGTATGGCCGGCAAATTCGGATGTTGAAATCACGGTATTTGCTCAATGGCGTCAGCACCACCCCGCCCTCGACCAACGCTTCGAGGACCAGCCAATTGGCCTCCTCCCCGAATTTCTCGATCAATTCATGCCGCAATTCGGGGTCGCGTCTGAGTGGCTCATCGCCGACATAGAGCCCTGAATGCGACCACGAACTCTGAGTGAGGTACTTGATACATTCGCTGATCCGCTCATTTCCCTCGACCAGAATGACGTCGCATTTGCGGACATTGCGCCTCAGTTGCGGCACATCATTGGGAATTGCCACGGTATACCGAGCGACCGGTTTGGTCAGTAGCGAAATCGCGCAATTCGCGATCTTGTGCAGCAGTGGCGGGAACGGATTGAGCTTTCGAAATACCCCCATCGGTTGGACAACGCCTTCCCAAGCGCTACGCGTCAAGGCACCCGCATACAATAATAGGGCCAAGATTGATATTGGCACAACGTGGTAAGTTGACGAAACTTCATCAAGTCGCTTCTGGAGGCATCATTGTAACACTCCGCAGGATGATCAATCGGTTAAATCGCCACCTTCGGCCAAAGCAGCGCAAAAGCGTGGGGCCGTTTCAATCACAGAGCCGATGCCACCGGCTTTACAGCAGATATGAGTTACGAGGAGACTCGAAGCCCAGGACTCAGGCGAGGACAACCCCTGAAGCTATTCACCTTTGCAACCAGCCCTTATGCACGCAAAGTCAGAATGGCGCTCGACTACAAAGGCGTGAGCTACGAACCAGTTGAGCGCTGCTACTCACTCGACCGCAAGGAATGACCTGCGTTGCGCGCGCCGAGGTCCCCGCGCTCGTGCTCGACGACGGGCGGATAATCGCCGACTCCACCATCATCTCTGAATATATCGACGAGGTTTATCCGGAGCCGCCGCTCCATCCGAAAGAACCGTATGAACGCGCCCGCATGCGAATTATCGAAGACCTCTGTGACCGCAGCTTGGATGCGGTTGGGTTCGGCTTCTGGCTCGCTGTGTTACGTAAGGAAGCACCGGAATCTCAAGCGATGAAGCAGGCGGCGGCCAACGAACTGCGGCAGTTGCTCGCCGTACTCGAAAGCGAACTCGGCGAGTTGAATTTCTTCTGTGGCGAGTGTCTTTGGCCGATCCGGCGGCGATCTGTTACGTGCCGGGCGCCAAAGCTATGGGGGTGAATGCCGACGAGTACAAGCGGCTGCAAACCTGGATCGAGCGGATGCGCCGTATTCCGCGGTCGGCGCGGATCAAACGCCAAGCAGTACCAAGTGAGGCAGTTTTTAAAGTTGTACGAACAAGAGCAACGTAGTTGAACGCCTCACGATGACGCTGAGAAAAGATGGCAACTAAGCACGTCTCGAGTTATCTTCATCTTCACAACACATCAAAGAGATGGAGAAGGGCGTCATCTCCTAAATTCGACGGTTACAGCATCGAGCTTTTCGTAGACGACGATGGTGATTGGCTTGCACATTTCGCCGAATTGCCGAACATCTCAGCCTTTGGTCCGACGCCTGAAAAGGCCCTCGGCGAATTGGCTGTCGCTTGGCAGCTAGCAAGGGAGGCTTATCAGGCAGAAGGGAGACCGGTTCCCGTGCCGCCTTCCCGGCGGCAATACAGCGGCCAATTTAACGTGCGGATCGACAAGCGCGTGCACCGGAAGTTGGCCCCTGAGGCGGAACGAAACGGACTGAGTTCATTGTGAACTCGTACCCTCAGTTGGAGCCGGTAGTTGGTCCGGGGCGCCGGACAACTTCTCCATATTGACCATTTGAATCTTGTCGTCCGGCGAATAAGTAACGTGAAAAAGCGTCAATTTGCGCTCCTTCAAAGCTAGTCTTGCCTGGCGCACGCCGACGGATGCACCCATCGTAAAGAATCCCAGGGCGAAGTTGCGGGCCCGAAGCTGCGGGTTCACGAACTTGGTCCCATCGGGATTAAATGCGTACGCGTCCTCAATCAAGCCGCTGTCCGTAGTGCGCGAACCGTTGGGGTCGCCATACGCGGCCAGCACTGAGCTTCGCGAAGCACCGACTTCCAGCACCTTAGGGTCATAACGGGTCGAGGAGTCGGACATAGTGAAGCTTTGCTGCATGCCGGCTGCCGAATAGTCGGAGGCGCTCACAGCGGGCTGCGTCGGCTGAAAGCGTGCGCAGGCGGGCAGGCAGAGCAGCAGCACAACGGCTAAGCAGACAGCCTTCGTTAGTGCCCTGCGGGGAAACCTCCGCCCGGCGCTGCGGCACGACGAGAGGAAGCCCGGCCGCCTTATTGTTGGATTGTTCGAGATGCGCGTTGTTGATATTCGGGACACGAGGCCAACCCCCATTTTCAGCCGTGCCTTATGCCGCGGCGCTCACCCCTCGAGCAACTTGCTGAAGGACCTGCCTTACAGCGAATGCGCGACCGCACAATCGCTCTTCTCGCCTGTCGGAAAAAGCCCGGCAGCAACCGCGGTATTGTAGAACATGGGCTAAAACCTGTGCTAGAGACGCTATGAGTCCCTGTCATTCAGGACGAACAGGAGAACCTCGGAGGAGAGCCGCAATGGCAAAGTACACTTTCGTCGTGCTCACTAACCCGACACCAGGCAAGGAAGCGGAATACAATCGCTGGTACAACGAGCAGCATATTCCTGACGTCTTGCAAGCGCGGGGGTTTGTCTGCGCGCAACGTTTTCGACTGGCGGATACGCAGATGGGCGGCGATACCAACAAGGCCCACAAATACCTGGCGCTGTACGAGATCGAAACCGACGACTTGCAGGGGGCGCTCAACGATTTGGCTTCCCGCCGCGACACCCCTGACATGGTTATGAGCGATGCGATTGACTTGAAAAATGCGGCTGCGTTCATCTTTACGCCGGCCGCCGAACGGGTGATGGCCACGGACGTCGCCCGCCCGCGCCGCGCCGCCTGATTGCTAGAGGGAGCCGTGGCCACGTGCCGAGCAATGTCCGCGGCTCCTGCGCAAAGTCCATTTCTCTCGCCCTGCGTGTGTAGAGTAACTTGGTGAGATTCAAGGCTCACCAGCGCAGCGGGTCGCAGGCCCGCTATAATTATTCGCGATGAAGGTGCTCGTCATCGGCAAAGGTGCGCGCGAACACGCCCTCTGCTGGCGTTTCAGCCAGAGTCAGAAAGTCTGGGGCCTGTTCTGCGCCAGCGGCAACCCTGGCATCAGCCGCACCGCCACACAGGTCGATATTGCACCAACCGATATCGACGCTCTCGCGCGGTTTGCCGAGTTGCAAAAGATCGACCTGACCGCCGTGGGTTCTGAAAATCCGCTCGCGTTGGGTATTGTCGACGAGTTCGAGCGTCGCGGGCTGCCAATCTGCGGCCCGACCAAAGCCGCGGCGCAACTGGAGACAAGCAAGAGCTTCGCGAAAGCCTTAATGCGCGAGGCGGGCGTGCCGACCGCAGAATGGGAGACCTTCGACGACGTTCATGCTGCCCGCCGCTATGTGAACGCGCGCCGGCGCCCATTAGTGGTAAAAGCCGATGGGCTTGCACTGGGCAAAGGCGTGACCCTATGCGACGACACCGATTCGGCGCTCGCGGCGATAACGGATGCTATGGAAAAGAGGTGCTTTGGCGAGGCCGGTGCGCGGGTGGTTGTTGAAGAACGCCTCGCCGGCGAGGAATTGTCGTTCTTTGCCTTATGCAACGGTGAGAACGCGATTTCGCTCGGAGTTGTGCAGGACTATAAGGCCGCTTACGACGGCGACCGCGGCCCCAATACCGGCGGGATGGGAGCATATTGTCCGGTGCCCGCCTATGACCACCAATTCGGCGAACGCGTGATGAGCCAGGTTGTGCGCCCTACCCTCGCCGCAATGGCCGCCCGTGGCACCCCGTTTAAAGGGGTGTTGTTCGCCGGTTTGATGGTCGATGGCGAGCGGATACTGGTGCTTGAGTTCAATGCGCGCTTTGGTGACCCGGAATGCCAACCCCTGATGATGCGCTTCGAGGGCGATTTGGCCGAGACTTTGCTCGCAGTCGCTGAGGGTCGTATCCGCGACATTTCTTTCAAATTGTCAGCGCGCAGCGCCGCCACCGTGGTCCTCGCGTCGGGCGGTTATCCCGGGGATTATCGAAAAGGGCTGCCGATAACCGGGCTGGAGCAGATCGACGGCGCGGAACCGTCAGACGTGAAGGTCAAATGGGCAATGGACAAGATCCGCGTAAAGGCATTCCACGCCGGCACCGCGTTGCATGATGGTCATTTGGTCACCGACGGTGGACGGGTGCTGGCGGTTACCGCGATGGCAGAAAAGTTGGAGCGCGCAGTCGCAGCAGCCTATGAGGCCGCCGGCATGATTCACTTCGAGGGCAAACAGCTGCGTCGCGACGTCGCTCGCCGCGCGCTTGATTCTGCCCATCGCAGTTGACATCGCGATTACACCAAGTGACGGTGAGGCGCGACTTACCAGGGACGATCGCCGATGCGGCCGCGGCGTTGCGGGCGGGTGAATTGATCGTCTTCCCGACGGAAACTTTCTACGCGATCGGCGCCGACCCGATGCAACCAAACGCGCTCGCCGCGATTCTTCGGGTGAAAGGGCGTGGGCCCGACAAGCCGATCGCGCTTGTCGCCGCCGACACAGTCTCCGCTTTTGCGATCGCGCGTGAGATTCCCGCAGGCGCGCGCCTACTGGCCGAAACGTTCTGGCCCGGACCACTGACTCTGGTGCTGCCTGCCCGCGAAGGGTTGAATGCCGCCCTGGTCGGAGCCAGCGGCGGAATCGGCGTGCGCATCTCGCCTCATCCAACGGCGTGCGCTCTGGCGGCTGCGGCGGGTGGCTTGCTCACTGCAACCAGCGCCAATCTGTCCGGCGAGTCGCCTGCACGCGCGTTGATGCAAGCGCGGCAATCGCTGGGGGCACGAATCAGCGTTTATCTTGACGGTGGCCCACTCAGCAGTGATGCGCCGAGCACCGTCGTGGAATTCGGGCAGGATGGGACGTTTCGAATCCTGCGCGCCGGTGTCATCGACCGTGACGCGATTGCTGCCGCTCTCAGGAGGCGAGGATGAATCAACTCGAACGAATTGAACCGTTTCCTGCGTTGATGTTCAACCCTGAACGTGCCGGCCGCCTCGATGACCTGATCGCGCCCCCTTATGACTTGATCGACGAAGCCCGCCAGGAGCAACTTTATGCTCGCAGTCCCCACAACATCGTACGGCTCGAACTGAATCGCGATCCAGATCCGTACACTTCAGCGGCCGCCACACTGGCGCGCTGGATAGCCGATGGCACCCTGCAGCGCATTCACCCGGCGGTCTTCCTTTACACGCAGACGTTCCAATTGGATGGGCACAAGCTTACCCGCAAGGGCTGGGTCGTGCGTATTCGTCTGGAAGAATTCGCGAGCGGACGGATCTTGCCGCACGAACGTACGTTTCCAAAAGCCAAGGAAGATCGCCTTCGATTACTCGCCGCGACCCGCGCTAATATCAGCTCGGTCTTCGGCCTTTATCCGTCGGGGAATAGAGAACTTGAAGCGCTGATGGCCGAGGTCGCCAATCGTCCGGCGATACTCGAGGCGACTGATGACCTGGGGATTCTGAACCAGGTGCGCGCAATCGATTCATCGGCGGAAATCAATATTATCCAGCGCGCTCTGGAGGCGGTACGCGTGCTGATTGCCGACGGTCATCATCGCTACGAGACCGCCTTGGAATACCACCGCCGCTCCCGTCTCCGCTCAGATACTCTTCCCCTCGCCCGCTCCTTTGCGGGTGAGGGTTCTGATCACCGTGAGGGTCCTGCTCCGCACCCCGAGGATTACGTGATGATGACGTTGGTGGCGTTCGATGATCCGGGTCTGGTAATTTTGCCCACCCATCGCGTGATCGAGCGCCTCAGCAGCGAACAGATCAGAGCTTACGAATCCCGCATCCGCGAGAATCTTGCGGTCGAGGAATTCGACGATTCCGATACGATGCTCGCACAACTCCAATCACGCGGCCGCGGATATATCGGGACCGCCGTCAAGGGCAACCGCCCGAGTATCGTTCACCTGCGAAATGACGATTCTATGTCGCGCGTGCTGCCGCAAGCGCATGAAGAAGTGCGCAAACTGGACGTCGCTGTACTGCATGCGCTTATCCTTGATGAGATTTTGGGAATCACGGCACCGATGGTGCGGAGCGGCGAGAATATTTCTTACACGATCGATGGACGTGCGGCCCTTGCCGGCGTCGCATCGGGGGCATCCGCTGGCGCCTTTCTGCTCAGCCCACCGACGGTTTACGATGTCGAGAGGGTGAGTGATACGGGCGCGACAATGCCGGAAAAATCCACATACTTCTATCCCAAGCTGTTGACCGGCCTGCTAATAAATCCGCTCGATTAGGGTCAAGTTCAGCCCGAGCGAGGCGCACGTCGATCACAGCACATACCTTGCTCCAAAACGGCCGTTTGTTCGAGAGCGTCGCCGGCAATATCGTGGCGCACGCCTCAATCCTGATCCACGGTGAACGCATCGAAGACAACTGCGGCGGGAGAAATCGCGGCGGCCAGCAGCTTGATCTTCATAACGTCCGGCGGACCACCCAGCTCGATCTCGTTCACCACCGCAAGGGGCCGGAAGCTATCGATCTTGGAGGGCAGACGATCGTCCCCGGCCTTATCGACACCCACGTACATTATGCACCGGGCGGCGACGACGCGATGAAGCTCTTCAGCGCCACCGGTGTCACCTCAGTGCGCGATTGTGGCGGATAACTCGTAGCTTGAAGAAGCGGGCCACAGATATAGAGCCGCAGCCCCATCTTTGCGCCGAATGTAATCGCCGTCTGGGCGGCATTCAAGCAAGGCCAAACCGGAGATCCAGCACCAGCACCGTGGATTGTGGCGTTGATGGTCCGAAACCGCATGTCCTCCACGGAGCCATTGACATTGTCCGATGCTAACTCGATTGAACTATTGATGGAGAAATGACAGCCGCGATAAGCTGAGTGTCTTGGTTCGTGTTTGCCCTCCACCGCAGCGGGAAGCGAAAGTGTATGAACTCTAAATCAAAGAAGCAGGGCAAAGCCCAAAGATCAGTGAAACCGGTACTAACGGCTAAGAGTTCCGCGCGATCGAAGACGCCGCGAATGGGCAAGCGGTCGAGGCTACCGCGAAAGATCCAGGCTGGGTCGCACTCGAAACCGTCCACCCCGAATCTCGAAAAAGACCGGGCTGAGATTCTGGCCGTGTCGAAGAGGTGGTGGGATGCGAATCGTCAGTTCAGCATCCCGATGATGTGCGAAGCGTTTGTTGGCGGCGACAGGTTTCACGGCTTCAATCTCAACGGCCACACCTATTATGGGATCGACGAATGGGTGAAGCTGTGGCAATACCTCGGTCACGTGATGGCGCCGACTGCTGACGCCGCGGCGATGGCCGAGCCGCGCGATGTCAAGCTGATGATTCGCGGCGATATGGCTTTCCTGACGGCGGAATCGACCCTCACGGTAAAGGTTCTGCCGACCTCGGATGCAGAATCCGCAGCCCTGCCGCCGCCCGGACAAACTGCCAGCATCCCCTTTCGCGCAACAGAAGTCTTTGTGCGCGAAGACCATGAGGGCAATCCCGTGTGGAAGATGTGGCATTTCCACTGCTCCCCGCGTGCTCCCGAACACGAACGCCGCATGGGCTTCTAGAGCTTTCGAGCTGCCGCGATGAACAAAGCCAGGGAGTTCGGAATCGGCATCGAGAGCGCACACGCCAAAGACTACGTAGCTCACGCGAAAATGGCAGAGACTCTCGGCTTCGGCACGTGCTGGGTGCCCGAGGATCTCTATCGCGGCGCGTTCACGCTCGCCTCCGCGATCGCATCAGGTACCAGCGCACTGCGTATTGGGATGGGAATTCTGAACCCCTTCGTACGTCATCCGGCAACGATCGCGATGGAACTGGGCGCGTTAGAGGAAATTTCCGGCGGAAGGATAGTGCTCGGAATCGGCGCCGGGTTCCGCATGTGGATCGAAGGGCAGTTGGGCATCCACTACGCCAGACCGGAGGCCGCGATGCGCGAGACGATCGAGATCGTCCGAGCGCTATTTCGCGGCGGTAACGTTACTTACAAAGGAAAGGTGTTCAAGATTTCCGATCTGAACCTGCACTTCCGCCCGCCCCGCGCAATCGTTCCTGCGTACCTCGGCGTGCTCGGGCCCAAAAACCTGGAAATGGCCGGCCGCATCGCCGACGGTGTTATCCTGAGTGCGATGACCAGTCCCGCGTATGCGCGCTACGCGATCGACTGCGTACGCGCGGGCGCGGTAAACGCCGGGCGCAAGCTCGACGACTTCGAGGTCTGCGCCAATTTGTTCATCTCGATCTCGGGGGACGAGAGGGCGGCGCGCGATGCGGTCAAGCCGCTAATCGCAATGATGCTGTCTTTCATGCGGAATCAGGCCGACCATCCGATGTTCGCGGTCGCGGGATTCGAGCCAGCTGAGATTCGCCAATTTGGGGAGGCCATGTCCCGGGGTGAATCCGCCGTACCGCTGGTTACTGACAAATTCGTAGATGCGTTTGCGGTGGCGGGCAGCCCGGAGCGCTGCCGCGACGGAATTGCCAGCATGCTCGAAGCCGGCGTGACCTCACCGGTTGCCTTCGAAGTGCCCGGAATCAGCCCCGAAAAAACCCTTCGAGATGTCTCCCAATATTTGATGCCGCATTTCCTGTAGGCAAATTGTCCAGCCCCCAACCGGCGGCGACGAAGAACCAGCTCTCGAAGATCCCGCCTGGAAGCAGTGTCGAGGATGTGGTCAAGGCCGGCGCTCAAAACTTTACTTTTGGGCATTGTAGAAGTTCTGGCAGTGAACCCGGATTAATTAGAACGCGGCCACCGTTCACGAGCCCCTACCGTATCCCCTGGTCGAGCGCTCCAGTCCAACGTCAGCATCTGGAGTGGAAGTTGCGGCTTGCCACTGAACGTCATCACGGCCCCGGGCTGAAGCGCGTTGCCTCGCGGCGGCAGTTCGAACCACACCTGCATCAGTTGTGGCTGTTGACTGATGATGTGGCGTGAAGCGAGCGGGAGAGCCGGCACTTAATGAACCGCGCACTGTAAGCGGCTGTAGAAACGGAACCGTGGAGTTGTGCTCCCACGACAATTTCGCGATAAACGCCCCGGAAAATCCACCTACTTCTATCCCCAAGCTGCAGAGCGGCCTGCTGATAACGGACATCACCTTGGTGGAGGCGCGCTCGCACTCGTGGAATTCGGGCCAGACTTCAGAGGAGAGCGCCACATAAGAGGAGAGCGCCACATAAATCCCCGGGAAATGCCTGCGCACCAAATCGGCCATGGCCTGCTCACGCGCGGGATTCGCATACGAACGGGATTACCCGCTACACGTCGCAGGTTGCCGGACGCATCGCGGAACAGATCGGTCTTTAACTTAACGAGCCAAGGATGGACCCGCCTTAGTCCGAAGTTCCTTGTTCTGAGAGTTTGAAATCGAACATAAGTAGGCAATTTAGCAAGGGAATTGGATTTTTGTTGATTGCCGAGTGTTCCCATGTAAATATGGTTAAAGGTATTGAGATATGGTATAGAGTATGATAGTA
>WNFC01002783.1_pt1 | contig 24707 bp, 29 predicted proteins | sample 5400541 | NCBI WGS metagenome assembly WNFC01 (sample SAMN13153342, study PRJNA577476) | soil metagenome | isolation source: 120 cm saprolite under Douglas fir tree site 2 hole 2 replicate 1 | place: USA:California | collected 2015-04-18 | reverse complement strand
GAGGCTGCTCTGTCCGGACTATCCGATAGCCGGCGGATTCGCGATTCTATAGGGTGAGGATCGCCTTGCCGACCGTCTGGCGCGAAGCCACCGCTTCGAGAAGACTGACGGCGTCAGCCAGCGGCGCCCGTTTCCCGACATAGGGGCGGATCTTTCCCTCCGCATAAAGCTCGAGGAGCGCTTCAGTGCACTCGGGGATGAGCTGCGGCGCTCGCTGGCGGTACAGACCCCAGTGCAGCCCCACGACGGCGTAGTTCTTGACCAGCACGTAATTCGTGGCCACCGTCGGCACGCGGCCTGACGTGAAGCCGACCACCACGATCCGACCCTCGAACGCCACGCACTTCGTCGATCGATCGAACACGTCGCCGCCGACCGGGTCATAGATGACGTCCGCACCTCTGCCGTCGGTCGCCTGCTTGACCGCGGCGACGAAGTCTTCCTCGTTGTAGTTGACCGCGAGGTCGGCGCCCATCTCACGACAGACCTCTAGCTTCGCTTCCGAACCGGCCGTCGCGATGACGCGGGCGCCAGCGGCCTTTGCGAGCTGAATGGCCGCCGTCCCGACACCGCCCGCCCCGCCATGGACCAGCACCACCTCACCAGGTTGCAGGTGCGCGCGGCGGTGGAGTCCGAACCAGCCGGTCTGGTAGTTGATGAAAAACGCGGCCCCCTCTTCGAATGACATCGCGTCCGGGATCTTCACCACGGCGTCCGGGTCGGCGTGGGTCACCTCGGTGTAGCCGCCGCGGTGGAGCCCTTCTTGCGGAACGGCTGCGAGCACGCGATCGCCGGGATGAAACCCGCTCTCGGGCGGCGCGGCTTCGACTTCACCCGCGACCTCGGCACCAGGCACAAACGGCAGGTCAGGTTTCACCTGGTACGTGCCGCCGATCTGCAGCAGGTCGAAGAAGTTCACCGCCGCCGCGCGGACACGGATCCGGACCAATCCGTCGGGCGGTGCGGACGCGTCGACAGTTTCGAATCTGAGCGTGTCGGGGGTCCCAAGCTCGCGGACGATCCAGGCCTTTGTCATCTCTTCGGATCGTACCCGCCCGTCAGCCCGAACGGGCATGCCCGGCCGAGCCGTCCACCTGGCGGGAATAAACTGGCGCGGATGGCCACGGTTCGGCCCGCCGCGCCCGACGTCGAGCAGCAGGACATCGACGAGGCGCGCGCTTTCAACGCACAGCTCGAAGCCCTCATCGCGACCCAGCCGGCTGTGCAGTCCGTCCCACCCGAGATCTCGCGCCGGGCGAGGCGGGAGGGGAAGGGCATCTTTCCCGCGCCGGTCTCCCTGGAGGAGGCGCGGGACATCGAGATCGCCGGCCGGGCTGGAGCGACAAAGGTCCGCGTCATCCGACCCGAGCGCAAGCCCGTCGGCATCTACCTCCACATCCACGGCGGCGGCTGGACGCTCGGCGGGCACGACATGCAGGACGTCAGCCTGAAGCTCCTCGCCAACGAAACCGGTCTCTGCGCCGCGAGCATCGATTACCGGCTCGCCCCGGAGCACCCGTATCCCGCCGGCCCCGACGACTGCGAGGATGTCGTGCTTCATCTCCTCGAGCACGGATCGCAGTTGCTCGAAGCCCCCGCACGATTTGCCATCGGCGGCGAATCGGCCGGAGCGCATCTCTCGGTCGTCACCCTGCTCAGGCTGCGCGACCGGCACGGAGTCAAGAATCGGATCGCCGCGGCCAATCTCGTCTACGGCGCGTACGACCTGAGCGGCACGCCTAGCCAGATGCTGTGGGGCGACCGCAACCTGGTCCTGTCGACGCCCATCATCAAATGGTTCGGCGACAACTTCCTTCCTGGCGTCGTGGCGGACGAGCGGCGCGAGCCGGACATCTCACCGCTCTTCGCCCGCCTCAATAACATGCCGCCTGCACTTTTCACGGTCGGCACGCTCGATCCGTTGATCGACGACACGCTCTTCATGGCGGAGCGCTGGCGGACAGCAGGAAATCATGCTGAAGTCGTGATCTATCCCGAGGGCGTGCACGGTTTCAACCAGTACCCGACCGCACTGGCGCGCAAGGCGAACGCCAGGCAGCTCGAGTTCTTGCGGAACGCATTTTCCTGACCGAACTGGGCGCGGTACGCGCCTTGACCTTCGATGTGTTCGGCACCACGGTGGACTGGCGCTCGGGTGTGGCTGCCGAAGCACGGCGCCTTGGTGCTCTCGCCGGCATCGATGGTGACTGGGAGAGCCTGGCGGACGCATGGCGCGCCCTCTACGCACCTTCCATGGACAGGGTGCGCCGCGGTGACCTGCCGTGGACGAACTTCGACCGGCTGCACCGCCTATCGCTTGACGAGGTCCTCAGGAATCTCGGCCTCGAGGACTTCGAAAACGGCCCATCGCGAAGAGCTGACTCACGCTTGGGAGCGTCTCCCGCCATGGCCTGACGCGGCGCCTGGTCTGGCGCGCCTGGGTAGACGCTTCACGATCGCAACGCTATCGAACGGCAATCGTTCGCAGCAGGCTGCGTTGATGCGGTTCTCCGCCCTGCCTTTCGAGCGGCTGATCTCGGCTGAGGACTTCCATCACTACAAACCCGACCCAGAGGTTTACCTGGGCGCGGCTTCGGTCCTCGGCATGGAGCCGCGCGAGGTCATGATGGTCGCCGCGCACAAAGGGGACCTGCGCGCCGCGCAGGCCGCCGGCCTGCGGACGGCGTTCGTCGAACGGCCGCTCGAGAAAGGATCGGGTGGTGCGCCGGATTGCCTGCCCGACCCCGACGCCGACATCGAGGCGACCGACTTCCTCGACCTCGCGGCAAAGCTGCGCTAGCCGGCGCCCCGCTCAAGCATCGCGACCAGGTTGCGCGCCGAGACAAGCCCGATAGGCTTTCCGGCCTTGTTCACGACAGGCAGGTGTCTCACGCCCAGTCGCATCATCTTGACCGCCACCAACGCGACCTCTTCATCGGCGTCGACCGTGGCCGGGTCGGCCGTCATGACGACGTCTGCTCGGACCTGACCTGGGTCGATGCCGTCCGCGATGGCTCGCACCAGGTCCCTCTCCGTGATGATGCCAACCAGGCGACCTTCGGCCATCACAGCGACCGAGTCCGAATCCTCGGCATTCATCTGCCGCGCCACTTCAGCGACAGAGGTTTGTGGATCCACGGACAGCAGGCGCCCAGGAGGCAGATCCCTGACTTTCACTTTCTATTTCACCTCGTACTTGATCGGAACCATCCGCTGCGAGCTCTTTGGAGGCCGGGTGTAGCTTCGTTTTTGACGCGGGGGAAGCTTGATGTCCTCGTGCGGCACTTCCTCATGCGGGATCAGGCGGAGGAAGTGGCTGATCAGGTTGAGATGCGCTGCGCGCTTGTTGTCCGTCTCGACGACGTGCCAGGGAGCTTCTTTGATGTCGCAGTACGCAAACATCTGGTCCTTCGCCTCCGAGTAGTCGACCCATCTCGCGCGGGCCTGCAGGTCCATCGGGCTCAACTTCCACCGCTTGCTGGGATCGTTGATCCGCGCCAGGAAGCGCCGCTCCTGCTCCTCATCGCTCACCGAAAGCCAGTACTTGACCAGCATGATTCCTGACCGGACCAGCATTCGCTCGAATTGAGGGCAGGTCCTCATGAACTCCTCGTATTCCTCATCCGTGCAGAAGCCCATGACATGCTCGACGCCCGCCCGGTTGTACCAGCTGCGGTCGAACAGGACCACCTCGCCTGCCGATGGAAGATGCGCGATGTAGCGCTGGAAGTACCACTGTGTCCTCTCCCGTTCGGTGGGGGCCGGCAGCGCGACGACTCGAACGAACCTGGGGTTGAGCAGAGCGGTGAGCCGTTTGATGACCCCGCCTTTGCCGGCGGTGTCTCTGCCTTCGAAGATGGCCACGACGCGCAAGCCTCGGTACCGGACCCACTCTTCGAGCTGGACGAGCTCCACCTGGAGGCGGCGCAGCTCCTTGTCATAGTCTTGTCGCGAAAGCACGCCCTTTCGCGGCTTTGGGTCGGCGTCTTTCTTGTGCTTCTGCTTCGCGGCCTGCCCCATCCGGCTGGAACAGTACTACTCGGCCGATCGCCAGGCCCGACCGACCTATAGTCCGTCGAAGTGTCTACGCGGACGGGCGCATCGGGGTGGGTCATGCTGCTCGTCCTCTTCGGGATCGCATCGACCGTCGAGGCGTTCACCGTGTCCCACGTCTTCCGGTTCATGCCGCTGTACCTCGCTACGGTGCAGGTGCCGCCGTCCGAGATTCCGGCCTGGACCGGGTATCTGAACGCCGCATTTTTCCTGTTCGGCCTGCCGTTGGTTCCCTTCTGGGGAGTCTGGGCCGAGCGCTACGGACGCATCCCGATCATCGCCCGCAGCGCGATCGTCGAGATGGTGGTCTTCGCGGTGCTGTGGCTCGCGCAGAACCGCTGGCAGGCAGCCTTCGCGATGCTGCTGGTCGGCTTCCAGCTCGGCAACACCGGCGTGATGCTGACCGCGCTCCGCGCGGTCACTCCGCGGCAGCGCGTCGGGTTCGCGATCTCCATCTTTGGCATCACCCCATCACTTGGTTTCGCGATCGGGCCGGCGGCCGGGGGCTGGCTGGTCGACCACGGCGTCCTGAGCCTCCACACGTTGTTCGCCGTCGACGCCGCGATGTCGCTGGCGGCCGGGATCGTCCTCCTGGCCTTCGCTCGGGAAGGCCCACGCCCGGCCGCGCCGCCTGGCTCGGCGACTCAGCTCGCGCTCGGCGCCCTTCGCCAGGCGCTGACAGGACGCCTCACCCTCATCGTCTTCGGCGTGTTCGGCCTCGCGTACTTTGCGCTGCAGATGGCCAACCCGTTCCTGCCGCTGCTGGTCGTGCGGCTCGTCGGCGGAACGTCTGGCGCCGCCGGCCAGATCGGCATCGTGTTCGGCGCCTCAGCTCTGCTGGGAGCGCTCCTCTCACCGCTGGCGGGAGCCGCCGGCGACCGCTACGGCTTCCGTCCTCTTCTCGTAGGGGCGTGCGTGCTTGCCGCGGCGAGCCTGGCCGAGCTGGCCCTGGCGCCGAACCTGGTCCTGCTCACGGTCGGCGCAGTCTTCCTCGGCGCCGCCAGCGCGACCGCAATCTCGATGGTGTTCGCGCTCCTTGCCACCGCCGTGCCGGAAGAGCGCCGCGCCACGACGCTCAACCTTGTCTTGCTGCCTATCTATCTGTCTTCCATCGCCGGCGGCATCGTCGGCGCGATCCTGGTCCGCAGTGGGCTCGATACCGTGCTGTGGACGGCAGCGGCGATCTCGCTGATCGCCGCTCTCCTGACTACGAGGCTGCCCTCGACCGAAAAGGCGATACCGGCCTAGCCGAGCACCTCACGAAGCTTGGCCGCGAACTCCTTCGGCCGGCCTGAGAACCCGCCGTGGTCTCCGGGAAACGCGGTCGCGACCACTCCGAGGCGCTTCGCCAGGCCCAATCCGCCGTTGTGGGCCAGCTGGCCCGCGGACTCCGCGCCGACGGCCGGGACGATCCGGCACGAGCACGCCTTCAGCGCGACGAAGTCGGGTTCGTAGCGGGCGATGTTGCGGAGGTAGCGACCCAGGAAGAACTCCATGTTCTTCTGCATCGTCGCCATGGCTTCGAGCTGCTCCGCAGTCGGCTGGCATTACGAGAAACGGCGCCACCATGCCGTTGCCCAGAAAATTGATGAGGACGCCGAGCTGAAGAAGCCAGACCTTGCGAGGGAGCCTTGGGTCGAAGACTCGAAGCAGTCGCGCGATCACCATCGGTAACATACGTTACATGCAACCTATGTTGCAATGATCTCCGCGGCGACGCATTTTCGGTAACATGGCGACCGACGCAGAGGGGAGTAGCTCCCTCGCCCACCCCGTCAGGACGGTGGCAATACCCGGGGCGGCGGCGGACCACTGCTCGCCGCTTGCTGCCTGTTCCTGTTCACGCTCATCGGCTCCAACCTGGTGGATCGGATCACCTGGCTGAAGCCAGTCGCCGGAGTGGCCCTGATCATCATCGGCGGTCAGCTGATCGCTAACTGGATCCGGCAGTGAGCTCGAGGTTGGAAGCGAACCGAGCCCTAGGAGACGAGAACCTCGATAAGCCCGGGGTCGATCTGGACCATCTGGCTCAGCGGGTCGCGCTTCGCGGCCGCGTTGACGAGATCGATCACTTCCAGGATCTCAGCCCGCATTCCGTCGACGTCCTCGCCCTCGGCCTCGATCTCGATGACGGAGAACTGGTCGGGCTCACCCTTGCGATAACCGTTCCAGTGGAAGCGCCAATCCTTGCGGTGCGTCAGCGTCAGGGCGACGAAGACCGCCCCCCAGGTGGCGTCCTCGGCCGTCGGTATCTGGTTGATCTTGGCCCGCATCCCCACGACCAATTCTGCGCCAACCTCGAAGGCGGCGTGAGATCACACTATCGCCATGCGGGCCGCCCGCCTTCTAGCGACGCAGCTGAACGCGCTCAACTTCCACCTCCACGAGGTGGCCGCATCGATGGAGCGCGACGAGTGGCTGCGCCGCGCGGTACCGGGCACCAACCTGCCCGCGTTCACGTTCTGGCACGTTCCGCGAACGATCGACTCGACCGTCAACATGGGAATCAGGGGTGTGCCCGAGCTGATCGCGTCGGAGCCCTGGGTCGGGAAGCCCTGGGCCCGCCCGGAAGGGGGAACCGGGTACTCCGCCAAGGAAGCGGACCAGCTGGCCGCTGAGGTCGTCCCGGAGGAGGTCGCCGCCTACGCCGACGCGGTCAGGTCAAACGTCAGCCAGTGGCTCAAGTCGGTCACGGACGAGGACCTCGAGGCGCCGAACAAGTTGAAGGAGCACGCGGCTGCGGCCAGGGCTTACCAGCGCCGCGAGGTGCAGGAGTCCATTGCGCCTCTCGTCGCCTTGCCTGTGTGGGTCGTCGTGAGCATCGCGTGTTACGCGCACGGTTGGGCGCATCTCGAAGAGATCAAGCTCCTCGCGGCGGCGGGTCGTACATAGGGATGTTCGAGCTGGAGGTCGACGCGCAGGCTCGCTCGTGGCTCGATTCGCATCCGGCCGACGCATACGTCATCGCGTACGACGTGCACCGGTGCTGTGGCGGGGGCAAGCTGTGCGAGGTCCGCGTGCGCGAGCTCTCGCGACGCGACGCGATCGACGGCCACATTTCCGCGGCCCTTGCGGACGGCACCCGGTTCCTGATCGATCGGCGCGCCGCGGCCCGACTCCCGTCGCGCTTCGGCCTCACGGTGCGCGGCCTCGGCCGCATGAAGCACCTCGACCTGCGCCTCGACGCCGATGAGTGGGGAGAGCTTCTCTACACCTGACCTGAAGAGCGACCCCTAGCGGTGCTCGGTCCAGCCTCCGCATGCGTCACGCGCCGCCTGCGCCAGTGTCTGGAGCTGCATCCACTGCGCCTGGGTCGTGGGGCGGCCCTGCGCCCACGCTGCCTTCAGCGCGTGGATTGCCGAGGTGCATGCCGCAGACGGCGCGAACTTCGTCGTGAGTGGAGCGGCAGCGGCCGGCGCGCACGCCGTACGCGCGGCGCCGAAAAGCGAAACGAAGTTGGCGCGCTCGGTCCTGTCTTCGGCCCGGTCGGCGATCAGATCCGGGTTGGTCTTGGCCACCGCCCGCTCGGTCGCGTCCTCCGACGCGTCGGCGGCCGCCGCGGCCTTGATGTCCTGGATCGCAGCGGTGCACTCCGGGCTGACAGTCGCTTGTGTCGCCGTCGATTGACTCCCGGGCGCAGCCGCGACTGCGGTTTGAGCTGACGCAGCAAGCGCGATTGCAGCGAGGATGCCTGCGGCAGCTCCGGTGTAACCGACGAACTTGCGAATCGAGATCATTCGTAGGCTCCTCGTGTTGCCCCGGTTGGGCCCAGAGAGACTAACCGATGACCTGGGCCGACAAAAACGCCTGCAACTGTGCGGGGCTGATGTTGCCGCCGCTGCAGATGAGAGCCACACGGTGACCTCGGAGCGAACCTTTCAGCTTGAGAGCCGCTGCCATCGCGGCCGCGCCCGCGGCCTCGACCAGCGTCCGTGTCTTTTCGATCATCAGCGCGGTCGCAGCATCGATCTCGTCGTCGGACACGAGGACGAAGTCGTCAAGCAGCCTGCGCATGATCCGCTGCGGCAGCTCGAAGGGCGCCGCCGTGGAAAGGCCCTCGGCGCGCGTGCGGTTCGGTGACTCGCGCGGCTCGCCGCTCTTCCACGAGAGGTAGGCCGATTGCGCCTGGTCGGACTGCACCCCGATGACACGGATCTCCGGGTTGATCGCCTTCGCCGCGATGCACGCGCCCGCGACTCCCGACCCGCCGCCGATGGGCACGATGACGGTGTCGACCTGCGGCTCTTCCTCGAGCACCTCGAGCGTGTGCGTGCCCACGCCCGCGATGAGCAACGGCTCGTCGCCGGAATGTATGTAACGGTAGCCGTGCTCTCGCGCGAGCTTTTCGGCGTGGCGGCGCGAGTCGTCGTAGCGCTCGCCCTCCAGGATCACCTCGGCGCCGAGGTCCTGCATCGCCTCGACCTTGACCGGGTTGGCGGCCGCCGGAGCGCAGATGATGGCGCTGACTCCGAAAAGGCGCGCCGCGTGCGCGACCGACTGGCCGTGGTTCCCGGTCGAGGCCGCGATGACTCCGCGTTCGCGTTCGTCCGCGCTCAACCGGCTGACCAGGTTGATCCCGCCCCGCACCTTGAACGCGCCGGTGGGGTTTTGATTCTCGTGCTTGACGTAGACCTCGGTCCCGACGAGCCGGTCGAGCGCCGGGTAGCGGCGCAGCGGCGTCGCCTGGAGGTAAGGCCGGATCTGCCGCGCCGCGTCGAGCACGTCGGTGAAGGTCGGTTCTTTCAGCTCGGGCATCGCTGAAAGATTAGGCTTGCGCCGATGCCTGTCGCCGACGTGCGCGGCCAGCGGCTCCATTACGAGGACTCGGGCGGTGGGGGAGTCCCGCTCGTCCTGTCGCACGGCTTCCTGATGGACAGCGAGATGTTCGAGCCGCAGGTCGCAGCCCTGACCCCACGTCACCGCGTCATCACGTGGGATCAGCGTGGGCACGGCCGCACGGTCTCGACGGCCGGCCCGTTCACGTACTGGGAGTCGGCCGACGACCTCGCGGCGCTCCTCGACGGCATCGGCGTCGAGCGCGCGGTCGTCGGTGGGATGAGCCAGGGCGGCTTCGTCAGCCTCCGGTTTGCGCTTCGGCATCCCAAGCGGACCGCCGGGCTGGTCCTCATCGACACGCAGGCGGGGACGGAGGACCCCGAGAAGGCTCTCCAGTACGACCTCATGCACGACGTCTGGGTGGGCTCCGGGCCGAATGACCAGCTCGTCGCCATGGTCGCGGCGATCATCATCGGCAACGAGCGACCTGAGTCGGCGGCCTGGATCGACCGGTGGAAGGCCCGCGACCCGGCGACGCTCACGTTCATCTACCGCACCCTGATGGATCGGGACGACATCACCGGGCGCCTGGGCGAGATCAAGGCGCCCGCGACAGTCATCCACGGGTCGGATGACGTGGCCATCGACCTGTCGCTCGCCGAGGGGCTGTGCTCGGGGCTGGAGGGCTGTCTTGGGGTGGTCCGAATCGAGGGCGCCGGCCACGCCGGCAACCTGACCCACCCCGAGCCGGTGAACCGCGCGATCGAGGCCTTCCTCGCTTCCCTGCGACAAAAGGAACTCGTCTAAGCCGGATCGAAATCCTGGCCGGCCGCGCAACATATCGCTCCCATGCGCAAGGTGGTCGCCAGGGCGCTGCTCGTCGTGGCCGTGGCCTTCGGCGCGGCCGGGTGCGGATTCGACACCAGCGCGACCTTCAACGCCGACGGCTCGGTCACCGTCGGGCTGAAATTCCTCTTTCCCAAGTCGCTGATGCAGGGCTCGACCGGCACGACTGTGTCGGGATTGAGCCCGTCGGACATCGCCAAGGCCAACACGCAGCTGCAGAAGCAGTACCCCGGAGGCAAGGTCACGGCGGTCACCGAGGGCGACGAAACCGGGGCCCTGATGACCGTCCCCTTCAAGACCGAGAAGGACGCCTTCGCGTTTCTGACCGCCCCTTCGAAGCTGAGCCCTTCGGGGGCAACCTCGGGCACCGGGCTCGGCATCAACCTCGCGAACACCGGCGGCTTCTTCAGCTCGGCGACGCACACCACCACCGGCCAGAACGACACCTACACCTTCAAGACGTCGCCGGCGCCCCTGCCGTCGCCGTCCCCTGGGCAGCAGCAGATCATCACCGACGACGAGATCGCATCGATCTTTGTCATCACGTTTGCGCTGACGGTCCCGCACCAGATCACGTCCGCGCCCGGAGCGCTCTTCACGCTCGACCGCAAGACTGCGATCTGGAAGCTGTCCTGGACCAAGCCGCAGACGTTTACTGCGACGACAGGATCCGACGCCGGGCTGGTCGCAAGCGTCTCGCCGCTCCAGGACTCGCGCCTCGTTCTCGCGGTCGGCTTCACCGCGATCGCGGTCGGCTTCCTGCTTGGGATGTTCCTGACATGGCGCACTCTGCGGCGCCCCGCTCTGCAGCCTGCGGCGCAGGTGGCGATGTCGCCGGTCGCCCCCGCACCACCCGCGGTCGATTCGGCAACCGCCTGGCCCGGACCTCCGCCCGAGGCGCCTCCGCCGACCAAGATCAGCTGAGTCCGCCGACAATTAGGGCGTGCCCGCAAACGACCTGAAGGTCGGCGTCTTCGTGCCCCAGGGCTGGCGTATGGACCTGGCGGACGTGCCCGACCCGGTCGAGAAGTACGAGACGATGAGCCGCTGCGCCCGCGAAGCGGAGCAGGCCGGGTTCGACGCGGTCTGGCTCTACGACCACTTCCACACGGTGCCGACGCCGCAGCTCGAGTCGGTGTTCGAGTGCTGGACGTCGATGGCCGCTCTGGCGCGCGACACCCGGACGATCCGTCTCGGGCAGATGGTTACGTGCAACGGCTACCGGCCGCCCTCGCTTCTCGCGAAGATGGCGAGCTGCGTCGACGTGATGAGCAACGGCCGGCTGATCCTCGGCATCGGCGCCGGCTGGTACCAGCACGAGTACGAGGCGTACGGATACGAATATCCCGACACGCCCGAGCGCCTGCGGATGCTGCGCGAGTCCTTGCAGGTCATCAAGGCGATGTGGACCGAGGAACCGGCGAGCTTTGAGGGCCGCTACTACAAGATCCGCGGCGCCATCAACGAGCCCAAGCCGGTGCAGAAGCCTCACCCGCCGATCTGGATCGGCGGCGGTGGCGAGAAGGTGACCCTGAAACTCGTCGCGCAGTACGGCGACGCGTGCAACTTCAACGCGGACGTCGAAACGGTGCGGCACAAGCTCGAGGTGCTGCGCGAACACTGCCAGACGGTTGGTCGTGACTACGACTCCGTCCTGAAGACGCTCGAGTTCTACACGATCCTGGGCGACCGCGGCGAGATCGACAGGGTGGTCGCCGACGTGGCACGACGCAGCGGCATGGACGAGTCGTTCGTTCGCACCTGGCATCCCCTCCACGGCGACGCCGACCGGATCGCCGAGCTCATGCGCGGCTATGCGGAGGTCGGGATCCAGTACTTCATCGTCAACCTGCCCAACGCTTTCGAGGGCGGAGTCATAACGCGGTTCGCCGAGGAGGTCTTCCCGCGGGTCGGGTTCCAGTCGGTATCGAGATGAGAGGCCAGGGCTGATGCGGCGCTTCGAGCTCGTCGGCGGCGGCCACAACAAGTTCTGGGAGATCAGCCAGAGCGACACGCAGGTGACGGTCCATTTCGGCCGCATCGGCACGAAGGGCCAGACCCAGAGCAAAGACCTCCGGTCGTGGGAGGAGGCCGCAGAGCGGGTCCGGAAGCTCGTCGCGGAGAAGGTGCGCGAGGGCTACGTCGAGGGGGAGGGCTCAGGGCCGCGGGTCGAGGACGAGCCAGGGTTTCGGCGGCCACCCACGCTGCCGCCGTATGAGGTGCCGTCCCTCCCCGAGGATGGTCCGCTCGCCATCGGGGGCGTGCACCTGCAGCCGGGGCGCCGACTGCGTGGAGACTCGAAGTTCCATCCCATGGGGGTCGAGCCGGTCGAACAGCCTGTCATCTGGGCCACCGACAAGAGGGTGGAGGAGGCTGGCCGCACGCTCTACCTGCTGCGGCAGCCCGCGGCGGTGCTCAATCTCGTGCCGGTGCTCTTGAGCGGCATGGAGGACGAGCCGAACCGTCCGTGGAACAGCGCCGAGTTCTGTCCCACCGATCCGCGACGGGCCACCTTCGTCGATGTGCCGGCGGAGCTCGCGAAAGCCTGGCAGGGCAACCTGGGCGAAGAGGACGAGGAGCCGTCGGCCTCGTTACGACCCTTCGGCAAAAAGTTCCCGGGACTGGCCCGCCAGCCATCCGATGGGCGCGGGAACACCGACGACAGGGACGTGCTGGAGCAGATTCGAGATCGCCACGTGGGACTTGTCGCGGCCGACCGTCCGGCCGATGCGATCGCAGCGGTCGGGTGGAGTGGCGCGGTCTACGTCCATGAAGATCCGGCTCTGTTGTCGGCGGTTCTGCGCTCGTGGGAGGTTCGCTGGAATGCGCGCCTCGTCGAGATGGGGTTCGACACGCTGACGCTGACCGTGGGCAACCCGCCACGGGATGAGAAGACGGCTGTGGCGCTGGCTGCCGAGCACTTCGCGATGTGCCCAGACAACATCTGGCAGGGCAGCGCGGGTCTCGAGACGATCGAGGCGTATGGGAAATCCCTGACCCAGAATCGGATTTGGGAATTCTGGTGGGATTAGAGAAACCGCCCGATCCAATCTCCTTCTCGACGAGCATCCCGGGGGTATTTGCAGTCGGCGATGTCCGCAGCGGCTCGATCAAGCGTGTGGCCACCGCGGTGGGCGAGGGCTCGATGGTGGTCAGGCTTGTGCACGAGCGCCTGGCTGCTCCCGCCCTCACATGAGACCGGAATGCTGTATACAAGCAGCAACGTCGGCGTCGGCCGGTTTGGGGGAGGACTTGCGATGAAGGATCGGTTTGTTTCGCCTGCGATGGCGGGGGCGCTTGTACTGCTGGCCGCGGCGTGCGGCGGAAGCAATACGCCCAGCTCGGGCTCCACGATCACGTTTGCGGCGCCCGTCTCCCAGACCGGCGCCTTCGGCCAGGCCGAGGGGCTCTACACGCTCCAGGGCTACAAGTTCTGCGTCGACACCCTGAACTCGAAGGGTGGCATCAGCTTCGGCGGCCAGTCGCACCAGGTCGGCCTGGTGACGCAGGACGACCAGAGCGTCGCCGCGACCTCGGCGCAGATCGTCGACCAGTTCAACGACCAGGGCCGCAAGCTCATTCTCAGCCCATACGGATCGGCTGGGACCACTGCCGTCGCGCCCGTCGTCGAGCGCAACAACCAGGTGATGGTGGACAGCAACGGAGCCGACACCGCGATCTTCACCCACGGCTACAAGAACACCTTCGCGGTGCTTTCGCCGAGCAGCACCTATGTCACGACGATCATCGACGCGCTGGCTGCGTTGAACCCGGCGCCAAAAACGGTCGCCATCATCGCCGCCAGTGACGGCTTCAGCCAGCACTCTGCCGAGACCGGGGTCAGCGAAGCCAAGGCCAAGGGCATGACTGTCGTGCCGTCCGCCAACGCCTACACGACCTCGACGAAAGTCGGGGCGAACGTCACCGACGTGTCGAGCGCGCTGATCGCCATCAAGCCCACCAACCCGGACGTGATCATCATCTCGGCCCACCTCAACGAGGCGGTCGCCGCCGTCAAGCAGGCCTCCGAGCTCGGCGCCAAGCCGAAGCTGGGCTTCGCCGCGACCGTCGCGCCCCCGACGCCCGCGTTCATCTCTGCGCTCGGCAAGTCGTCCGAAGGCGTGATCGGCAGCACGCAGTGGGTACCCGAGATCTCGGCCTCGGACAACCTCTTCGGCAACGCCCACCAGTTCCTGACCAACTTCACCAACAGGTTCGGTTGGTCGACGAACCAGTACCCGTACCAGGCGGCTGACGCGGCGGCCGGGTGTGAGGCGCTGGCTCTCGCGATCGAGAAGGCAGGCTCCAGCGACCCGGCGGCGGTCCGGACCGCGCTCGCCGGGCTCAAAGCCGACACGTTCTACGGCCACATCGAGTTCGACTCGACCGGCATGAACACAGCCAAGCCGATGTACGTCGTTCAGGTCCAGCAGTCGGCGTTCGTGACCATTTACCCGAGCAACCTCGCCACCAAGCAAGCAGTCTGGCCCGCCGTCTAGCAGGTCCTCGCTGATGGCCCAGTTCTTGCAGGCGGCCGCCTACGGCGTCGTCCAGGGCGGCCTGCTTGCGCTCGTGGCCGTCGGCTTCTCGCTCGTCTGGGGGGTCATGAACGTGGTCAACTTCAGTCACGGCGCGCTCGCGGTGACGGGGGCATACCTGGCCTGGTTTCTGAACCTGCACGTAGGCCTCGATCCGTTCCTCGCGATTCCGATCGTCGCCGTCGCGATGTTTGCTTTCGGGTACGTCATCCAGCGGGGCTTGATCAACCTCGTCATCAACGCCCCGATCTTTCTCACCCTGCTGCTGACGTTCGGCCTGAGCCTGGTGATCCTGAACGGCCTTCAGCTGGTGTTCAAATCAGACGATCGGACCATCGACACCGCGTACGCGTCGCAGAGCTTCGCGCTCGGCGCGGTGAATGTGCCGTACGGCCGGCTCGCCGCGTGCATCCTGGCGATCGTGGTCACGGTCGGGCTGGCGCTGGTCATGAACCGCACCCGTCTCGGTCACGCGATCGGAGCCACTGGGATGGACCGCGGGGCGGCGCGCCTGATGGGCATTCGCGCGCGTCATATCTATGCGGTGACGTTCGGCATCGCGGCGGCGCTTGCCGGCGTCGCGGGAACCATGATCGCCACCGTCGGCTCGTTCAACCCCACGACAACCCCGGGCCAGCTGACCCTGGACGCGTTTGTGATCTCGGTGTTGGGCGGGCTGGGAAACATGTACGGCGCGCTGGTCGGCGGACTCGTCTTCGGTATCGCCGAGTCGATCGGCGGACTCCTGCTGACCGGGACGTGGGTCAACGCGATCGCGATGGCGGTGCTGATCGCGACCCTGATCATCCGGCCGACGGGCCTGATCGGAAAAGCCCAGTACAGCGGGCGCGTCGAGGTGTGAACGCCGGGTCACCGGCCGCGATCCTCCAAACGCGTCGCCGCACCAGGCTTGAGGTGCTCCGCGACTGGATCAGATCCCGCCGCCTCGCCAACTCCTGGCCTGCGCTGGTCGGCGTGGCGGGCTTTGCCGCGATGCTCGGGGTGCAGCAGCTCATCGAGCCGGGCACGCAGCGCCTAATGACCGCGGTCTTCCTCTTTGTCGCCCTGGCGCAGGCGTGGAACCTGATCGGCGGCTACACCGGCTACGCCAGCTTCGGGCAGGTCGCGTTCTTCGGCCTGGGCGCCTACACCGTGGCGGTCCTGATGAACAACTACCACGTCTCGTTCTGGCTGGCGATGCCGGTCGCGATCGTCGCCGGCGTCCTGTTCGCGGTGTTGATCGGCGTGCCGCTGCTGCGCCTGCGCGGCCACTACTTCGCGATCGCGACCTTGGGCGCGGCCGAGGGTCTCCGGGAGATCGTCAACAACGCGACCCCGATCACTGGTGGCGGCCTGGGGATCACGATCCCGACCTTCGGCGACCAGGTCCCGACACCTTACTTCGGCAAGCCAGGCTTCTATCTCGCCTTTCTCACCCTCGCCGCCGTTTCGATCGCGGTATGTGCCCTGGTCGCGCGCAGCAGGTTCGGCTACGCGATGGTCGCCGTCCACGAGGACGAGGAGGCCGCCGGAGCGGTTGGCATCAACACCACCGTGGTGAAGGTCGTGGCCTTCGCGCTGTCGGGGGCGATCGTCGCCTGCGCCGGCGCTTTCTACGCGTTCCAGCAAATCGAGTTCTACCCGACCGACGTGTTCGACGCGAGCTTCACCGTCTTGATGGTGATCATGGTCGTGATCGGCGGCAGCGGGTCGATCGCCGGTCCGCTCGTGGGCGCGATCGGGCTCGAGCTGCTGTCCCAGTTCCTGCGCGTGAACCTGGGCTCGTACAACCAGCTGATTTTCGGGGCGATCATCGTGCTGGTCGTCGTTTTCTTCCCGCAGGGCGTCGTCAACTACTTCCGCGAGGCGGTGAAGACGCGCCAGTTCTCAATCCTCGCCAACGTGAGGCGGTACCGGCTGTGATCGCTCCGCGGGCGGAATCCGCAACCCCGATCCTGGAAGTCCGCCGCCTGTCGAAGCGCTTCGGCGGGCTCTGGGCGCTGCGAGACGTGAGCTTCTCGGTCGCCGAGGGCCAGATCCTCGGCGTCATCGGGCCCAACGGCGCGGGCAAGAGCACGCTGGTGAACCTGATCACGGGCCTTTCGCGGCCGACGAGCGGCCAGGTGCTGATCGACGGCCAGGACGTCACCGGCTCGAGGCCGTGGGCGATCGCGCACGACCATGTCGCGCGCACGTTCCAGATCGTCAAGCCCTTTCGGGGCCTGACGGTCCGCGAGAACGTGGCCATCGGCGCGATGCACGGCAACGAACGCGACCTGAGCGTGAGCGATTCGCTCGCCACGGCGGATGAGCTGCTCGTGCTGGTCGGCATCGCGCAGCACGCGAACGACGCGCCAAACCAGCTGAGCGTGGCGGACGCCCGGCGTCTCGAGCTGGCGAAGGCGCTGGCTACGCGGCCGCGCCTGCTGCTGATCGACGAAGTCATGGCGGGACTTCGCTACGCGGAGATCGAGGCGGCCGTGCAGCTGATCCACCGCCTCCGCGACAGCGGCATCACGATCGTCGCCATCGAGCACGTGATGAAGGCCATCGTCTCGGTCAGCGACCGGATCCTCGTTTTGCACCACGGATCGATCATCGCCAGCGGGGCGCCGCAGGACGTGCTTTCCGACCAGCGTGTGATCGAGGCTTACCTCGGCAACCGCTACGCGAAGCGCAGGTCGACGTGAACCTGCTCGAGGTGCGCGAGCTCAACGCGGGTTACGGCCGGGTGCAGGTGCTCTGGGACGTGAACGTCGCGGTGGAGGCCGGGCAGATCGTCGCCCTGGTCGGCGCCAACGGAGCCGGCAAGACGACGCTGCTCCGGGCGATCTCGGGCATGATCTCGATCCGCTCGGGGAGCATCAATTTCAAGGGCGGCGAGGTCGCCGGATCCTCGATCGAGACGATCGTCGACCTCGGCATCGCGCACGTGCCGGAGGGTAGGCGGCTCTTCACGGGCCTGACGGTGCGTGAGAACCTGCTCCTCGGCGGCTGGCGGCGGAACAACCGCGACCTGCGGCGTGTCGTCGAGCTGTTTCCGGCGCTGGCGGACCGCCTGAACCAGACCGCCTCCACGCTCTCCGGCGGCGAGCAGCAGATGTGCGCGATCGGGCGCGGTCTGATGGGCCAGCCGGAGCTGCTGTTGATCGACGAGCTGTCGCTCGGCCTGGCGCCGAAGACCGTGGACGAGATCGTCGCCAGGCTGCCCGAGATCGCCGCGGCCGGCACCGCGGTGCTGCTCGTGGAGCAGGACATCGACACGGCTTTGAGCGTGTCCCAATTCGCCTATGTGCTGGAAACGGGACGGGTGACGAAATCGGGTTCGTCGGCGCAGCTGCTCTCCGATCCGTCGATTCAGGAGGCGTACCTGGGGCTACCAGCGAGCTGATCGAACGGCGGCGCTTGACGCGTTACGAAGCACGGAGCAAGCTCTCGACCGCATGGACGACTGGGTCAAGCTCACCCAGATCATGGCGAACGTAGCCCAGGCCGCCGCTATTCTCGTCGGCGGCGCGTGGGTCTATTTCAAATTTCTTCGCGGTCGAACATTTGCGCGCCGGGCTCAGGTCGACGTTGAGGGGACGATGACCGTTGTCGAAGACAAACGAGTCATCAAGGCGAAGGTCACCGTAACGAACGCAGGCCTTTCGAGGGTGCCCCTGCGCAAAGACTTCAAATGGGTCGAGATGTCTGCCAGCACAGCGGCGCCCGAGGAGCCGGGTGCAAACGTCGACTGGGAGCCCCTTATGACGTCAAATGTGCTGACCGAGAACGGATGGGTCGAGTCGCAGGAGGCAATCAGTGACGAGGTGCTGTTTCCCGTCCCGGAACCCGTCAACGGTGTATGGCGCGCGTTTCGCCTCCAGGTGCAGGTGTGGACCACGCCGTTTCTCGGACACCCCAACGGAACGGCATGGGTGGACAACACGATCGTTCTCGCCAGAACGGAACCGCAATCGTGAGTTACGAGGAGGAAAAAATGGGCCGGCAGCAGCGAACGCGACCCTTCCAGGAGAACCCAACCAATGAGCAGGTTAAAGAGCGTCTCAGGCAGATCGAACAACAGAAGAAACGAAACAAAGCTTCGACAGAAAAGGAGAAGGAGAAGCCCAAAAAGAACCTGGTCTGACCTGGCGTCAGGATTTCGCCTCCTTGTATCCAACGGAGCGTTCCGAAAGTGGGAATTCGACTCCGTTGGCGTCAGAGGGCGGAAAAAATCGTGAACGACGTAAATAGCTTTGGCGGGTGACCGGCACGAGGCAAAAAAAGCGAAAATCTTGCGCAGTTCTCGCTGGAAGTGGGTAAGTAGTTCTTTAATCGCCCGCGGATAGGGCGAACCTCGTTCAAGGGCAAGGATCGCGCCCTCGGAGGCAGTGCACATGAGTGTTCTGCTTGGGTCCCTCCTTCTGCTGTCCGCGCTTGCCGCCCTCTCGCTTTACCTCGTGGGCAGATCGATCGTCGTGATCGGCCCTGCCGAGGTCGGACTCGTCATCAAGCGAGTCTCGAGGCGGCACAACACGACCGACACCCCCATCGCGTTCGCCGGCGAAGCCGGCTACCAGGCTGAGCTGTTGATGCCTGGTGTCCGTTTCAAGCTCTGGCCGACCTATTCCGTGATCAGGTACCCGTGGGTCCAGGTCCCGGCGGGGGAGATCGGCGTCGTCATCTCGCAGATCGGCGAGCCGCTGCCGACCGGCGCCAAATCGGCCGTCTACCGGCCCGAGTTCGGCAACTTCACCCACCTGCACGCCTTCATCGAAGGCAAGGGCCAGAAGGGCGTCCAGCGTCCAGTGCTGCCGCCCGGCACGCTTGCGCCGATCCACCCGATCGCGTTCCTGGTCATCACCGCGACCAGGGCCTATGGCCGCCCCGTCGACCCGCGCCTCCTGGCCCGCGGCCCGCTGTCGCCTGCCTCGTTCGGCCTGAACCCCGACCAGCTTCGTGTCACCGTGATCACGCCGGATGGCGCCCAGGACGTCGTGGGCGTCGTCACGACCCTGGAAGGCGAGCCGCTGGGCCCGGCCGACATGGCCGGTCGGATCGGCGGATTCAGCGACATCGCCGCCCTGGAAACGCAGGCGGGTATCACCGACTCGGAGCTCATCGAGGCACTTCTCGGCAAGAAGAACGAGCTTCACAACAACTACCAGGACTTCCAGGCGTTCCTGGACAAGGGCGGGCGCATCGGCCTGCAGCACGACCCGCTGCTGTACGGCGCCTACCTCCTGAACCCGTTCCTTGTCCGCGTCGAGCTGGCCCCGATGCTGGTGGTCAACCAGGGCGAGGTGGCGGTGATCAAGGGCTACGTCGGCCTGCCCACGCTGGACACGTCCGGGCCTGAGTTCAAGTTCGGCTCGATCGTCCAGCCGGGCCACCGCGGCATCTGGCGCGAAGCCCTGCGCACCGGGAAGTACCCGCTGAACCCGCGCATCTACGCGGCCGAGAAGGTGCCGACGTTCATCCTCACCCTGAACTGGGCGGAGGCGAACTCGGTCGCCCACAACCTGGACGCGCAGCTGAGCCCGATCGAGGGCAAGAGCCGCGAGGGGTTCATATTCACGATCGACCTGCAGGTCCAGATCCACGTGCCCGACACCAAGGCGCCGAAGGTCATCTCGATGGTCGGCTCGATGCAGAACCTCGTCAACGAGGTGCTGCAGGCCGCGGTCGGCAACCACTTCCGGAACACGCTCCAGGCGCTCGAGGCCGTGCGCTTCATCGAGACGCGCGACCAGGTGCAGGCGGCGGCGCTGGAGGCGATCTCGCGCTACCTCGCGGCCTACGAGGTGGAGACGCGTGGGGTCTACATCCAGGACGTGACCTTCCCGCAGGAGCTCGTGAGCGTGCTGACGCGCCGCGAGATCGCCAACCAGGAAAAGGCCACGTTCGAGCAGCAGAAGGACGCCCAGACGGTGCGCGTCGACCTGGAGAAGGCGCGCGGCACCGCCGACATGCAGGCCGAGTTGGCCAAGGCCCAGGTATCGGTCGACATCAACCGCGCCCGCGCCAACGCCCGCAAGGCCGAGGCGGAGGGCGAGGCGGCTTTCGTCCGGGTCACCGGCGAGGCGGAAGGCTCGCGGCGCCGGGCGATCGGCCTGGGCGACGCGGCCGCCGTGGAGGCGCTGGGCCTGGCCAAGGCGAAGGGCTACGAGGCCCAGGTGCAGAGCCTGGGCTCGACACCGACGGCGGCGGTGGCGATCGCCAACGCGCTGTCGGAAGGCAAGCTCGACGTCGTGCCCGAAGTGCTCGTGACGGGCGGCGGCGGGGCCCTGGAGGGGCTGGCCGCCACGTTCATGCGCAGCCTGAACGGGAACGGCCAGGGTAAGGCCGGCACTGACAAGCCGGTCAAGGGAGGGCGGTGAAACCGCCCTCTTAACCCATCAGATAAAGAACATTCGCCAGAATTCGCGCTGGGAGATGGAAGTGAAGTGAGCCGCCAGGAGCAGGCCTCGGAGCCAGCAACCTAGTGGACCTCGGGCTGACCGACCGTGTCGTCATCGTCACCGGCGGTGCGTCGAACCTCGGGCGGGCGATCGCGCTCGGATTCGCCGCTGAAGGCGCCCGCGTCGTGATCGCCGACCTCGATGACGCGCAGGCGAAGAAGGTCGAGTCCGAGGCGCCGTCCGGAAGGATCGTCGCCCACCACACCGACGTGACTGATTGGGGATCCGTCTCGGCCACAGTCGACTTCGTCGAGACCACGATGGGCGGTGTGGACGTCCTGGTCAACTGCGCCGGCTGGACGATCGACCGCCTTTTCGTCGAGAAGCCGCGCAGCGAGTGGGAGCGCGAGATCGCGATCGACATGTGGGGTTTCATCAACTGCGTCCGGGCCGTGCTCGACCCGATGATCAAGCGTCGCTACGGCCGCATCGTGTCTATCGGCTCGGACGCCGGTCGCATCGGCGAGTGGCGCGAGGCCGTCTACAGCGGCACCAAGGCGAGTGTGATCGCGATGTCGAAAGCCATCGCCCGCGAGGTCGGCAAGCACGGCATCACGCTCAACGTCGTGTGCCCTGGTCTCGTCCCTGGTTCGCCCGAAACGTCAGGCGAAAGCTCGATGTGGTCCGTCGACCAGTCCGCGGTTTTCACACCCGAGGTTCGCGAGAAGGCCGCGAAGGGCTATCCGCTCCGCCGCCTCGGCACGCCGGAAGACGTCGTCCCTGCGGTTCTGCTCCTGGCCTCCGACCGCGCCTCGTACATCACCGGCCAGACGCTGTCGGTCAGCGGCGGCTACACGATGATCTGAGCGAGGATTTCGTCCCGGATCCTTCGCCAGCGCTCGATTCGATTGCGTCCGGTCAACGGAAACATCAACGAGTCGACGCCTGTCGACAGCAGCTCGCGCAGCCGAGCGACGCTCTCTTCGGGTGAGCCGACCACCGCCAACGCGCGCGCCAGCTCGTCGGAAACGGCGGTGCTGTGGCCGGCTCTGGTCGAGAGATGGTCCGCGTAGTCATACGAATCCGCGCTGCGCTGGATCTCGTCTCGAAACGACAACAGGCTTGGGGGGAGCTCCCTGTAATGGGTCAGGAGCCGCGCCTGGGTGGAGGCCCACGACCTCACGTCATCGACCTCAGCGGACATCGTGGTCACGAGCGAGATGTCGAAGTCGTCGCGCGAGCGGCCCGCCGCGCTGAGGCCGGCCTCGATCCAGCCGACCTGCTGGCGGACCATGTCCGGCTGGGCAGGCCCCATCACGATCGCGCCGTCAGCCTTTCGTCCGGCGAGCTCGCACATCCGCTGCTGGCTGACCGCGAGATGGATCGAGATGCCCTGGTCGAGGTGGGAGCGAAAAAACCCGATCGCCTCCTCGACCTCGGCTACCTTTTGTGGCTTCAGCCCAATGCCGTAGAGGGCCGAGTCACCCGCCCCGAGGCCGAGGATCGCCCGGCCATGCGAGATCTCCGCCACTGCCGAGATCGCGTTGGCCGTGACGGTCGGGTGGCGTGTCACTGCGTTGGTCACGCCCGTTCCGAGGCCGATGCGCGTGGTGTTCAGGGCGGCGACCACCAGCCCGGCGTAGACGTCCTTCATCGCCAGCTGCGAATCGATGACCCACACGCGGCGGACGCCTTCGGCCTCCAGCTCCGCCACGAATTTCGCCCAGCTTTCGAATGACTGGCGCGGGCTGATCCCCACGCTCACATCGAACTGGGTCACGTCGATCTGGGCTTTGGGCGCCGGGACATCGACTGCTTGCGGTGAGTCACGGCGTCGCGGCGTTCCGGGCTCGCTGCTGCGTCGGCGCGCAGCTGCTGCGCCAGGAGCAGGTCCTCGCCGGCAACCCCACGCCGCGCCAGGAGGTCGAGGCTCGCCTTCGTCCCGTGCACCGCCGGTCGCGGCGATGCCGCAAGCTGCTCGGCGAGCTCCCGCACTCGTTCATCGATCTTCGAGCCAGGCACCACCTCGGTGACCAGCCCCCACGCGCTCGCTCGCCCTGCGTCGAGCACGGGCATGGCGAGCAGCAAGTCCGACGCCCGCGCGATGCCGCAGATCTGGACCAGCCGGGCCAGGAACTGGAAGCGATAGACCACGCCGAGGCTTACCGCTGGAACGGAGAGTCGCAGGTCCTCAGCGGCGATGCGAAGGTCGCAGTTCAGGGCGAGCTCGACTGCGGCGCCGTGGCAGTGGCCTTGCAGCCGGGCGATCACGGGCGCCGGGCACGCCCGAAGGGCGGCCACCGCCTCTCCGATGTGGCGGTCCGCCTCGAGGTCCTCGACCGTCCCGGTCAAGCGCGAAATGTCGTAGCCGGAAGAGAAGGCCTCGGTGCCGGCTCCGCGCAAGATGACGGCCGACGCGCGATCGCCGTCGGTCCGCAAGGCGTCGGCGAGCGCGGCGAGAAGCTCGGGGTCGAGGGCGTTCTTTCGCTCGGGCCGGTTGATGGTGAGGGTGAGGACGTCGTGCAGGCCCCACTCGGCGAGAAGCGAATCAGTCATTCAGAAACGAAATCATCGTGCGGGCGAGGTCGCGTGGTTTCTCGACGGGGATGGGGTGGCCAGCGTCCGGGAACACCTCGAGCTTGCTGCCTTTGATCCCGCGAGCGATGATCTCGGCCGCTTTCGGGGGGCAATGCCGATCGCGTTCGGAGGCGACGATCAGGGTCGGCGCGGTAATGCGGTCGAGCTCCGGGTCAAGCGGGGAAGCATTGAGCGCCTCCATGGCGGCACATGCATTGCCGTAGCCGCGAGGATCGGACGTCGATTGGCGTCTGATGAGCAGCCCTTCGTCGAGCTCGACCGGCGACTCAGCGTAAACGTCTGCTGTGTCACGGTCCAGCGTCTCGCGAAGCAGGGGATCGCGGCGTTGGACCATCTCCGCTCGCTCCCGATACCACCCGGCCGCCGCCTTGCCGACGCGGCTCGACGTCGCGACCAACACCAGGCTTCTGACCCGCTCGGGGTGGTCGATCGCGACCCTCATCGCGATGGTGCCACCGAGCGAAAACCCGGCGATGTCCGCCCTGTCGACGCCGATGGATCGCATGAGGGCGACGAGGTCGCTGCCGAGCTGCCGCAGCGACCCGTCGGCGTCGCCGAGCGCTGTCTCGCCGTGGCCGCGCAGGTCGTACAGGATCACCCGATGGCGCAGCATCAGGTCGGGCAGAGCACGACGCCAGGCCCGGTGATCGTCAGCCAGCCCATGGATGAGCACGAGCGGGTCGCCGCGCCCGGCTTCGAACCACGCGACGTCGATGTCGTCACACCGCGCGCGCATTCGCCATCTCGCGGAGGAGCTTGCGATTGACCTTGCCCGGGCCCGACAAAGGGAGGTCGTCGAGGCGTTCGACCGACGCCGGCCACTTGTAGTGGGCCAGCCCTCGCTCTCCGAGGAATCGATGGAGCGCGTCCTCCGTGACCTCTGAGCGCGTAACGAGAAATGCGACAGGCACCTCGCCGAGCTCGGGGTGCGGACGGCCGACCACGCACGCATCGACCACGCCGGGGTGAGAGCGCAGCATCGACTCGACCTCGTACGGGTTGATGTTCGTGCCGCCCCTGATGATGATGTCCTTCAGCCGCCCGACGACGTGCAGGTATCCCTCGCCATCGACAAACCCCAGGTCGCCCATGTGCGCCCAACCGTCGTCCGAATAGGGGCCCGTCGCCTCTCCCCAGTAGCGGTCCTGGACGAGGTCGCCTCGCATGCAGATCTCATATCCGTCGATCTTCCACTCGGCCCGATCGTGTGGCCTTCCGACTGTAGTCCAGCGCTTCTCCTGGGGATCAGAGGGGCTGGCCACGGCGAGCTGGCCCGCGTCCATGGAGCCGTAGAAGCTGGAGATCGGGATCCCCGTCGAGACCTCCCAGCGCTCCGCGATCTCGGGCGGCAGCGGAGCGCCGGCCACCGCGACCGCGCGGACGGTGGGCAGCGTGATCGGGTGGTTCAGCATCCGGATGACGTTTGTCGGCACGCCAACCAGAACCGTAGCCCCTGCGTCGCGTGCCGTGGCGAGGCAGTGCTCAGGGGTCCAGTGGGGCTCGCGCAGCA
>WNFC01007663.1_pt1 | contig 24709 bp, 25 predicted proteins | sample 5400541 | NCBI WGS metagenome assembly WNFC01 (sample SAMN13153342, study PRJNA577476) | soil metagenome | isolation source: 120 cm saprolite under Douglas fir tree site 2 hole 2 replicate 1 | place: USA:California | collected 2015-04-18 | reverse complement strand
TGGTGCGGTATTGGCCCATTTCGGAGGTCGTATGAAACCACTTGCGCTTGCCGCGTTCCTGCTCCTCGGGCTCCGTCCATCAACCAGCACTGAGCGCCCGCTCTCCGCGCAGGCGGTCGACGGCGGCTCCATCCTCCCCGTCGCCGCCGCTGCCCAGGACACGATTGTCGTGCAGTACGCGGCGAAACTGCTCTGCGGCACGTCGAACCGACCGGGCGTCGCGCCCGGCAAGTACTACACGGCCGTGAATGTCCACAATCCAGCCCGCGACTCGGTCCTGTTCCGCTATAAGTTCGCGCTGACGAGGCCGAATGCTCAGCCGGGACCGATCACTCCCTGGACCCCGGCACAGCTCCGTAGCGACCAGGCGCTCGAGATCGAGTGCACCGACGCGCTGGTTCGGCTTGGGGGCGGGTTCGCCAAGGGATTCGTCGTAGTGGAGACCCAGCGCGAGCTGGACGTCGTTGGGGTCTACACAGCCGTGGCAACTTCGGGCCGCGTGCAAACCCTGGCGCTCGATCGCGTCCCGCCGCGCCGCACCGTGCTGCTGCCGTAAGGCGCAACCACAACGTGGTCGACGTCGTGCGCGCGGTTGCGCACGACCGGGCCGAGCGACATATTGGGCCGACTGCTGATAGGCTTAGATAAGCTCAGATGTACTTTGGTGGTCAAATGCGGACCGCTCGATCGCCAACGACAGCGCCAAAGGCGGTAGGGACGTGAGGCAGCGGTCTGACACTCCGACCCGACAGGGCCGGGGAGGGCGATGCCGGTGGCATCAGACCACGACGATCTGTTGGACATCAAGGAAGCCGCGCAGTTCCTCAACGTCAGCGAGACCTCGCTCCGGCGCTGGACCAATTCCGGTCGCTTGGCCTGCGTGCGCCTCGGTCGCAAGCGGGAACGCCGGTTCCGGCGCGCCGACCTGCTCGCCTTCCTAGAAGAACAACCTGCCGGGGCTCCGCCGGTGAGCCATGTGTGCGGGCTCTACGCGAACGACCGGAGCCGGGTCAAACTCGCCGTCGACTTCCTTGCCGCCGGCTTCGAGCCGGGCGGCGTGAGCTACCTCGCGGCCGTACCCGACGCACACGACCAGATCGTAGGCGACCTCGAGCGGTGCCGTCCCTCCGTCCGGGCCGACATCGACGCAGGGCGACTCGTGCTCGTGGAGTATCCCGATTCCCAGGAGGCGCAAGCATACTGCGATCGCTGGGACGGGCTATACTCCGCCGCGCGCCGAGCCGGCGCGCGCGCGCTGCGGACCGTCGGTGACGTATCCGGTGGGCCGGCCCTGCGGCTGGCGCGCGATGAGCTCCTCGAGTACGAGCGGCTCTACAGCGAGCTGGCGCAGCGATTCCAGGTCGCCACGCTGTGCCTCTACGACGTGCGCCACGCTTCCGGCCTCGACGTGCTCGACGTTCTCCAGTGTCATGACGACTTCTTCCCGCATCCGGCGGACGGCTTGGTCAGCTAGGGGCCCCGGCGGGTGCTGCGAGGCTCGGTGCGAACGTCATTTCTGCCGCCCGTCACGTTCACCCGCGCTCGTGTACACGACCGACTCTCACTCCGCTACGTTCATGTTCTCCGTGTGCCGCGGCTAGGCTTACCAGCGGGGGCGGGAGGGATAATGGGCGTGTGGTATTGTGGCTCAAGATCGCAGCCTGCGCGTGGGGAATGCTGACCCGCGGGCTCCCAACACCGTCAACCCTTCCGGCGGTGGGCCGGCGGCGCTAGCGTCCACCACGCCTCTCGTTCACCCACGCCAATGTTCCCATCGCTTGGTCACCAGCTCGCCGCGTTCGGGCTGTTCGGCGCCGACGTCGTGGTGCGCGCCGCCCGGATCCGGTTGCTCGTCCCGGGCACTCCGAATCTGACACTGAGGCAAGCGATCACCATCAACGCGTACGGGGACGCGGCGTCGGCCGTCACCCCAGCGCGTTTGGGGGGGGACCCGGCGCGCTTCCTGGGCTTCCGCCGGGAAGGAGTCGAGACGCCGCGGGCGTTGGCGGGGCTCGCCGTGGAAGCACTGATCGATTGGGTGTTGCTCGCCCTGGCGGCCGTGCTCTTGGGCGTCGCCTTTGCCGATACTGCCGCCGCGGGTGTTGCACGCCTTGTGCCGCTCGCCACGGGGCCAACGGCGCGGGTCCTCATTGCCGCGGTCCTGGCACTCGCGCTGGTCAGCGCCGCGCTGGCGCTCTGGTACCGGCGCCGGCACCCGCTTCCCCTCCCCGGGGGCTCGGCGTCGTGGGCGGCGTCGCTCGCGGGCACCTGGCGGCATGCCCGCGGGCTCGGCGGACGCACGGTGATGCTGGCCGCGGCCCTCACCACCCTCAGCATGGCGGCCCGCACGGCGATCCTCCCCGTCCTCGCCGCCGGGCTCCCTGGACTCGATCCCCGAGCGGTGATCCTGGGATCGTTTGCCCTCCTGTATGGTCAGCTCGCCCTGCCGACTCCGGCGGGCGCCGGAGCGGTCGAGCTGGGCTTCGTGGGTGGGTTCGCCGAGAGCATGAGCCCGCGCGCCTTGGCCGCCCTGCTCCTCGCTTGGCGCTTGTACACGCTGATCTTGGGCGCGGCGCTCGGGGGCGTGCTCGTCGCGACGACCGCGCTCGGTGCCTGGCTCAGGCGGCGCCGATCCGGCGCGACGAGCTCGGTGAACGTGCGGTCCCAGCCGTAGCGGCACCGTCCCCACGGCGGGGCGCGCAGGGGCGCATGTCTCGGTCGTCGCTGGTGCTTGTAGCCCGATGGAGGAGGGTGCGGCATCCCGACGCCCACTGCCCGCGGGCCCGTCGGTCCGAGGGTCTCACACCAGGGGCGCTCCGACCCTAGTGCCCTGAGCGCGGCGACACCATCGTTCCGTCGAGCCTGGAGGCCGAGAAGGCCCGTCGCGAGCACGAGATGAAACGAGCCGGTGCACTCCCGACACGCGATTTTCAGGCGCTCTTCGAAGGGGCGCCTGGGCTCTATTTGGTCCTGACCCCGGACTTGACCATCGTCGCCGCGAGCGAGGCTTACCTCCGAGCGACCATGACCGAGCGCGCAGCGATCGTCGGCCGGCAGTTGTTCGACGTCTTCCCCGACAACCCTGATGATCCGGCTGCCACCGGCGTTCGTAACCTGCGCGCCTCCTTGGACCGGGTCCGGCAGAACCGCGTGCCTGATACCATGGCCGTGCAAAAGTACGACGTGCGGCGTCCTGACTCGGACGGCGGCGGGTTTGAAGAACGCCATTGGAGCCCGATGAACTCACCAGTTCTCGATGCGGCGGGCGCGCTCGTGTACATCATCCATCGCGTCGAGGACGTCACAGAGTTCGTCCGCCTCAAGCAACTGGGAAGCGAGCGGGAAAAGCAAACTGGCGCACTGCGCACGCGAGCCGAGCAGATGGAGGCGGAAGTCTACCAGCGCTCTCAGGAGGTCGCCGAGGCGAACCGCCAGTTGCAGGAGAAGCAGGCGCGCCTCGAGCGGTTGGCGTGGGAGCTTGAGAACTCCAATCAAGAGCTCGAGAGCTTCACCTACTCCGTGTCGCACGACCTGCGTGCTCCGCTGCGCGCGATCGACGGGTTCTCGCACGCGCTGCTCGAAGACCACGGCCCGACCCTTCCGGTGGAGGGCCAACGTCTCCTCAGCCTGGTCCGCGAAAGCGCGCAGCGGATGGGGCGGTTGATCGACGATCTGCTCGCCTTCGCTCGCCTCGGAACGAAATCGTTGGTCGTGGCACCGGTCGATCTCGCCGCACTGACGCACACGGTCGTCCAGGAGCTACAGCAGGCCAACGCCGAGCGGCGCGTTGCGGTCACGGTTGCGGCCCTGCCATCGGTTCAGGGCGACCCTGCCCTGCTCCGCCAGGTCTTGACCAACCTCGTGGGCAACGCGTTCAAGTTCACGCGCCATCGCCCGGACCCCCAGATCGAAATCGGCACGCGGAACGAAGGCCGCGACGTCGTCTGCTACGTCCGGGATAACGGAGCCGGGTTCGACATGCGCTACGCGGATAAGCTGTTCGGTGTGTTTCAGCGCTTGCACCGCACCGACGAGTTCGAGGGCACCGGCGTCGGCCTGGCCCTCGTGCTGCGGATCGTTCGGCGCCATGGCGGGCGGGTGTGGGCCGAAGGTCGCGTGAACGAGGGAGCGACGTTCTCCTTCACGCTTTCTCCAGGGAGCCGAGAATGAGGGCAGGATTCGTCAGCCTCGCGCCGCTCTCCGAGCCCCGCCTCAGGGACCTCAAGCGCGTCCCGGTGGGGCCTTCGCGTCAGGGGTCCGAGGGGCCGGAAGATCCGGGGTGACGAGCCCCACCCGCAGGGCGTAGCGCGTCAACCCGGCCACGTGGCGGATGCCGAGTCGCCGCATTAGCTCGCCCCGGTGTGCCTCGACCGTCTTTACGCTGATGCGGAGCAGCTGCGCGATCTCGCGCGTGCTGCGTCCGTCGGCGATAAGCCGCAGCACCTCGCGCTGGCGTGGGCTCAGGCCCTGGAACGGCTGGCGCACCGCGGCCGCTGCCGCGACCGCGGCGCCGAGCCCGCTCAGGTCGCTCTTCAAAATGACGTCCTCGGCGCCCGCCTTGAAGGCGGCGACCACGGTTGCCGCCTCGACGGCGCCCGCCACCACGATCACGGGCGCGGCGCTACCCATGGCCCGCAGCACCCCGAGGGCGCCGACGCCGTTGAACTGCATGAGGACCTGGTCCGCCAGGACGACGTCCGGGACAAACGCCCGCACCGCGTGGCTGAAGGCGTCCTCAGAGCTGACCCGCTGAGTAATGACGTGTAGCCCGGCGCGGCTCAGCTCTGAGATCGTCAGGGCTGCATCCGCTGGGGAGTCGTCGAGGAGGAGGACGCGAAGGGGACGCTCGCTCATCGGGCACAACCACGCGCCATTTTGCTCGGCCAGTTTGGTTAACCTAAGATATACTTTGCTAGCCTTTGTTAGTCAACTGATCTCGCCGCGGGATGCCATAGCTCGACGGTCGCGACGTGACGGGCTTCGTGGCCGGGACGGCGAACCCGCCGAGCCGCCGGGCGGGCAAGGCGGCGCTCGCCCCACCCGGGGAGTCGGGCGACGGCGGAAGTCACATCCGGATGCGCTGGGTGCATGACCTCGACGCCTTCAACCAGCTCTCGGGCGAGGAGCAGGAACGCGTGATTGGCCGCACGCAGGCCGATAGTGTCGAGCTGTCCGAGGCCGCCAAGCCGCTAACCGCCCACATCGCGCGGGTCACGATCGCCGGCGGCGGCGAGGAGCTCAAGATCTTCCGCCGCAGCGTTCCGTAAGGCAATCTACAGGAACACGGCCTGTACTTTTTTTGGCCTTCAGCGCGGACCCGTCGCAATACGACCGCGTGCTCGCGCGCATGGTCGGAGCCGCCGGCAACCGCGTGCACGATCGGCTGATCGACTTCTCGCGCCCGGTGAGCGGGGCCTACTACTTCCCGCTGTCGATCATCGCGCTGAACGAGCTCGCCGGCCCCGAGGAAGGCTGAGATACGCATGCCCGCGCCGCTCGACGCCAAACGGCGGGGAGCGTTAGCCCTGGTGGTCGCCCTCGCGCTCGCCCTCCTCATCGCCCTCGCGCCGTACGCCACGGGGCTCATTGCGATCCCCGTCCTCTACGTCGCGCTGGCGCCGGTGCATGCCTGGCTGGCGCGGCTCCGGGGCCCGAACGTCGCCGCCAACGTCGTCGTGGGGCTCGCACTCCTCGTCCTCGTCGTACTCGGCGGCACATTCGCGGGTTTGATCGTGACCGAGGCCGGGCGGATCGCGGGGAGCGTCACCCACAGCCCGCTGCTCGCGCGGCTCTCCGAGCTTAGCCCCGGTGGGGTGGACCTGGGGGCGCGGCTCGGCGACCTGAGCGCCACGCTCGTGTCGTGGATCGGGTCGTCGGCGCTCGGGCTCATCGGCTCGGCGTCCCGCTTCGCGCTGAATCTCACGATCTCCCTGTTCGGCCTCTACTATCTGCTGCTCCGGCCGCGCGAGACGTGGGACGCCGTCCGCCCGTATATCCCCTTCTCCGCATCGAACACGGAGAAGTTGCGCCAACACTTCCGCGACGTCACGACGTCGACGCTGCTCGGCACCGGGCTCTCGGCCGCGGTCCATGGCGTGCTGATGACGCTCGCCTTCTGGGTGGCGGGCCTCCCGAACGCGGCGTTGTGGGGCGTGGTGACCATGGTGTTCTCGATCCTGCCGGTCCTGGGGAGTGGGATGGTATGGGGCCCGGCCGCGATCGTGCTGCTGCTCGACCACCGCCCCGGCGCAGCAGTGCTGCTCGCACTCTGGGGGCTCGTGGTGGTAGGGAACGTCGACTACGTGATCCGGCCGATGGTGTCCCGGCGCTGGGCGCACATCCACCCGCTGGTGACGCTGATGGGGGCGCTCGTGGGTGTGCCGTACTTCGGGATCCTCGGGCTCCTGATTGGACCGTTGGCGATATCGTACTTCTTTGAGCTGATCGACATGTACCGCGCAGAATACCTGAGCGCGGCGTAACACCGGCGCGATCGGCCCGGTGTGCGCTGGCCGACGCGCCTCACTCAGTGGCGCACGACTCTAGGGGAGGCAATATGGCAGCCCCGGTTCTCGACGATCTCAAGCGATTGTACCACCGCACCTGGTGGGCGCTCGTGTTACGTGGTCTGTTGGCCCTCGCCGTAGGCGTGTTCATCTTCGCACGACCGCTCGACTCGGTCGCCGCCTTCGCGCTCGTGATCGCCTTTTGGGCCCTGTTCGCGGGCATCGTCGAGATCGTGCACGCGATCGAGCTGAAGTCGGTGATGCAGCAGTGGTGGGTGTTGTTGCTCGCCGGCCTGGTGGGGGTCGGGTTCGGCATCGCGGCGCTCATCTACTACCCCGTGCTGTCGCTGACCTTCGCCGTCGTGTGGGTTGCCTGGTGGCTCCTGTTCACCGGTATCCTCGGCCTGTACGTCGCGTTTCAGCAGCGGCATCTCGGCGTGCAGTGGCGCTGGAGCGCGGCGTTCGGCGTCCTGAGCGTCGCCGCGTCGGTGTTTGCGCTCCTCGCCCCGCCAGTCACGCTCGCGGCGATCATGGGGCTGATCGCGGCGTTCGCCATCGTGGGCGGGATCGCGCTGGTCTGGGGAGCGTTCAAGCTGCGCTCGCTGGTGCGTATCTAGACGCTGGTCCGGACCGGTGCCCGGCGTGCGGCCTCGTCACCCGGTAGTGGGGCGGCCGCATGCGGATGTCGCTGTGGCGTGGCGCTCGAGGACTTGGGGGGTAGGGGGATCGAATGACTGATGGGACGCCTGCCTGGGCGCACGTGGGGACGTCGGTGCTGGCGGCGTTCCTGGGCTCACTGGTAGAGTTCGTCGAAGCGATGACGATTCTCCTCGCCGTGGGCACGGTGCGCGGCTGGCCCTCCGCCTGGACTGGCGCGGCTGCGGGCGTCGCGGTACTCACGGTGCTCGTGGTCGCGCTCGGGCCGGCGCTCGAGGCGATTCCGGTCACGCTGTTGCAGCTGGTGGTGGGCGCAGTGCTGCTCCTCATCGGAACGCGCTGGCTGTGGAAGGCGATGCTGCGCTCGGCCGGCATCATGCGCCGGCGCGACGAGGACGCGGTGTTCGCGACCGCGACGGCGGCCCTCGAGGGCGGGGCGCGGCAGCCGTCTCCCGCGCGCCTGGATCTCGTCGCGATGGCGACGGCCTTCAAGGCCGTGATCCTCGAGGGGCTCGAAGTCGTGTTGATCGTGATCGCGGCGGGCGCCGTAACTCACACGCTGGCGGCGGCGAGCCTGGGCGCCGCGCTAGCCGGCGCGCTGGTCCTCCTGACCGGCGCCGCCCTCCGCCGGTCCGCTAGCGCGCGTACCCGAGAACACCCTCAAGTTCGCCGTCGGCGTGTTGCTCTCGGCGTTCGGCACGTTCTGGGTGGGCGAGGGGCTCGGGGTCCGGTGGCCGGCGGCGGACCTGGCGCTGGTGGGACTGGCCGCGGGGTTCTGGACCGTCGCGATGCTCGGGGTCGCCGTCGCGCGGCGCACGGCCCTGCGTCCCTGAAGTGGTGTTCGTTGCGAGAGAGACGGCGCACCTGCGCGCCCAGCCGACCGGGACGATCAACGGCTGCGTGAAGCCCCACGCGTCAACGAGGTGACGGATGTTCCCGTTCCGAGTCGAGAACCCACGCTTCGGGCTCGCGATCGCGACGGCTGCGATCATCGCGCTCAACCTCTTGGTCTGGATCGCGATCGAGCGCATGGGCGCGGGCGCGTCCCTGCCCAACACGCTGTGCACGCTGGGCCTGATCCCGTCCGCGCTGCTGGGACATCTCCCTCCTGGCACCACGATCCCGTTGGGCGAGGGGATCGCCTGCACCATGGGCTCGGTCCCGGCGTGGCTGACCCCGCTGACGTCCATGTTCATGCATGGCGGCTGGTTTCACCTGATCGGCAACATGTGGTTCCTGTGGCTGTTTGGCCGCAACGTCGAAGACGTCATGGGCCCGGCCCGCTACACCGCGTTCTACGTGCTCGCCGGCCTCGCCGCGGCTGCCGCCCAGGTGGTGGCCGACCCTGGCTCCGCCCTTCCCATGGTGGGCGCGTCGGGCGCGATCAGCGGCGTCATGGGGGCCTACGTCGTCCTCTTCCCCAAGGTCCGGGTACACGTCCTGATCTTCCTCGGGATCTTCGTTACGACGGTCACCCTGCCGGCGTACATGATGCTCGGCTACTGGTTCCTGCTGCAGGTGCTCGGGGGCAGCGTGAACGCCCTCCAGGCCGCGGGCGGCGGCGTGGCGTTCGCGGCGCACGTGGGCGGGTTCCTCGCGGGGGCGCTCTTGGTCAGCGCATTCAAGAGCCGGACGTTGCTGGACCGGCGCGAAGAGCTGCTCGCCTCCGCGAGATGGGACCTCATGCCCGGCTCGTGAGGCTGGCAACGGTCAAGGCGACCCGGCGGCGGTAGGAGCCGTGAGGCTCGGGGCTACGTTTTGTTCTTCTTACTCGAGTTCTGGTTCACGCGAAACTTCACGATGCGGCGCACCAGAGCCAGCGGGAGCGACTCGTCGAACGGGAATTGTACCGACCCCTTGGCTCCCTTATACCGCGAGAGCTCCTTCCGAAATGCGGCAATCGCCCCCGCACCCGGGTAAAACCCAATGTGGCTCGTGTACGCCGCGAAATAGACCAGAATCCGGTCTAGCTTGAACGCAGGCATGCGATAACTAATCGTTTCCTGAGCTTGGGGTGCGGCGGCCTGGATCGTCCGGCGGACCTTCTGTAACAGGTTCTGCACGTGTTCCGGGAACCGGTCCACGTAGTCATCAATATTCCTCGGCGTCGCTCGGTTCATCGCCATGGCGGAATGATGCCCCGATTCTGTCAAAGCGCAACGCTTGACCTACTCTGACACTCCGCAGCTGCGTATGATCCTGGACGCCCACCAGATGGCTGGCAGGTCCGGAGTAAGATGGTCCTTGCGGCCTGAAGATGGACAGTCTCTGGCAAAGCGCTGTCGACGAATTGAGGAGCACGATGGAACATCACCTGCCACACACCATATCCCTGCTCGCGCGCACCCCCACCGCTCTCGATGCGCTGCTGCGTGATCTACCGGAAGCGTGGACGGTCGGCAATGAAGGTGGCAACACGTGGAGCGCATTCCATGTCGTCGGCCATCTGATTCACGCCGAACGCACTGATTGGATGCCGCGGGCGCGGATGGTGCTGCAGTTCGGCGAGGCCCAGACGTTTGCGGCCTTCGATCGTGGCGGCCACCTCCGAGAGACTCAAGGGAAGGCGCTGGGGCAGCTATTGGATGAATTTGCTCGCGTGCGCTCAGACAACCTGGGCGAACTGCGCGGATTGAATCTGCGGCAGCCGCAGCTCGAGCTTCGGGGACGACACCCTGCCCTCGGAGCCGTTACACTCGCACAGCTGCTGGCGACGTGGGCCGCTCATGACTTAACTCATTTGCACCAGATCTCACGGGTGATGGCCCACCAATATCGGGACGCCGTGGGTCCGTGGAGCGCATACCTTGGAGTGCTGCAGTGCGCCGGCCACAGCGCTCCTGCGTAACGAACGCTCCAGATATGCGGAGCTGCGACCCGACCTGCCAATCGTAGAATACGCACCGGCGCCACCGGAATCAGCGCTCTCGTCTTTGGTTGGCCGCACGCGTGGGATTGGAAGGCTGCGGCGCGCCTTGGCCCTCCCTGCTAGCGCTCGAGCGCCCGCTCGGACGTCGCCTTCTCGCGTTCCAAGTCGGCCCACATGTTGTCCCGCAGTTTGCCGATCACCTTCCCCCTGATGTTGAATAGGCCGCTCGGCAGGTCGTCAAAGCGGAAGCGCCGGACGAAGACCAGATAGATGCCCTGCGGGGCGCTCGCCACGGGGCGATCGACAATGACCAGCAGCTCGAACGCGGCCTCGAAGTAGTGATCACCGTAGATCTGCTTGGCGGCAATCACGGTCACCGCGGTGGCGCCGGGCGGCGTGTACAGCGACAGGTGGGTGATGCTGAGAATCGGTTTCAAGCCCGGCAACGCGTCTTGCGACCAGTAGAGGACGTCGCTCACCCCGGCGAGCGTGTCATGCGGATAGCTCGCCAGATGGCGGTGCAACGGGGGGACGTACTCGTACACGTAGGGGGACTGTGCGAGCAGCGCGGCGAAGGCGTCGCTCGCGCGCACGTGGCCAACGTCGTCGTACACGACCAGGGCCGAGTCCCCCCGCGCCCGATAGTCGGTGACGTACGTGACCATCCGCCGCTGCACCCAGGCGTTGACCTGCGCCGCCGGATCGGCGGCCGACCAGTCTATTTCCTGGCGGATGCGCTCCATCTCGGTCGCCGGGACCTTCCAGTCACACTTGCCTGGCTGACACTCTTTGAGTTCGCCCACGTCCTCGTCACGAAGCGTTACTTCCCGCACGTCTGCCGGGGTCGCCGGGTCGCTGAAGATCCCGAAGCGCGAGCGGGTCGGCGTCCGCAGCGAGTTCCGAACGTCGCGCACCCGCGCCACGTAGGCCTCGCGGGGCACGTCAACGCTGATGATGCCGAAGATCGCGACGTCACGTTTGACTGGGGTGTCGAGCACCTTCACGATTGCCTTACCACCCCCGATGGTGAGGAGCTGCGCGGAGTCGAGACCGATGCTGTGGCGAAGGAATTGCGCCAACCGCGCAGGGGGCTGTTGTCCCTGGAGGGGCGCCGCGGCAGTCGCAACCCCACCGATCAGGGCCGCGCTGACCGAGAGCGCCGCGCCCGCGTGCGGACCGAGCTTCATTGCGTCCCCGTTTCTTGGGTGGGTCGTGAACCGTCGACGGCGGCGGTCTCTACCCGTGTGACAACCACCACAGGACGATGAGTGCGACCGCGACCGGAACCGCAAGAACGACGAGGAAGATCGGCGCCTCGTCCGCGACCGAGTAGCCAGCCTTGGCGACGCCTGCCCACATGTTGATGGCGGCCGCGACGAGCCAGAGTGGCATAAAGACCTTGGCCGCGGTAGCGAGGCCCGTGGCGGGCGTGGGGCCGCCCACCCAGCGCCCGATCAGCAGGCACACGGCGAGCAGAACGAAGCCGCCGGCGATGACCTTGATCGTGTGGCTCACGGGTACCTCGCGGCACCGTGTTCGGGAACCGCCGTAAGGGATCGCGCTGAAGCTGCGGTCGACACGCCGCCGGCGCAAATGGAGTGGACGACAGTCCCTGCCCCACGGGTACAACCCTCCGCTAAGGCAGAAATCGGGTCGGCGCGTGTGGGCGGCGGAGCCGTACACCAATCCCGACAGCGCGCCAGCCTCCGAGCCGAGGAGCCGGTCGAACACGCCCCAGCGCGCCAGCCCGTAGCCCTCGGGCTCGAGCAGGGCGAACACCAGTCGGCCGAGCGGCTGGGCCGCGGAGACGAAGTAGGTGCCCGCGGGTACGGTGCGGGCGCCTCGGGTCCAGGTCCCGGTGACGCTGAGGAGATGGTGCCCCTGGAATTCCTGCGGAGCCCACTTGAGCTCCGCGCTCTTCAGGATCTCGACACTATCGGTCGCCGCGGTTTGGAGCTGTTCGACCTGGATGCCATGGAGGCGCAGCAGCGCGACGACGGCCGCTTCCGCGGCGGGCACGTAGTAGCCGGCGGGCAACGCTAGCGGGAGCGAGTCGCGGAAGCGGTCGTTGACCGGGACCTGGTAGGTGTGCAGCACTCCCGTGGCGCGGAGCGCCGGCGGTCCAGACCGGCCGGGGCGGCCGGCGCCCGAGTCGGGGTTGGGCTTCAGAACTTCGAGCACGACCGGCTCCACGCCGCGCGACGCGAGCCGATAAGCGATCGCGAGGTTCGGCCTGGGGGCAAGCCCCGCTCCCTCCAGCGTGGTCTGGCGATCGGCCTCGCGCTCCACGCGGCGGATCTCGTCGGCATGAAGTGCTGCGTAGCTGAGGACCTCGGCCACGAAGTCGTGGGTCACCCGCACGCGGGTTCGGAAATCGGCGTGCGAGTAAGCCTCGGACAGGATCGCGATGCGGCCCCGGAGCCCGACGTAGTTCGTGCCGTACCAACCGAGCGGTGCGTAGGTGTCCCAGCTCGTCGGTTGGAGCGGGGTGTCGACGTTGCCGTAGTCGAAGATGCGCTCCTGGTACAGGTCCTCGAGCGTCTTGCGCAGCGCGGGGAGCATCTGGTCGCGGACGAACGCCGTCGGACCGGGGGGGCCGTTGGGATCGAGCGGCGGGGCGTAGGTGAGCTGGTAGCCGTGCCGGGTGCCGTCGGTCGTGTGCAGATCCACCATCAGCGCGGGGTCCCAGGTGGCGTAGATGCGAGCGAGCGACGCGCGCGTTTCCGGTGCTTCCGCCTTGAAGTAGTCACGGTTCAGGTCGAGGTTGAGTCCGTCGGCGCGCTGGCCGACGCGGGGCGGGCCGTTCTGCTCTGGACGGTTCGTGGCCTCGGGGCCGAAGGCGTCGTTGCCGTCGGGGTTGTAATCCGGCACGACGAGGATCACGAGCTTCTGCAGCAGACTGCGCCGTGCGCCCGCGAACTCGCGCAGCAATGCCAGCACGGCCTCCTTTCCTTCCACCTCCCCGGCGTGGATGTTGGCCTGCAGGTAGACCACGAGCTTGGCGGCCGCCGCGGCCTCGGCGGGCGATGTGACGGGGGGATCGGAGGCGATCACGAAGTAGACCGGCTTGCCGAGCGCGGTCGTGCCCAGCTCCGAGACGGCGAGCGGCGCGCCGGCGAGTTCGAGGCTGTCCAGGAACGCCCCCACCTCGGCGTTGGTCGAGGTGGCGGTGTAGCCCGTGCGCTCCGCCGCGGTCTGCGGCAGAGCCTGGGCGGCGAGCCCGGGCCCGGTTGCGAGTAGCAGCCCAATAAGGCCGCCGCGACGCGCCGTCATGGCAATCCCTGGAAAGAGTGAGTCGCCGAATCTAGCGGTTCCGGGGGGAGACTCAATGGCGCCGGCGGCCCATGGCGTGGATCCGGGGCCCGTCCGCACCCTCGTTGCCATCCGCGGTGTGGCGCACGGTCCCAGACCTTCGCCCATCGTCCCCGCACCATGCCAAGATGATGATGCAGCCGTGAGGGGCGTGGGGGCACGCTCGCACCGGGAAGTTGACGCATCGAGTTTCATTGATATATTGCGCTCAATGGCCACCACGACGCTCCCCGCCACTCGGCACGCGGTACACTGGTTCCACGCCCTGTCCGACGAGACGCGACTCGAAATCGTCGCGCTGCTGTCGCATGGCGAGCGCTGCGTGTGCGAGCTGCAAGACGCGCTCGCTGCTGCCCAGTCTCGACTCTCGTTTCATCTCAAGACACTGAAAGACGCGGGCCTCGTAACGGATCGGCGCGAGGGCCGGTGGGTCTACTACGCCCTCAACCGGGAGGTCTTGGACGAGATTGCGGCCTTCACCAAGGCCGTGAAGCCTGGCAAGCACGCCGGAAGCTGCGCACGGGCCTGCTGCACCTGAAGGTGCGGCCGAGACATTCGACGTTTAGCCAGGGAGCGGTGATGACATGAGCGGTGATCAGATCAAAGAGACCGTGAAAGCGAAGTATGGTGAGGCGGCGCTGCGCGTCCTGGGCGGGGAGCGCGGCAGTTGCGGGGGACCCGGGGGCGCCTGCGGCTGCGACTCCGTGAGCTCCGACCTGTACGACGCTGCGGAGACGGCGGCGCTCCCCGTGGGCGCGGTGCGTGCCTCGCTCGGGTGCGGCAATCCCACGGCCCTCGCAGAGCTTCGCGCAGGGGAGACGGTCCTGGACCTGGGCTCGGGGGGCGGGATCGACGTGCTCCTTTCCGCCCGGCGTGTGGGTCTCCATGGGAAGGCCTACGGTCTCGACATGACGGACGAGATGCTCGTCCTCGCGCGAGAGAATCAACGCAGGGCTGAGGTCACAAATGTCGAGTTTCTGAAGGGGGAAATCGAGCATATCCCCCTGCCGGACGCCGCGGTGGACGTGATCATCTCGAACTGCGTCATCAACCTGTCGGCCGACAAGCGCGGAGTGCTGCACGAGGCCTTCCGCGTCCTCAGGCCGGGCGGCCGGTTCGCCGTATCGGATGTCGTGTTGCGGGGCGACGTGCCAGCTCGAGTGCGACAGAGCATGGAGCTATGGGTGGGATGTGTGGCCGGCGCGCTCGAGGAATCGGAGTACCGACGCCTCCTTGCCGACGCGGGGTTCGAGGGGATTAGCATCGAGCCCACGCGGATCTATGAGTTCGAGGACGCGCGGGCCGTGCTCACGGGTGCTGGTCTAGATACGGATGCGTTGGCGCGTGAAGTGGGCGGCCGCATCATGGGGGCGTTCGTCCGCGCTCAGAAACCGCGATGAGTGGCCCGCACAGGGTGGGCGCAGAACGCCGGCCTGTGGCTCCCGTGCCGGCGCGTGAGTTTCGCGTGCTGTTCCTGTGCACGGGTAATTCCGCTCGAAGCCAGATGGCTGAGGCCCTGCTCAATCGCAAGGGCAACGGGCGTTTCCGGGCTGAAAGCGCGGGCTCGCGACCGGCGGCCCGCGTGCATCCCTACGCGAGCGAGACGTTAGAGGCCTACAGCCTCCCGTGGGAGGGGCACCCGCCGCGCGGCATGGACGGGCTAGAGCGCGAACCGTGGGACTTCGTCATCACGGTGTGCGACCGGGCCAGGGAGAGCTGTCCGGTGTTCCCGGGGCAGCCCGTCCTCGCGCATTGGGGCATGCCCGACCCGGCAGAGGCTCCAGGGGACGACGCCGCGCGCCGGCTCGCGTTCCGCGACGCGTTTCTCGTCCTGAGCCGTCGCCTCGACCTCCTGCTCGCACTTCCGATCAAGAAACTCGAACGGCTCGCCCTCGAGGCGCGCGTGAGAGCGGTCGGGACGAGCTGAGAGCCAGGCACGCCGTCACGTCACCCTGGTGGCCGAATGCGGCCCGGCTCGTGTCGCTGGACGTCAGTTGATCCCCACCCGCTCCTGCACGGAGGCGATCAGCTTGGCGGAATCGTATCCCACGCCGTCCTTGAAAACGATCGTCACATTCCGGATCGCCGCGGGCGTGGTGGTGAGATCGCCCTGGAGCACGACGAGATCGGCGAGCTTCCCGGGCTCGATCGTCCCGAGCCGCTGCTCTACGCCGAGAATCCGCGCCCCGTTTGCGGTCATGATCTTGACGACCTCGGTGGGCGTGAAGCCCGCCTCGATGAGCAACTCGTAGTTGCGCTGGTCCCCGAACCCGGCCAGCGCCCCGCCGATCCCCGTGGGGTCGACCCCCGCAGCGAGCAGGCCCCCGGCCGCCACGAACGCCCGCTCGAATGCCATCGCATTCTGGAACCCGCGCAGGGTCACCGGGCCGTGACCGCCCGAGTCGATCTCCTGGCGGATCTTCATGTAGCTCTGGCGGACCTCGGGAGCCATCGCCTGCAGGACCCGGGCGTCCTTCGTGGGCCGGTTCGCCACGAACGGCTCGACCACGGCGAGGGTCGAGGTCATGGAGACGTGGTGGTCGACGAGGGTGCGGATGGTGGCTTGGGCCACGTCGCCGTGGGCGTCAGCGTCGTTCACACGGGCGAGGACGTGCGCGGGACAGACGTCGGGCGCCTTCGTAGGGTCGAAGTCGGAGGCGGCGAACATGCCGTGTTCGAGGTTATCGATCCCGAGCGCCACGGCCTCCTTCAAGGTCACCGAGCACAAATGCCCGGTCACCTTGATCCCCTGCTTGTGCGCTTCGGCGATGGCCGCGCCGAGCTCGGCGCGCCGGATGTCGGTATACGCCTTGATCCACGTCGCACCCTCCGCCGCCCAGTAGGCGACGAAGCGCCGCGCCGCCTCGGGAGAGGCCAGCACGGCCATCATGGCCCCGCCCTGGGGCCCGGTGATGTAGGGCGCCGTGATATGGATGCGGGGCCCCGGCTCGAGGCCGCGGTCGATCTGATCCTTGAGATTGATCTCGGCGTAGGGCGAGCGGCTGCCCGTGGTGCGGATTGTCGTCACACCAGCGGCGAGGTACAACCGCTGCCCCGTGTACGACATCTGCGCAAACCGACTGCCGGCGGCCGTATAGAAGAGGTGGTCGTGCATCCCGACTAGCCCCGGGATCACGGTCGAGCCGCTCAAGTCCATGGTCCGCACGCCCGCCGGAACGCGCACCGTCTGCGCGGGCCCGATCTCCGCGATCTTGCCGTCGCGGATCACCACCGTCTGGTCAGGCCGCGGCGCGCTCCCCGTGCCGTCGATAACGAGCACGTGGGTGAGGGCGAGCACCGCCGTGTCCACGCGGACGTACTCCTTGACCTGTGCCCCGAGCGAGTCGGGTCGCTGCGCCGCGCGCGCGGGCAGAGCGGGGGCTAGCGTCACGACAGCGAGCGCGACCACGAACGTACGCATGAGGGCTCCTCGTTAGTTCACGGTGAACTGCATCATCATGCCGGCCTCGAGATGCTCGGCGATGTGGCAATGCAACATCCAGCGCCCGGGGTTGGCCGGGTCGACGAGAATATCCACCACGGAGCCCGCCGGCACCAGAACGGTGTCCTTCCAGACGAGGTCATCGTTCGGCACGCCGTTCACCGCCAGCACGAGAAACCGCTGGCCGTGCAGGTGGATGGGATGTTGCATGCCGTGGAAACTGCGGCGCTCGTTCACCAGCCGGAGCTTCACGGGCTCGCCCCGCTGAAACCGCCAGTCGATGTCCATGTTCTCACGACCCGTGGCAGGGTCACGGAGAATCCACTGCACCTCCCGCGTGGTGGATGCCCAGTTCATCATCGGCATCGTGCCACTCCACTCGACCGGGGCGAAGTAGATCGAGTCGAGCTGCATCAGGCGCTCCGTCACGGGCGGGAGGCCGCTCGTCCGAAGCGTGAGGACGAGCGCCTTGTCGGGGGGGCGATCGAGAAACCGCCGGTAGGGCGCGAGCTCCCGACTCGTCGCGCTGTCCGAGCGCAGTGCCCGAAAACTCGGGGCCAGGTCCTCGCGCACCGGCGTCGCGCCGACCGTGATGAGCCCGAGCGTGTCCACCTCGGGAAAGAACCGGCCCCACACGTGGTCGAGGCCCTGCACGCGGTTGAGGAACGCCACGCGGCCGGGGCGCTCGAATCGCACGTGTACCACGTAGCGCTCGGCCGGCCCGAGGACGACGCTCTCCACCCAGGTCTCGCGCTCGAAGGCGCCCGCGTCCGAGGCCACCACCTTCATTCGCGTCCCGGGAAAGGAGAGGTTCAAGGTCCGCGTGCTCGACGCGTTGGTCAGGACAAACCGCACGACCTCGCCCCGCCGCACGGTGAGATGATAGCCGGGCTCGCCGTTCACCAGAAACACGTTGCCGAACCGGCCCATGAGCGCGTGCGTGGCCGCCTCCCGGCCGAAAGGAGCGAGGCCCGACTCCCCCACCAGCACGTCGCCCAGCATCAGCACCTCTTCCCGGTTGGCGGGCCCATAGGCCGCGCCGCCCGGTGGGCGCACCAACACGTTTCCATAGAGGCCGAGGGCCTGCTGGACATCCTCGCGCACGTGGGGGTGATACCAGTAGATGCCGGCGTCGGGAAAGCGGACGTGGTAGGTGAACGCCCCGCCCGGTGGCACCGCGGGCTGGGTGAGCTCGGCGACCCCGTCGAACCGGTTCTCGAGCCGGATCCCGTGCCAGTGCACGGTCGTCGACTCGGCCAAGTGGTTCGTGAACGCCACCACGACCGCGGCGCCGCGAGCGACCTCGAGCAACGGCCCCGGCGACTGTCCGTTGAACGCGTACATCGTGTAGCTCTGTCCACCGAGGCTCCGCCGCACGACCCCCGCCTCGAGCTGTAGCGTGTCCCCGTCCGCAAGCGGGATCACCTCGCGCGGCCGGGCGAGCGGTGGCGCGGGTGCGCGTGTGTCGCCTGGGAGATAGGGCGCGACGTGCGGCCGGAGCGCCATCTCCGCCGGAAGCATCCGCAGCCCGGGTGGCATCGGCACCATTGGCCAGCCGAGCGTGTCCGCTGCGGCGCCCGACGCCCCGGTCGCGTGGTCGTGGATCAACGCTGGTTGCCCCATCGCGCCGATCGAAAATTCGAGCAGGTCCGGCGGGAAGAGCCGCGTGCTCGGCGATTGCCCGCGGAGCACGATCCGGCCACGCGGCTCGCGGCCGTGCGGATCGCGCTCGGCCGTGATGAGGATGACGAACTTGTCCAAGTCGATCGCCGGTAGCGTGGTGCGGCCGTTCCCCACGGCCCCGAGCCTCACCACGGGATCCATCTGCGGCGGAGCGGCCCAGGCGACATACTGCGTGGAGCCCGAGCGTCCGAGCTCGGCGGGCCGGAGGCCGCGGAGGAACACGATGGGCACGGCGCGCGATCGGCCGTCCGCCGTGACACTGACCGTGAACGGCCCCGGCGGCGGGGAAAGCTCGATGCGCCCGACAACGCCGGCGATGCCCGGCGCCGGCACCAGCTCGATGCAATAGAGGTCGCGGCTCGGCCCGAGCGGTGCCGGAGGATCGCACGGGCGTCCCTGCGCGAGGGAGGCGCCTGCCCCCGCGGCGAGGAGGAGGAGCACCGAGCGCGCGGCACGCCTAGGTAGCATGCTCGCCGTCAGGGGAGCCCGAATACAAGCACCGTCGCCGACCCCGGATGCTGGCCCACCCAGGACGACCCCGGCTGGCCAGACATCGCGGCCACGTACTGCTTGCCGTTCACCGCATAGGTGACAATCCCGCCGCCCATCGGGCCGCCGGTGTTGAACCGGTAGCGCACGACGCCCGAGCGGGCGTCGAGCACGAGAAAATCGCCCGTGAGCTCGCCCGTGAACACGACGCCGCCGGCAGTCGTCGTGACGGCCGCCAGGAGCGGCGCGGGGGATCGGTAGCGCCAGCGCACCGTTCCGCGCGTCGCATCAACCGCGGTGAGCCATCCGCGGGCCGTAGCCAGGGAGTCCCAGATCACCCTCCCGCCCATATACAGTTGGCCCGGGACGTAGCGCACGGTGTCGGCCGCGATGAACGTCGAGCACCGATCGACCGCGTTGACGTACAGAAGATTCGTGAGGGGATTGTAGGCGGGTCCGTTCCATTGGACGCCCCCCAACCCCAGGGCAGGCATGCACCCCGCTGGTCGTAACCGGAGCGTCCGTGTTCTCCCGCGTCGTCACGGGCACTTCATACAGCCGTTCGCGCGTATCTCGGTCGAGCACTCGCAGCAACCCGTCCTTCCCAACAGTCGCCACGAGGTCGCGGCGCCGATTGGCCACCGCCGTCCGAAATAGCGGGCTGGCGTGCGTCAGGTCCCAGTCGTGGTGGTCGCTCGGCACTATTTGCGCCGTCCACCGCGGCACCCCGCTTCGCGCGTCGAGTACGACGACCGAGTTGGTGTAGAGGCTCGTTCCTGGTCGAGCGGCGACGGAGAGATCGGGAGAGGGGTTGCCCGTGGCGACGAACAGCAGCCCGCGCTCACGGTCGAGCGACATGGGAGTCCACACGGCGCCGCCGCCGAACAGCACGTGTTGGGGGTTCGGCCAAGTCTCCGAACCCGGCTCGCCGGGCGCAGGGATGACCCGGAAACGCCACACCGGTGTCCCGTCCTTCAACCGGAATGCGCCCACCCAACCGCGCATCCCGTGCTCGCTGCCGGCGGGCCCGATCAGCACGAGATCCTCGAAGAGGAGCGGTGGCATCGCGAACGTCTCGCCGTGCGCTGGATCCGCGACTTGTCGGGCCCACAGGAGAGCGCCAGTGGCCGCGTCGAGCGCCACGAGCCAGCCGTCGGACGTGCCGCGCACCACGAAGCCGTCCTTCAGCGCAACACCGCGATCCCGTCGAGGGCGATCGTCGCGTGGAGCGTCGTGATGTACATGGTGCCGTCGTAGACAATCGGGTTCGTCTGGAAGGTGCCGGGGTCGCCCACCTGGTACACACAAACCGGGCGAAGCTGCGGTGCTGTCCGTGACGTGATCTCGGCCAGCGGCGAATACCGCTGGCCGGAGTAGTCGTGCGTCGCGTACAACCAATCCCGACCGTTGGCTTGCGCCGTGTCGAGCTCTCCCTGGGTCGGCGTGCTGAGCGTCGGCGAGCGGCCGGTCACGATCTCGGTCGTGCGCTTCGCCGCACTGTCCACGGACGGCTCCGCGCCAGCGAGCCTGACACCCTGCAACTGACTACGCTCCGCGTTGAGCTCTTGGCGTCCGGCTGGATATCGATTGCGCTGCATGACGTAGGCGAGCACCGCCAGGTAGTCGCTCGGCTCGAGGGAGCCCGGCGCGTCCTTGGGCATCGTCGTCCGCAGGACATAATACAGGTCGTCGAGCGTCAGCCCGGGCCTTCCCCAAGTGCGGGCGAACGAGGCACCCACGAGCGCCACCGCGCCCGCGCCACTAAGGTCCGCTCCGTGGCATTGGCTGCACCGCCGCGTGTATACGGCTTGTCCTCGAGCGGCCTGGTCGACGGTGTACACGCCCTCGGGCTGCTGTGCCTGCCCGGCTGCCGCGCTCAGTCCAAAGATGAGGCCGAGAATCGACTGGCGCATGTTCGCTGTCTGGGGATTCAGGGTCCGCTCCGGAGTGGAGTACCGGGGTATAGTATATACGGAACAGCCCCGTCTCCTCCCAGAACGCGCCTGGATGACCTCACCTACCCGCAACCACCACCGGCGTGGCCCCGAGACCCTGTTCGCCGCAACCCTGACGGTGCTGTTTGTCATCGCCCAACTGACGGATCAGTGGGTCTTCCACCACTTCGCCTACGCCGGGATCTACGAGCGGGGCTGGGGTCGTCTGTTGCGGATAGTCGGCTATCTCCCAACCTGGGCGCTCGTGGGACTTGCGCTCGTCTTACATGACTGGGTCCCGCGGGTGCGGCGCACGCTCGGCCGGGCGAGTCGCCGCGGCTTGCTGCTCTTCTTGTCCGCCGCCATCGCGGGAGCAGCGGCCGAGGGTCTCAAACTCGCATTCCGGCGCGAGCGGCCCAGCCTGACGGACGGCGTCCACATGTTCCGGCCCTGGCACGATCAACCCTTCTCAACCGCCCAGCTCGGGCTGCCGAGTAGCGAGGCGGCAGTGGCGTTCGCCGCGGCGGCCATGCTGGCCCGGCTGTTTCCCGAATCCCGGGTGTTGTGGTATGGCCTCGCGCTGGGGTGCGCCCTGACCCGGGTGGCGAGCGGCGCCCACTTCCTGAGCGACGTCGCGTTGGCCGCGTTGGTGGGCTACGTCGTCACCTTGACCCTGTGGCCGCGCCCCTTCGCGGAACCGACGCCCTGACTCGAGTTCCGAGGGTGCTGTCGCTCTTGCTCGTGGCTTCCCTCCCCCTGCGCGGCCTGGGGGCGCAGGCCGTGGACTCCGCTCCTCCCGCGCGGGTCGCGGCGCGACAATGGTACCGGGACGCGAAGTTCGGGATGTTCATCCACTGGGGGGTCTACAGCCTGCTCGGCCAGGGCGAATGGGTGATGCAGAACCGCGAGGTCCCGGTCGGGGCATACGAGTGGCTCGCCTCGACCTTCAATCCCGTGAAGTTCGACGCCCGGGCGTGGGTGTCGCTCGCGAAGGCCGCGGGGATGCGCTACATCACGATCACCGCGCGGCACCACGATGGCTTCTCCATGTTCGCCACCAGGGCGACCCGGTACAACATCGTCGACTGGACGCCCTTCAAGCGCGATCCGCTGAAGGAGCTAGCGGACGAGTGCCAGCGGCAGGGTCTCAAGCTCTTCTTCTATTACTCGCAGCTCGACTGGCACCATCCGGACTACTGGCCGCGGGGCCGGACCGGACAGAAGACCGGCCGGCCCGAGAGCGGCGACTGGAACCGCTACCTGGACTTCATGGACAGCCAGGTGACCGAGCTGTTCACCAACTACGGCCCCATCGGCGGGACTTGGTTCGACGGGATGTGGGACAAGCCCGATGCCGACTGGCGGCTGCCGCACACGTACACCCTGATCCACCGCCTGCAGCCGGCGGCGCTCATCGTGCCGAATCACCACCGGGCGCCGCTACCCGGCGAAGACGTGCAGACCTTCGAGCAGGACCTGCCAGGCGCCAACACGGCCGGCTTCAACACCGAGCAGATCGGCCAGCTGCCGCTCGAGACGTCGCTGACGATGAACGACTCATGGGGCTTCAACATCACCGATCGCCGCTACAAGTCGGTGCCCGAGCTGATCCGCTATCTGGTCAGGGCAGCGGGCCGCGACGCCAACTTGCTCCTCAACGTCGGACCACGCCCCGACGGCACGGTTCCGCCTGAGGCCGAGGAGCGGCTGCGGGAGGTCGGCCGCTGGCTCGCCACCTACGGAGCCTCGATCTATGGAACGCGCCGCGGGCCCATCCCGCCACGGGACTGGGGCGTGACCACGGCGCGCGGCGATACCGTCTTCGTCCACGTGCTCGACTGGCCCGACCGCATGCTCGCGCTCCCGCCGCTGGCGGCGCCGGTAGTCGGAGCGAGGATGTTCGCCACCGGGAAACGGGTGGAGGTGAGACAGTCCGAGGCCGGCGTCGCGCTCACCCTCCCCGAGGACGCGGGCGAGGCGTACACTCCGGATCGCGTGGTCGTGCTGACGCTTGGGGCTCAGCCCCGGTAGACGGGTGAGGAGCCCAAGATCAGTCGACCCTAGCGTGAGCGGGCGTCGCTCTCAGAGGCGACAACGTAGACAAGCTCACTCGCATGCCCCACCTTACGAGCGGCGGCCAGCGGTGTAAGCGCCCACAGCGTGGCGTACTGCGCGGGGACAACAATCATGGCGAGATCGGCGACGGCAAATAGGATTCGGTGCGGGACAGCGGCGCTGGTTGTTGCGTGTTCGTCGCTGGCAAGTTGCAATCGACCGCATAGGACCGAAGGAGAGCAACTGGCCCGCACCTATTGTGCCGCCTGCCACGTTTTTCCTGAACCGGGGTTATTGGACAAGAAGACCTGGCAATCAGGCGTCTTACCGGCAATGGCGGCACGACTGGGCGTTAGTACCGAGTCATCATTCAGCGAAGCGCTCGGGAATCCGTACATGACCGTCCTTACGAAGGCGGTGTCAGCTGAAGACTGGGGACAAATTGTCCGGTATTATCGCGAATACAGCCCCGACACATTGCCTTATCAGTCCTTGCCAGCTCAACCGCAGCTTGATCCGGATTTCTTCAAAACAGGTCCCCTCGTTCCACGCCTGCAAAGCAGCGGGATCATAACGCTGCTGAAGACCGATCAGGCCCATGAGCGAATCTTTGTCGGCGAGGCCGGCACGAACAAGCTGCGAATCTTTGACTGGAACCGCCATCTGCTTTCGACACTGACGCTGGGCAGTCCCCCGACAGGCCTGATTGTTGAGAAAGAGCACGTCCTCGTGCTGGAATCGGGCATCCTCGATCCCAATGATGAGCCCAAGGGCAGCCTCGTCCAATATGATTTTGCCGGTGCTGATTCCCTGCAATTCGGCAGAATCCTGATCGACTCGCTGTTCCGGCCGGTCTATGTCGAGGAATTTGACTTTGCTGGGCATGGCGTGAACGACTTTCTCATCTGCGAATTCGGCAACAACCGTGGGCGACTGAGTCTGTATAGGTACGATGGCTCCAAGTACAAGCGGCAGGTATTGGATCCTGGTCCAGGCGCGATCCGGACCGAAATACGAGACATGACCGGGGACGGGTATCCAGACATCGTGGCGTTGTTCGCACAGGGGGATGAACGGATTGTGCTGTTTGCCAATGATGGGAAAGGAAACTTTCCGGGACCGCACCGCATCTTGGCGCGCTTTCCGCCGATCTATGGCTCGATGTACTTCTCCCTGCATGATTTTAAGGGCGACGGCAAGCTGGATATCTTGTATGTGAATGGCGACAATTTTGACTATTCCCGTGTCTTAAAGCCGTACCATGGAATCAGGATCCTGGAGAATGATGGCAAAAATAACTTTCACGAACGCTATTTTTTCCCGGTGTATGGAGCTGCCCAGGCGGTGGTGGCGGATTTTGCCGGGAACGGTCGTCTCGATATTCTGACCACCAGCAATTTTCCTGATTCTGAAAGACATCCCGAGCGGGCTATCATGTTTCTTGAAAATATCGGTCTGTATCAATTCAAGCCCTATGCGTTTACCATAGCCTCCGCCAATCAGTGGTGTCTGATGGCAACGGGTGATTTGAATAAAGACGGTCGGCTGGATGTCATCATTGGCGCCATGAGTCTGGGAAATATTGCCAACGCTCAGCGGAGGTTCGGCAGACAAACATTGGAAACCGAGAAAGATCCGATCCTGTTCTTTGAGAATAGAATGCCGGTGAGGTCAAACGAAAGAATCCACTGAGTGCAGCGGCCTTACGGTCTGCGCCTCCCGGGCCCGTTGCCATCTGGGCCCATCGCTCGCCGAATACTGA
>WNFC01003574.1_pt1 | contig 24712 bp, 29 predicted proteins | sample 5400541 | NCBI WGS metagenome assembly WNFC01 (sample SAMN13153342, study PRJNA577476) | soil metagenome | isolation source: 120 cm saprolite under Douglas fir tree site 2 hole 2 replicate 1 | place: USA:California | collected 2015-04-18 | reverse complement strand
AGGCTACTTATGATTTCTCGACTAACCATCGCACTGCCGGTTGCCTTGCTCGTAGCGGGACTCTTCGCGGCATCTGCGCCCGCCCAAGTTCGCGGCATGGCATCTGCTCGGGCTCCTCACCCCGGGTCCGCATTCAGGCTCAGCGGAAGAGCCAGGCTGGTCCGTCCGGCTCGGCGCAGCTTTCACAGTGGTTTCGTATTTTATCCATACTACGATTCTGACTATGAGCCGGTTACGTCGGAGGAGCCTCCAGTCAACGATGTGGTCGCGCAGACCGAGCAACGGCCTGTTCCCGTAGCAAGCCCAGTCGAGTCGCTCATCCTGGAAAACCGTGACGGGCAATGGGTAAGGATTCCGACCGGTAGCCAGTTGCCAATTAGCCCGGCATATACGCAACCACAAGAGTCCAGTCTAGGGCCCAAAAGCACTACCCATAAAGAAGCATCCCAGCCACCAACCAAATTGCCGCCTGTTGTGCTCGTGTTTCGTGATGGACACCAGGAAGAAGTCGAAAGATATGTGGTCCAGGGCAATTCTCTTTACACGAGTGCGGATTACTGGAGCACCGGCTCGTGGACGAGAAGAATCCCCATTGCTGAATTGGATGTTCCTGCAAGCGTGAAACTGAACGCAGCACGAAGCGGGAACTTTAGTCTGCCGACCAGACCCAACGAAGTTGTGGTCAGGTTTTGAATATCCAAAATCTTTGATAGTCCTAGTGCAGACCCATGCTATGAAGCGGCCTCAGCGCCACGTCTGTGGTCGCTTGTCTCCAACTCCGCTCGCTTTGCCGCCGCCAAGCAGGCCGTTAAGTTATCGCCACTTTTATTGCTTGACAACTACCAAAGATAATTCATAATTCGGCATCATATCTTGCCAGATACCGGTCAAACAGTCGGCAAAAAGGAAACTCTAATATGAACCGAACTGCTCGGGTCCTCTTCGTGAACTGGAGTCTGTTTTTCATTGCTGGGTGCGGACAAGCCATCCGCGTGACTCATGCGCCAGCAAATAATGCCCAGCCCGCACACCTTGATGGCATTCCCTTCTATACAAAAGTGGGTGCTTGTAAACACCAAACGGTGTGGCTCGAACCCACGTACAAAGTCTCTATGTCTCAGACGTACAAGGTCGACGGGAAGGATGTGACGGAATTAATCGGGATTAGGACCATTTCATTCAAAGACTACAAGTCAGAATCATTCAGAGACTTCCTTCTCTTGTTCGAGAAGAAGAACACAGCAGCGGTCTCGGAAGAGGACATCCTGAAAGCCTTTGGTAAATTCAAGAACTATGTGTCTCCTTACGACACGCTGCCCTCAGAAGAAAACCGATTGCTAGCATCAAATACAAATGAGCTGACGACCTACGTGAATTATGGCGAACTCTACTACTATAACGTGAAAAAACCTCTGGCTGGTTCGGTAACCGCGTCGGCGGAACTCAACACCGATGGGACATTATCTAAGGGAACTGCAACTATAGAGGACAAAACTCTGCAGACCTTTCTTGATTTGATTCCGGTCAAGGATGTCGTGACCGCGGGAGCGAAGGCCGGACTAGGCATACTCGCCATCGATGGACGGACTGTCGCCTTGAAACTGACGATTGAACCCCAGACGTACCAATACACGCTCTACACGACGGGTGCCATTAATCCGCCGTTGCCCTGTGCACCTCCAGGTCAGGCAATCACATCCGGGTCGGACAAAGTAAATTTTGCAAGAACTGTTGTGGGCACCGAATCGGTAAAGAAGGATGAGGAATCGAAAACGGTCAAGTTCTCAGGCAGTGTTGAAGTTCCGAAATAACTACTAATACGCGCGGCCTCGGCACTCTGGAGCAGAAGAGACGCTAAGCGAGAACGAAACAAAGTATTGCACCGGCCCGTATGGCTTTTGTTGAAATTGGATTAGCAATGCATCTGGATATGTGCAGCATTCCGATTGAGCTAGAGTTTCGGCAGGCGTAACAACTCTCAGTTCCTGCTCTCCCGCAGGAATGTCATCATTCGTTGCTCTTTGTCCAACATACGGAAAAACGCTGAGCACTGCTTGCACTTTCCTTCGTTAAGGTGCTCCATGAATCTCTTGGCGCTCACTTTACGGAATTTGCGGCAAGGTTCTAGGTTCGGAGAGCTTCGCAGGACTGCCGACTGTTCTTCGGTCAAACCGTCATTTCGTTTCTTGCGAATCATTCGAGCGATTCTACACCCGCCCGGCTGCCACTTTTGAACCAACGCACGTGAATGTGTTGCCCTTCAAGGAAGAGCGTTTGAAATTCCCATCTGTTTTCAGTTTCCACAGTCGCCGACCCGACGACAAACGAAATGCCCTCGGGGTATTCCGCCGTAATAGTTACCCCTATCGTGGGAGCCGCAAAAGACAAGATATCGCTGTCAGCAGTGTTTACAAGACGCGACCACCTGCAAGACACGCGATACGAAATACCTTTTGATACTGGTTGGGGCCTGATTTTCTTGAGCGATATCGAAAGCACGCCGTCCTGCTTTTCGACCAGCTCTTGATTGCCTCGTTTTAGGTCTACCGCCTTTCTATCTGCCGAATCGCAGCGAAACTCCAAGACGGTCGGCTCTTCATGCTTTTCAAAGTCAAGACGGGGAGTTATTTCCTTCGCGGTATTGCTGCAATTAAAAATGCTATACCTAGTCTCAATCGTAAGCTGAAGCTGGTCCTCGGAGTGGCGCGTCAAAATGTAGCGATGCTCGAAATCCCTCCTGATAATCGCCGTTGCCATCAACCCGCGAATCTGGTCCTGAATCTCCGTGGGTAGATTGTAGCCAATCAGATACTTTGAAATGTCGTGCGAAGTCTCCCACAAGAGCCGCCCTTTGACGTACTGGTCAACCGTGACCGCGAGGAATCCGGCAATCAATAGTGCCTCGCCGAAAGCCCGAACCAATTCTCGCGTCACTTCGTGCCCATAGAAGTTCCAGACGACTGTCGCCGCAATCGCCGTACTGCCCAAGACCATTGCCCCGATGGTAACCATCCAAAAAATCGCCCGACGCACGGAGGAATCCCCACTTTCGCAGCATCGCCAGCCGTCAATAGCGGCAGCAGCCGCTCCCTGATATCCGCAGATAGTACAATACGACCTTACTTCCGGCCCAGCGAGTCCGTCTGTGGTAGATTAGCCGCCCGGAGGATTCATGCACATTCTGGCAGCAATCAAGCGCGAAGAGAAAAGGCTCGAAAAGCAGTTAGGCAAGCTCCAGCACCAATTGAACGGAATACGAGCGGCAGCGAAAGCGTTGGGCGATTCGACCAACCGGGAACTAAAGGCCGTAAAGAAGCGGGTGATGTCTGCGGCTGCGAGAGCGAAGATTTCGAAGGCAACAAAAGCGCGATGGGCAAAGTTTAGGGCAGCGAAGGCGAAGGGGAAACGCTAGAGTTGCTCTTTGGTCACGCTGCGGGCTTCTTTGTCCTCACGCAGTCGGACGAACTTTGAGTGCCTGAGGCGGTCCGCCGCTGTCCATTCCAAGAACTCGATTTGAGCAACGGGCTCGGGCCGAAGCCAAACACACTCCTTCATTTTCTCGGCAGTGAGATTTTCACCCCATCTCGAAGGATGCTCGTCCGGCAAATTGACGAATGGCATCGTAGAGGAGACGAGGCCACGGATTCTCTCGAACACCTGCCGCCGTAAAGCTGGAACAAAGCCATTGCGGACGCGAGCGACGTACATCAAATCCTTGTTTTGGTAATAGCCAACAATGAGTGAGTCGAAGCCGTGCGGTCCCGGTATGTAGCCGCCGATTACCAACTCCTGCTCTCGATTGACGCGGTACTTTATCCAAGAGCCAGTGCGTTTCCCCGCTTCGTACACGCTGTCTTTTCGCTTGGCGACGACCCCTTCGAGTTTTTGTTCACGCACAGCCACAAGCATGTCATTCGCAGTGACTTCGAATTGCTCAGAGATACGAATTCGTCCCGATTTTAGCTTCACGAGCACGTTCAGCAGTTTGTGTCGTTCGATTAGCGGCAGTCTAGTGAGGTCGCGGTCGTTGCAAACAAGAAGGTCGAAAATGAAGTAGTAAATGTGCGAAGCTGCGCTGCGAAATTGTTGAAGCAGATTGAAGTTAGGTCGGCCAGCATCATCCAACGCAACGACCTCTCCATCAACAACTGTGCCTTCTGGAAGCTCGGCGAGCGCTTCAACGAGATAAGGGTATTGCGAGTTGAACGACTTTCCACGACGTGAAAAGAGATTGATTGTCTGACCTGACTTGACGGCAATAGCGCGATACCCGTCGAGCTTGATTTCGTAGGTCCACTGAACTGCATCGTTCAGCTTCGTTACGGGCAGGCACTCCATAGGCTGAATAAACGCGGCCTTCCGTCTTGGAAGACTTTGCAGCCGAGTTGGGCCACTTCGCCGCATTCATCGAGGTTACTATGCTGTGCGCCGGGTCTGAAAGGCTTCCGGCCCTTTTGCTTTTCGGGGCGTGTTAGAATCCGCGCCGAAATGCCGAAAAGTAGGAAGAATAAGCACAAGGCAAAACTCTGCAACCTATACATCCGTGTGAAAGAAGAGGAGGAACCGATATGTTGCAGATGTTTTCAAGGAGGACGATATGTTTGTCGAAGATTGGGTTGTTTCAAAAGACTGCACAGCGCTTGAGGAATTCTTGAAGGGCTGCGAAACGTTCGCATATTTCCTAGATACCGGAAAATGGTGAGTGGCAGGACCGGGCGGATTTGAACCGCCAGTCTAGCCATCAGCGTGCGTGTGATAGAATCCGGCTCGATAATGGGCGGCTCTAGCCTGTTCTGGCCAATCGTTGCTGCGCTTTTCGGATATCCTAGCCGGGGTCTGAAAGGACATTCCCGTAGCAAGAGTGATTTTGTTCGATGTGGAACACGGCTTCTGTGCGTTCGTTAAGTCCGATAGCCGACAGTCCTGAACTGAAACTTCAAAGCTTGCACAGGAGCTAATTTCTTGACCTCATGCAGACAATCACGGCGTTGTCTTTTTTGACGCAGTACCAAAGACGCAGAGGATTGTCTTGCATCATGCGGAGCATCAACTCCTTGGCGGGGCCAGCGGGAACAGAAGCAAGCGATTTTTCAAGCGACCGTTCCTCTTCCTTTGCAGCCTCTGGCGATTCGGCTGCCCAAGGGTTCTTTTCGGAGAATCTGACGAAGAACGTTTTGGATGTCGCCAGCGCGTCCATTCGAGCTTCCCGTTGGCAAACCTTGTTCTGTTCGGCGACCGCTGCTTGCGCGTCAAATTTTTGCCTATTCTTTATCGCTTCCGCCGCCTGTTCCATGCCCATCCGTGCGCTGCACTCTCCGCTCTTTCTAGCGACAGCGGAACTATCGCAATTCAAAAAGTACTGCATGTCGGGATAGGTTTCGCAGGCCTTAACTTCACCCGCCTCCCAACTGGAATCGAGCCACACCTGAGTTGGGGTAGGGCGCGAGCAGGCCGCGAGGGAGAAGCAGGACAGCAAAACGAAGGTCGCCGGGAAATAGCGCATTGGTCTCTCCGAATGTGCAGGACGTTTGTAGGACCAACATGATACATCGCGAGCAACTATCCGGGGGAGACGGCGAAGCACGCGGATTCTTTCGCGCCATCATCCAGCGAAAACTGAGAACTAAGACTGAGAACTAAGACTTACCCGCGTCCGAGCAAACTGGAAATGACACTGAAGGGCGTTCCTTCGGTCGCAATGGGCGTTTCGCAGGAAGACGTGGAACGCACCCTCAAGGAATTTTTCAAACAGCTGCAGAAGCCTCCTATGCCATAAAGGAACTCTGGCACGCGACCTCGCCCACTGGACTGGAGTGAATTTCTCTTCGCTGATGAGGCGCATTGGATGGATTACAAGGGAGGACTGCAACCGTGCCCTTGTCTGACTGTTGTTGCTGGCGTCCCGCCTCTGTATGAACTGCTTTCGTTCACCGGGAAGGGTTTACCCGACGGAAACTGGGAACAAGTTGAGGAACAAGTCACGAACAGAACATCCGAAAACAGCCTAAAACACCGTGATACACTCACCACATAAATCATTGAAAGGCAAAGACGGGGTAATTCTTTTTGTGGCTCATAACCCGAAGGTCGTCAGTTCAAATCTAATCCCCGCAACCGATTCTATTGATTCACAAGGACTTCTGGGACTCCACCAAGTGGCCCCCCAATCCGTCCGTAAGGTGCTGCTGACGGGTATGTAGTAGCCTGAATGCGACCCCAATCCGTCCGTAAGGTGCTGCTGACGGGTATGTAGTAGCCTGAATGCGAGTTGATGCGAAGTCCATTCGCTGTGAGAGCTCGCCTTTTGGTCGTTGAGCAAAGCCTGTAGGTTTGTGAGGTCCATCGGGAAGCCGAGGGACGGTTCTTTTCCGAAGCGCTTCCAAAAAGCGCTCTGCAAATCCGTCGATAAGAAGCTGTTCCGGGAAACGCTAAGAAGGAAGCGGTAATAATCGGACGGCGTCCAGGCACATGGCCAGTTCCTTGAGGGCCGTCCCCAGTCGCAAGCTCAGTTGACGAGCATGATGCACCAGTCGACCCGGCATATGGAAAATCAAGAAGCGCAGTCGCTTTGGCCGTGCCGTCAATAAGTCTGCTGGCAAGGCCAAGCGCTTCAGCGCTGTGAGCACGTTGTAGGCGATCACCGCTAACCGCAACCAGGCAGCATTGGCTCCGAAGTATTTCGACGGCAGCACCCCGGCCGCTAAATCGTTCTTCATCACATCGTGTACCCGCTCGATCGTCCCTGCTTTTTCTCGATGCCACTCGATCAGCTTCACCGGTTCCCAATCCCAGAGGTTGCTCAGCACGGCAAAATGTCGCACGCTACTGCCGTCGGCAAACAACCCTCCCTGCCGTTGGCGCAGCCGGATGGCGAGGTAGCGCAGTGGCTGGCTGTCCTTCGGCTCTGCTGGCTGGTTCGACACGAACACCACTTCGGCGCACTCTCGATCTATACCCGGCTCGGGCTCCCCGTACCCCTTCCATTCCTTTTCCGGAACTTCCCGAATGGCCTCGCGCAACGCCTCGCTCATCCGCACGCTGATCGCAAAACCAATGCGTCCCTGCGGCCCTTCTTCACGTCTCTCGTTGGACAGCCAGCGCACTAACTCCTTCTCATGACAGGCGGAATCGCCGCGGTAGTAATAGCTACTCACCGTTGGGGGCAACGCCGCGAACGCTGCTTTCGCCACCGTCAACGGTGCCATCTGTGCCGGTACATTCCCGTCCCGAAACTCATCGGCCAGCACCGCGTCCATCTCCGCCCACACCGCCAGCATCGGCTGATAGCCTCGTGGCCCTTCGTAGGTGTGCAGGGCTTCTTGTTTGCGGCTCTCGATAATCGTGGTGTCCTGATCCACCGTGGCGATCTTCTGCTCCGGACAACGTTCTCCAAATCGCCGGATCAGATCTTGGTTCACTTTTCCCAGCCCCTCCAGCGCTTCACTCTCTGAGGGAATGTACGCTATTTGATCCGGCAGTCGCTGCTGCTTGGCTTGCTGAATCTTTTCTTCTTCATGGAACGCATACAGAAACTTCCGAGCGGCTTCCGGAGAAGGCATTTCGTGCCCGATCAGTTGCCCTAGCCCGGGGTCCGCTCGCAGCCGCTCAAAATCATCCAGGCACTCACCTCCAGCGGCATTCAGTACCACGAAGCTCTCGACAAAAGTAGACTCGTCGTAACCCCGCTGGCGTTCCTTCACCACCAGGTGTTGCTTCACACTGCCTGGTAATCCCAGAGAACGAAATGCTTGCACCACCAGGGGTATACCTCCCAGCGCGGTCAGCATTTCTTCGGCTGGCTTGGGATCGAATGCGAACAATAAAGGTGATTCGGTCGGCGAGGGCTTCTCGATTTTGCGCATGCCCGCCATCGTACGAAGGACGCACCTTGCAGGTGAGAATTCCCTGGGTCTCGTTCGTGGCTTCTTGCTGCTTTTGTTCAGCCCCCAGGGGTTGAAATCACTCTCTCGCCCTACCAGACTATCTGCCGGAGCCCGTTATCGACGGATCGGGGTTCTACCGCGCAATCGGACATGTCATTTGAGATGTCGAGTAAGCCGGCTTATCGGGAGTTGCGAAGAATGCGTGTTAATCAGCGGCTGGGTCAGGGGGCCCGCATCAAGTGCACGTCATCGATCCAGACTCGTCCTTTTCCCTGTATCACCAGGTTGAGCCGAATGAGATCCGGCTTTTGCCCTGGCTCCAGGAAAAAAGGAGTCGCGACAGTCATCCAGCTCATGGTTCCCGTGATGGGACGATCCAGCCCGCGGGAGAAGAACTCTCCCTTGCCAGGAATGCGGACCCACATCTCCAAAAAGGCCTTTCCATCCAGGTTCTCTGACTGCAATCTGGCCATGTAGATCAGGGACGCATTTTCGATCGCGACGTCGGTGACCTCAAACAGTGGCACCGTTACCGGCTCCTTGGCCTCGACACGCAACGAACCTTTTCCGTCCGCCGAGATTTTCGGGTCGAAGCTGGCCCCGGTAGTCGCACGTACCCCTTCCAGGCTGTCCAAGGGGAAGTGCTTCAACTCCACCGCTTCCGCTTTTGGCGCTGGCCCAGAAGTGCATGCACTCGTCGCAAGTGCTATCACAAGCGCCAAGAAACTGTTTCTCATGGTTCCTCTACGCAACTCGCTGTCAGGCAAGTATCAACTCGCCGGTTGAGCTGATTGGAGCATAGTTCCTTGGTCGACGCTAGTGCGCACCCGGCACCCGGCGTCTCAAGAAGTTAAGGATGTGCCACCCGCCACCCGGCCAGCAAGATGGAGTGTTTCCGTTCTTCGGTCATGGAGTCCCCGCAGTTTAGGATTGAATTGCGGTAGAGGTAGTCGGAACAAAGATACACTTCCCGCATCAAAGCCTCTAAGAGCCACTGGAATCAATATGCTTTGACTCCTTGGAGCGCGGGAAAAAGCCTACACCGTACGCCACAAGATACACTGCCGTCGCAGTAAGAATTGCCCGTCCGATATAGGACCCAAGGGGTTCTGCCGGGTCAATTGGAAAACTTTTAAGGTTGGGAAGTGGGCGAATCTGAACGAGTCCGATAATCGCCACAACAAGGGCAAGCACTCTTTTTGCGGTTTTCATGTTCTCTAGAATATAAAAAAGGGGATCGTACTCGGTCAGTTCGGTTTCCCCCATGGCCCTCACTCTCTGTCAAACACTTCTCTGCATTCCTTTTCGAACAGCTTCCCGTTCGGCGTGGGCGCGAAAGGGTCTGAGCCTAGCGGCTTTACCGCTACCTCTTCGAAGTTCAAGTCAGGATAGTCCTCAGACGCGTGGCTGAATTTCGCAAGCATCTGAATTTGTGCCATGGTTAGCTTAGGGAGGCTCTTTTTCTTGGCTCATTGGGGAAGTGTACCACCAGCCGAGCGGTAGAGGCCGGGTGCCGCATGCTTCGGTGTCAAGCACGTGGGTTTGACCTTCGCCGAGGGGGACTCGGCGCGCGCCATCCTTCGCTCATTCCGAGCCGTGCCGGCGGAGGACGTCGGCGACCGCCGCGGTATCCACCGGAGCTGACCAAGCCCTTACGGACTGGGCTAACTTATGCCGCACCTACGGCGCTCCCGAGGCTATCTGCACTCGAATCTCCTATTAGAATGAGGAGAAGTCAATGTTGGGACGATTACTGTAGTCCTCGCGCCGATCACATTCGTGGCGGAGAAAGTTTCCATGATGCTGCGCTTGAGAACCTTGCTGACCATGGTGCTCGCGGGCGCCCTCGGATCGCTGTGGGGTTGCGGCAAATCGGCTCCGGAGCCAGCCGCCAAATCTCTAGAGGAAACGTTGCAAATCGTAATCCTCAACGCGGACGAATACCGCCAGGAAATCGCCGATATCGACCGGCTGGTCTTCGACGAAAAACCGTTCGATAAAGACCGCCGCGCGTTGCTGGCCACCAAGCTCGGAGAGCTCGCGGCACGCGTGAAAGCCGCCAAGGACTCCCACTTCCTGGAGATCGAGGCCTACGAAATCAAGAGGCTCGCCGACGGCTCCAAAAACATGCCGGAAGAGCCGCTGCGCAGCCAGCTTCCCAATCAGTGGATGCGCATCCGCAACAATCTTTTCGACGACCGCAGCTGGTTCGCGCGCAGCGCCGCGGATCTCGAGCCGGCGCCGAGCGGATCGCAATAATCCGGCTGAGCTTTCAGCGCGGGAACTTCCATTTTTTTCAGGCTGACCTTTCGGTCAGGTTCCTGGGAGCAACGAGCCTGTACCATTTCGGCGTTGCGTCAGGCCGCAGCAGGAGCCTAGAGTGATGTTGTATTCGTCTTTCCACAGGAAGAATGCACCCATGCTAGGTCTACTCGGCGGCAAGCTCACCCCTTCTCCCCTTGAGGGATCGGGGCCCTTTCGCGCTCAATACGCGCAATCGGATTTGAAACAGATTAGTTGGCGCGAGTGGTGGCTTTGGCTGTCTGCATTCTTCGTGACGCTGCTTTCGGCCGTAGCACTGGTGCTTTCTTCGATCGGCTCGTTCTTCCCGCGCCCGGAACATTTTTATGAGATTCGCCCCGAGCAGGCGCGCTGGGGAGCGATGTGCCTGCTCCTGCTCTTCAATGGCTGGCTGGTGTACCGTCAATGGAGCTTTCGGCGAGCGCGGAGACGCCTGACGGGGCATGAAGCGAGCAGTGACGCGGCAGGATCGGAAGTTAGTAGCATTTCCGGAGTTGGGGGTTTGGATCCCGTCACGGACTTGTACACGCGAGCGTCCGCCGAACTGCAGCTCGGAAAAGAGATTGCGCGTGCCCGCAGGCAGAACACTTCGCTGAGTATCGCCACAATCCACCTGGAAGATTTCACGGAGCTGACGCAGCGTAACGGCTTGTCTGCAGCGGACCAGGCGTTGAAAGAGTTTGCGCGGCGCTTGAAGAAAGCGTGCCGCGGGTCGGACTTTGCCGTGCGCCTGAGCAACGACGATTTCCTGCTGGTCTTGCCGGAGTGCAACCTGGGCGAAGTGAAATTGGTCTTGAACCGCATCGGCGCCATAGAAGTGAGCTGCTCGGGCAGGAAGGTCAGCCTCACGTATACGACGGGATGGGTGGATTACCAGGCCGGAGACCTCCCCGGCGATTTGCTGAAACGCGCCTCGCAACTGCTGCACCTCTACGATTCAGCAGCCAAAGAGAGCTTCGCTGCAACTTTGCATCCCCACTAGTCCCACGAGGGGCCCTGGATTCTGCGCGAAGGCCCACCTTTTAGGAAACTTATTTCAGCTAAGCCTCGTACCTCTCTTCAAGCACCGGCCCAGCGCCGGCATGGAGGTATCCTGCAATGTCCGACTGTAAACGAGGTTTCTGCACTAGAACTGCACTCGCCGCCGCCACCACACTGCTCCTCATCCCGGGCCTGGTTCTGGCGCAAACGCCAAGCGCCAAGACAACTTCCACGCCATCAACTACATCCGCGAAGCAGGACCGTTGGCTGCACGTGCGGGTGATCAGTTCGGACGCCAAAGGAGAAACGGTGCGCGTCAACGTGCCTCTGGAACTGGCGGAGAAGGTACTTCCGGCCATCAACCACGATCGCCTGCACGGCGGCAAGGTCAAGATTGATTGCGCGCATGTGAATGACGTGGACCTGCGGGTGATGGTGGATGCCATTCGAACCGCCAAGGACGGCGAGTATGTGACGGTGCAAGGGACGGAGAATGACGTCCGCGTCGCCAAGCAGGATAATCACTTGATCGTCCATGTGCTGGATAAGGGGAAGTCCAAAAGATCGCAGGTCGAAATCAAGGTGCCCATGAAAGTAGTCGATGCGCTCTTTTCCGCCGGGAAGGACGAATTGGACCTGGTGGCGGCGCTGCACGCGCTTTCCGCAGCGGGGGACACCGAGTTAGTTTCCGTGAAGGACAACGAAAATACCGTACGCGTGTGGCTGGACTCGAAGAATGTGACGGATTAACCCGGAGAGGAAAAGAAAATGATACTACTCGCGAAAGCAGCTCTTGGGCTCACCGGCACGCTTTTCGTTGCGGGCGCCTATACCTTTCATGAAGGGGTGATTCGAATTGACGTGGACGAGCATCGCGCCGGAGGCTCGCACGTGCACATGTGGGTGCCGGCAGCAGCCGTTCCCATGGCGATGCATCTGGTGCCGCAAAAACATTTGAGGGAGGCCGTGGAGCACTCCCGAGAGGCGTTGCCGATCGCGCGTGCGATTGTGAAGGAACTGAAAAAGTATCCCGACGTCGACCTGGTCGAGGTCGTGGACGGCAGGCAACACGTGCAAATCCGTACGCACAGCGGAAAATTGCAGATTGACGTAGAAGCGCCGGACGAGCAAGTGCATCTGCTCGTGCCGCTTTCCACGCTGGATGATGTCACGAGGCAGTTAGAAGACAGCGCGCCAAGCGCCTGACTTTTTTTAGGGCGGAGAAATCGCGCTAAGGAACGGCAGAATTTGCCAGTTCCGACTGCCCGGTCTTGTCAGGTTGAAAATAAAGCTCTTCGAACATGGCGTCCTTCTTCCAGCCGGCGCGCTGCAAGATGCCGCGGGCGTTTTCCACCATGTTCGGATGACCACAGAGATAAGCAGTTGTGGATTCCGGCCGCAAGCCCCACGAATCAGCATACTTACGTAATAGATCATCTACGCGACCGGTTTCGCTTTTCCATTTTTCGTCCTCCCACGGGCGGCTGACGGTCGCAACATACTTGAACCACGGAACTTCAGCAGCGTAGCGCTCCAATTCTTCACGATAGCCGAATTCCCACGAGCGGCTGCCACCCTGGAGGCAGTACAACTTGTGGTTCCCGGGCATCGGGCTATCGCCGCTCTTCCAATCGCGATAGAGGGTGCGGATGTAACTGACAAATGGCGCGATGCCGGTAACCGTAGAGACCAGCAAGTGTTCCGTGCGACCGCTGCGCAGGTCCAGGGTGAAACGGCCTTTGGCGATTTTGCGGCAGATGAGGGTGTCGCCTTGCTTTAAGTTGTAAAGAAGAGGAGTAAGTTCGCCGTGGGGAACGAGTTCAAGGAAAAACTCAAGAGCGTCTTCGTAAGGCGAGGAGACGATCGAATAGGCTCTTTCGATCCGCTTTCCGTTTTGTTCGACTCCCAGCGTAGCGTATTGGCCGGCAAGGAATTTGAAAGGGCCGCCCGGGTCCACGCGCAGAAGCCACAAGTCCGGGGAGAGATCGCGGCGTTTGAGGATTCGCGCCTGGAAATGCTTGTCGCCGGGAAAGGGCATGGTGCCTCTACAGGTGCTTCCCTTCCCATTTGACCACAAAAAGCGCTCTGGAGAAGAGCAGGGGAACGGAAATTGGATCTCGCTCCGATTATTCGTAGGCGAGGGCTACCACGGGATCGTAACTCGCGGCTCGCAGTGCCGGGTAGACTGCCCCGATCGCAGCGCCGAAGAGTGCCAAAACGACGGAAGAGAAAACCCATCGCGCTGAAATCAGTATTGTTAGCCCTGGATTTATCTCTTTCAGAATCGCCTGCGCTAGAAAAGTAAGTGCGATTCCCAGTCCGGTTCCGAGTAAAGTGAGAATGAGGGTCTCACCGAGGAGCATTTGCACGACGTCGAAACGAGAGAATCCCAGCGCCTTCAATATGCCGATTTCCCGGGTGCGCTCCATGACCATCGTATGCATGTTCAGCAAAACCACGAGGAAGCTCACGACGATTCCGAGTGAGACCATGGTGCGCGTGAACGGACGAAGCTGCGGCAAGTTCGAGGAAGTCATCAGCGAGACGTATTCGGACAGGGAAAGGATCTTGTTTTGAGGCATCAGTTTGAGGATCTGACCGCGCGTGGCTTCGGTATCTCCCTTGCTTCGCACATAAAACATGGAGACGCGCTTCTCCGCCCCGGCGATTTCCTGGGCCGTGCGGATGGGAATGAAATAGCGGGCGCCCTTCCCGTGGGCGACGATCCCGCTGACGGTAAACGTATGATTCAACAAGGTGATCTGGCTGCCGACCTTCAGGTGACGCGTCTGCGCGATGATGTCGTCGGCGATCACTTCGTCGGGCCCTTCAAACGGCCGGCCGGCGCGAAAGAGGAATCCCTTGCTCAGCGCATTGAATCGTTTGTAGTCGATGCCAAAGACCATCACTAAGTTCTTTGGCTCCGTCAGGATCACCGTTGGAGCGACCTCATCGACTCCGCTCAACGCGGCGAGCTGTTCGCCGAGCGATTCCTGCATGACGGCGCTCGAGAATGCAAAAAAAATCGAAGCGTTCGGCGGCTGGACCAGGATGTCCGCGCCAACACCTTCGACGCGTTTGCCCCACTCGGAGATGACCCCCGAGGTCATGCCAACAATCATCAGAACGAGAATGACTTGAATGGCGATGGCGATCACGCTCAAAAAACTTCGGAGCGGCCGCGCGTAAATACTTCCCCACAACATTTGCAGCAGGGAAAATGGGCCTTCGTAGGTATCAGTCATCAGGCACAACCAAGTTTGTACTGTATCATCCACATTTCGTACCGGTCAAAGCGGCCGCACAGCAAGGCGAGTGCCGAATTGCGAAAAAAATATTTCGCTACCGTGAAGTTTTCAACACAACTGTTGATAAGTATGTGGAAAACTCTCGTCCGGACATGGCTAACTTCTCGCTCTTCAACGTTCTTGCACTCTTTGCACAATATCGGTGCAACTAAGTCTGCATTTCAAGTTGGAAAAAAGATTCGCGAACGAATGCAAAGCAAAAGAGTTGTTCAATTTGAAACAAAACAGTACAGGGAGTTCCTCGCGTTCGAGGGCCGCAGCGGAAATTCTTTCTTCGACTCTCGAGTTCTTCCGCTTTTCTACGCTACTGCTTTGTTTAGTACCACTTCGGCGGACGCTGGAGCCGAATCTTAAACACTTGCTTCGTATCGGTGATGTCGTACCATCGCCCGTAAGTCTTCCATCCCTCCGCGATCACTTGAATCAGCACGCGGCCTAGCGGCGCGTTGGGCACGTGCGCAATACCGTCACGATTGGTCTTTACATTCAATTCCAGTTTCTTGTCTTTCAGCAGCTTCCGTTCCTCGACGTATTTCACATAGACGCTGGCATTTTCAACCGGCGTCTCTTTGTCACCGCCACTCACTTCAATGGTGATGCGGCTCAGCACGTCCGTCTTGACACGAGGAACTTTTTCATTGGGGGCGGGCGGCGGCGGATCTTGGGCGAGGAGGCCTTGCGCGGCCAGGAACGCAACACCAAGACACAGACAACAAGTGAAATTCTTCCGGGCTCTCATGGAACGGTGAACACTATCCTCTCCGCAAGAATGGGGCGGGGTCAAGTCCAGAACCTGCTTGATTCGATGCCAATTCGGTTCGATACGCTGCTCCGCGGCCTGGGAACCCTGGAAACTTTTCGTGCTGGCTAATTGACTCAACGAAATGGCTCATGTAAGTTCTCAAGAAACTGCTCGGAAGACAAGGCCAGGACGCAGGAACGATGAATCGGACATCAACGAGCTTCAGAAATAATGGTCCTCAAGCCCGAGATTCGGTCCTAACCGGCGCACAGCACCCCCTGTGACAATGATTCATGGACCTGGGAACAGACAACAGGCCTCTCCCGGTAGGTACCTGCCGTGAATTGGGCACCGGCTAATTCAGAGTCACGCGAGGCATAGCAAGGAGATCACGATGGGTTTTGCCACCAACGCCATTCATGTCGGGCAGGAACCGGATCCGGCGACCGGCGCCATTGTTGCGCCGATCTATCAGACCTCCACCTACGTCAACGAAGAGCTCGGCAAGAACAAAGGGTATGACTATGCGCGGACGAATCATCCCAATCGCAAAGCGCTTGAGCGCACGGTAGCCAAGCTCGAGGGTGGCCACGGCGCGTACGTTTTCTCGTCCGGTATGGCCGGGATTGACGCCGTCTTTCGGCTGCTCCGCCCCGGCGACCACGTGGTTCTTTCCGAGGCCGTCTATGGCGGCGTGTTTCGTCTTTCCACGCAACTGCTCGTGCACTTCGGCCTGGAATTCAGTTTCGTGGACACCTCGACACCGGACGCCGTTCGCATGGCGCTTCGCCCGAACACCAAAATGCTTTACGTTGAGACGCCGACGAACCCCACGCTCCGCGTCACGGATATCTCCGCGATGGCCAAGCTCGCGAGCGAACGCAACACCACGCTGGTTGTGGACAACACGTTTCTCAGCCCCTATCTGCAGCGGCCCGTGGAACTGGGCGCTCACATCGTTGTGCATTCCATGACTAAGTATCTCAACGGGCATAGCGATTCCACGGGTGGCGCTGTCGTTTTGACGCGTCCGGAAGATGCCGAGAAGATTTACTTCATCCAGCGTTCCGCGGGCACGGGCCTTGCGCCGATGGATTGCTTTCTCATCTCTCGCGGTATTAAGACGCTTGCGGTTCGCATGCTGCAGCACAACGCCAACGGCATCACCGTTGCCCGCCATCTGGATGCGCATCCGAAAGTGCGCAAAGTTTATTACCCCGGCCTGCCCTCACATCCGCAGCATGACATCGCGCGCCGCCAGCAGAAGGGTCCCGGGGGAATGCTGGCCTTCGATCTTGGCTCGCTCGACGCCGCGCGCCGTTTCCTCAATCACGTTAAACTTTGCGCGCTCGCGGAAAGCCTTGGCGGCGTCGAAACTTTGATTTCCCTTCCCGCCATGATGACCCACGCGTCCATGCCCAAGGAAACGCAGGACCGCGTGGGGATCACTGAAGGACTCGTGCGCCTCTCCGTGGGCATCGAGGACGTCGAAGACATCATCGCGGACCTCGACCAGGCGCTATTGTATGTGTGACATTCCTGAGCGAGCCTTGCGTTCCGGACTTCAGCGCACCGAGCTCTCCAGCCACGCCAGATAGTCCTTTGACCCTGCCGCGACCGGAAGTGCGATGAACTCCGGCACTTCGTAACTGTGGAGACGTTTCACTTCTTTTTCCAATTCAGCGAGACGGTTCCTCGTGGTTTTCATCACCAGCAGGTATTCGCGAGCCGCTTCCAGCTTGCCCTTCCACGTGTAGTACGAGTTCATCGGACTCCGCAGGACGTTGACACATGCGGCCAGCCTTTTTTGAACCACGCGGCGTGCGATCTTTCTGCCTTCGCTCAGCGTCCCGCACGTCACCAGCACGACGCGACTCCGTCTCCCCGCTTTCATCGCTTCCCTCCCCCGGCCGAGATTAAGCCGCGCGAACTGCTTTTGTCCTGGGCAAAGTGAGAATAGAATACCGCTCCATGACGATCTCACCCATCAAGTTTGGCACGTCGGGCTGGCGCGGCGTGATCGCCGACGAGTTTACCTTCGCCAACGTGAGGCTGGCGGTGACGGCCATCGCGCAGCACGTGAAAACAAAAGCCAAGCAGCCCACGATTCTGGTTGGCTTCGATACACGCTTTTTCTCCGAAGAATTTTCGCAACTCGCGGTCGATATCCTTCAGCAGCAAGGCATTCGAACGCTGCTTTGCGAGACCTTCACGCCCACGCCGGCCGTCGCGTTCGAAATCATGCGCCGCAAGCTCGACGGCGCGATCAACTTCACGGCGAGCCACAATCCGGCGCAGTATCACGGGCTGAAGTTTTCTTCGGCGGACGCGGGCCCGGCCCTTCCGGAGGTCACCAAGGATATTGAAGCACGAGTGGCGAAAATAATTGAGAAAGACGGCCCGTTTCCGATGTCGCCGGCCGTGAAATCGCACGAGAAGGATTCGTCCACGGAAAAGGTCAACCTGCGCGAAAATTATCTGAAGCGCCTCGAGGAACTGGTCCACTTCGATACGCTGCGCAAGGGCAAATCCAAATTCGTCGTGGACGCGCTGCACGGCTGCGGCGCAGGCTATCTGGACCGCACGCTGGCCGACCACGGCGTGGCGGTGCAAGCCATGCGCACCGACCGCGATTGTCTTTTCGATGGAACCGGCCCCGACGTCTCCGAAGAAAATCTCGCGCCGCTGCGCAAAGCAGTAGTCGATTCGAAAGCCACGGCGGGCCTGGCAACGGATGGCGACGCGGATCGCTTTGGCATCGTGGACGGCGACGGCACGTGGATTCAGCCCAACTTAATTCTCGCTCTTGTCTACGATTATCTGGTCGAGACCCGCAAATGGAACATGCCGGCGGCGCGCAGCGTGGCCACCACGCAGATGATGGATGCGGCGGCGAAATCGCACGGGCAGACCGTCCACCAAACGCCGGTAGGATTCAAATACATCGGGCAGTTGATTCGCGAGGACAAGATCGCGCTGGGCGGCGAGGAGAGCGCGGGGCTCACCATTCGCGGCCACATTCCGGAGAAAGACGGCATTCTCGCCTGCCTGCTTGTCGCGGAAATGCTTGCCGCGCGCGGCGCTTCCATCGGTGAACAGGTTCGCGCGATGTTCAAGAAACTGGGCCGTGAATTCTGGCCGGTGCGCGAAAACTTGCACCTTTCCGACGAACAAAAGGCAAATGCGGTGAAGAAGGTGGCCGTGGACGCTTCGACACTCGTAGGGCGGAAAGTCGTATCCATTGACCGCACGGATGGAGCAAAATTTGTGTTTGATGACGGTTCCTGGATACTGTTGCGCTTGTCCGGGACCGAGCCGCTGCTTCGCCTCTACGTGGAAGCGGAGAGCGCGGAAGCTTCCGCGAAATTGACGCGCGAGGCCACCAAGTGGGTGCTGCAAAGCTGAACGAAATGGACGCCAAGGAAAAATTCGAGTCGCTTCTGAAGCACTACGGGCCCGTCTTGCTCGGATTGCTCGTGCTGGTGCTCGTGGTGCACGACGTTTTCGGCACCCACGGGTACCTGGCAATGCGCCGCACGCAAAACGAAATCAAGAAAGTCGAAGCCGGTCTCGATCAATTGAACAAAGAGAATTTGCAGCTCGAGCAGGAAGTACGGGAACTGAAGACCGATCCGCACAAGATCGAAAAAATCGCCCGCGACGAGCTGGGTCTCGCCAAACCCGGCGAAGTGATCATCAAGATCCCGCTGTCGCAGCAACTGCCGCAAAGTCCTACCGCGAAACACTGACCACCCGTTTCTTCCAGGACGTCCGCAACAAAGACAGCGCAAGCATCGCCAGAAAAATCACGATCAGCCCGCCCGTGGATTTCAGTTGACTGCACTGGCCTTTTGGCAGGATCGAAAATCTTCCGTAAACAAATTCGATGTGCACCCAGTAGACAAGCAGCGAAGTCTTCCCAAGCTGGATGAGCGGGCTGAATCCCTTCTGCCCAAAACCCCAGCGGCACCACGCGTAAACCAAAAACAAAATCACGAGCAGGATGCCGCAGCGCATCAGGAAGAAATTCGGGCCGCTGTGCCAATAGTCGTAGACGGCGTAGAGCCGGATGCGCGACGAATCGAATGCCATGGAAAGAAGCATGGCGACGATTCCAGTGCCACCCAGCGCTGCAAATGCCAATCCCTCTCTGCGCCGCGCAAATTCCGAAAAGACAAAAAAACCGACCGCGAGTCCCGCGAAAGCGAACGCCGTCCAGGGAAACAGCGGAAAGAGCCACGGCTGCGGCTCCTTGAAAATGTGCACGCCGTTGATGTAGGACTCCAGCGGCCACGGCAGGAATCTCGGGCGATGCGTGGTCCAAAGCGGGGGCGTGGCCATCGCGACGACCGTGGCGGCAACTAAGCTCGCGATGAGCGTTCGAATCCTCGCTGCGGTGACGTCGCCTTTCCCGGTGAGCCAACAAAGCCCGCCCAAAAGCATCATGGAAAGGCCGAGAATGTTCAGCACGTCCACGCGCAGAAGATCCGTCGGAGGCGACCAGGGATACCCCAGCACGTACTCCTGCAAGCGAAAAAGCAATCCCAGTCCATAAACTTCCGCCCCGCGCAAAATCGTCTGCTTCGCGATCGCGTCCCGGTCGATTCCCTTTTCGCGCATTTTTTCCGTCACCAGCGCGACGGAAATCCCTGCGAGAAAAATAAAGAGCGGCGCCGGCAGCGTCCCGCCAAGCCGCGACCAGGCCATCAAGGCGGAATTTCGCGCCTCCGGACTCAGCCAGGAATCATAGCAATGCGTCTGAAACATCAGGACGCACGCCAGGCCGCGCATCCAATCGATGTACGCGAGGCGTTGGGACGCCCGTTGGATTTGGTCTGCCATCGCTCTGCGTTACAATCCTCGTTTGTCTGCCACTCGCCAACTCGGCCCGCTTCCCATGCTCGGCCTATGGGCCGCGCTCACACTCACGGGAGTGCTCTACGCCTCATGGCTCGGTTACGGTGGCCGCGGCTTTGCGGCTACGCTGACGGCCTTCGCGATTTTCTTTCTGGTGATGCTTCTTTTTGCCGCGCGCGGCGTCCCGGAAAGCCTTGCCGCGCGATTCGGCGTCGGCAGCGGTTTCCTGCTGGGCGTCGCGGTGCTCCTTGTCTACCTGATTTACGCCCTGGGAACAAATACTTTCGCGTTCACGCGTGCGGCCGCGATCGCCGGTCTTGTTTTCATCCCTCTTGCGCTCGCAGCCTCGGCGGCGCGGCAACCACCCGGCTGCTGGCAAGACTTCGTAACCATAGCGGGAATTTGGGTGGCCGTGAAATTCTCGCCGTCGCACTGGTTGTGGCCCTATCCCGGTGGGCGCCTCGCATACGTTTTCACGGTGCTGCTCTGCGTGAACGTCGCGCTCGCCTTGTTCGTTCTCCTGCGCCGCGTCAACGGCATCGGTTATTCCATCGGCTGGGGCCGCCACTGGAGCTTTTTCGTTCTCGCCAGCTTCATCGTCTACGGCTGCATCGCCATTCCTCTGGGCCAAGCCATCCACTTCATCGAATTTGCTCCGCGCTTCAGCGAATGGAAATCGCTGCCATTGCTTTCGCTCGGGATCCTGTTCTTTACCGCTTGGCCGGAAGAATTTCTTTTCCGCGGCTTGCTCCAAAACATGCTGGCCCGTGCTTCCAAAAGCGAACTCGCGGGCTGGTGGACCGCTTCCCTTCTTTTTGGTTTCTCCCACATCACCAACATGGGCTTTCCAAACTGGCGCTACGTGTTGCTCGCTTCCATCGCGGGCTTTTTCTATGGATGGACGTGGCGCAAGACGGGCTCGATTTTTGCATCGGCACTGGTCCACGCCGCCGTGGACGTCTTGTGGCATTTTTTGTTCCGAACAACGTAATCCGGGCAGATCATCGATGTTGAGCTCCCCTGGGTCACGATCCGTCGCTTGACAACGGACCGAAGGTGTCATGGGAGTGTTCGATTGGGGGCAGGGCGGGGCGAAAAGCCTCGACAGTTGAAGGGTCCGCGCTTTATTGTCGGATTGTAAGCCCATCAAGAAGATCTCTAGATTAGCGGTGGAGAAGTTCAAACGCCATGACCCCGCCCTTGCCGCTCGAGTTTGCCCTGGTGTCCAGCGACTATGCGGCTGTGACCGCCATCTCCCGCGGGGTAAAGAAATACGGAGCCAAATCGAGTTTATCGCCCGGCGCTGAGTCCGCGCGCGATAGCCTGAGACGGCGCAAATTGGACGGCGTTTTCGTGGACATGGAAGCTCCAGGGGCGCTGGAACTGATCATGGACATCCGAAAAGGAACTTCCAATTCGAAGTCGGTCATTTTCGCCTGCGTCCAGAGCTCGAAAGAATCCACGGTCACGCTGAGCGCCGGCGCCAATTTCCTGCTTCTAAAACCTCTGACGGCCGAGAGCGTCGCTCTGCACATCATCATCGCGAAAGAGATGATGGAGCGCGAACACAGGCGGTATTTTCGCCATCCCGTGCACCTGCCCGTGCTGCTGAAAGACGCGGATGGGGAGCAGCGGGCAAGGATGGCCAATCTGAGCGAAGGCGGGATCGCAGTTCGCGCCACGCGAGAGTTGAAGCATTCCTCGATGATTGACTTCGAATTCGAATTGCCGTTTGGGGCAACCGTGAGCGGCAGAGGACAAGTCGCCTGGACGAATCAGGAAGGAATGTCCGGAATCCTTATTCATTCGTTCCATGACAAGGGACGGGAGCAGTTGGAAGCATGGCTAACCTCACGAGAGCAGCTTTTCTCCCCGACCGTCGTTGCAGAAACTTCCTCCTAGGGTCCTTCCGTCGGCGCCGTAGAGTGTTGAACCCAAAGCAGGTCAGGGATGATACTGTCCGGGAAACTAATGCACGTTTAACGCGTCTACCATCTGCAGTTACCAGGAACATACGGCAGCTTTCGAACGTACCTTTCCCCGATGGAGGTATCCCATGGAAACGCTCTGGCAAGACGTCCAGTTTGCCGTTCGAATGATGCGCAAGAACCTCGGCTTCACGACTGCGGCGGTCCTATGCCTGATGCTCGGAATTGGAGCCACCACTGGAATCTTCACCGTTGTGAATGCCGTGCTCCTGCAACCGCTGCCGTACGCGCACCCCGAACAGCTCATTCGAATCTACACGGAATTTCCGACGTTCCCGAACGGTGGACTTCACCGCTTTTGGACGTCCGGGCCTGAATTTCTGGATCTTCGCCGGGATACCCATTCCTGGGCCTCCCTCGATCTGTGGATCACCGGCGGGGCAAACCTGGCCGGAAAAACGCAACCCGTGCGCGTCACGGCGGCCTACGTGAGCGGCGGGCTCCTGGAAACGCTTGCCGTCGCGCCAATCCAGGGACGCCTGATATCGCAAACGGACGATGTACCCGGAGCGCAGGTGGTGGCCGATATTTCCTATGGCACCTGGCAAAGCGTTTTTGCCGGTGATCCCCATGTCGTCGGCCGTGAGACGTACCTCGATGGCCTGAAATGCAACATCATTGGCGTGATGCCGAAGGGTTTTCAGTTTCCGCCGGGCGAACCAGAGCCGGCGCAAATCTGGACCGCCTTACGATTGGATCCGGCCAATCCGGGAAATCGAGGCGGACATAACTACTACCTGCTGGGCCGGTTGAAGCCGGGCGTTTCCGGAGGAGCAGCGCAGGGTGAGCTCGCTTCGCTCGTTCAGAGCTACGGCGAAAAACGAGTGCCGAAGACGCATAGCTTCCATCCGAAGACTCACACCATCGTCAGCTTTCCACTGCAAGCGGAAGTAGTTTCGAGCGTGCGGCCAGCTTTGCTGATGCTGCTGGGCGCGGTGGTGTTCGTCCTGCTGATCGCAAGCGTGAATGTCGCCAACTTGCTTCTCGCGCGCGCGGAGGCCCGGCGTCGCGAAATTGCCATTCGCGGAGCGTTAGGAGCCGGATTGGTGCGGCTCGCCCGGCAATTTGTGACCGAAGGAATCTTGCTCGCGCTCTGCGGCGCGGCCCTCGGTGTCACGTTATCGTTTGCGGGAGTGCGCCTGGTTCAATTGACGAATGCGGGCGGCATCCCGCGCGCCGATGAAATTGCCATGGACTGGCGCGTGCTCCTCTTTACGCTCGGTACCAGCGTGCTCACAGGAATTCTTTTTGGACTCGCGCCGATTGCGCCGCTCATCTTCAGCGGAATCTCCGAATCGCTAAAGGACACGGCGGGCAGTACGACCGCCGCGGCCGGAGCCCAAATCTTTCGCCGCGTTCTCGTGGCCGGCGAATTGGCAATGGCTCTGGTCTTGCTCATCGGCTGCGGGCTCATGCTGCGCGCGTTTTGGAAATTGCAGGAAGTTCATACCGGCCTGCACGCCGATGATGTGCTCACCATGCGCGTGTCACTGCCAAGCGGAACGTACGCGAACAACGCCAAGATCACCGATTTCTGGACGCGCTTCGAAGGACGCCTGACAAATCTTCCGGGAGTCCGATCCGCCGCGCTCGCTTCCGGATTGGCGCCGCTCCGGCCGCCCAACATGAACGATACGGATATCGAAGGATTCGTAATGAAGGAGGGCGGTCCGATTCAAAACGTCGATTTCTATCAGGCGGTGAGCAAGGATTATTTTACAACCATGGGAATTCGCTTGATGGATGGCCGGCTGTTCGAATCGCGCGACGTGCAAGAAGGGCCGGAAGTTGCCATCGTCAACAAGACCATGGCACTGACATTCTGGCCGAATCAGAATGCCCTTGGACGCCACGTGCGTCCCGGCGGCAACAAGACCTGGTGCACCGTCGTGGGAATAGTGGACGACGTGAAAAATGCCGGACTCGACCGGCCGGCAGGCACAGAAATTTATTTGCCCTTCCGCCAGCCTTCGGGGCAAGGGAGTTCCGACATGTACGTGGTGATGCGTGCGCAAGGAGGCGACCCGCGCGCGATGGCCGGCGTCGTGCGCGAGCAACTCGGCGAAATCGATCCGACACTGCCGATGGCGGATGTGCGATTGATGGAGGACGTCCTCTCGCGGGCGCAGGCACGGCCTCGATTCCTCACGCTGTTGCTCTCGCTTTTTTCCGGCGTTGCTCTCGCGATCGCCACCGTCGGCATCTACGGCGTGGTTTCCTATTCCGTCGCGCGGCGCACAAAAGAATTCGGATTGCGCATGGTGCTCGGCGCGCAAGGCGGAGACGTGCTGGGACTGGTGATGAAGCAGGGAGCAGGAATGATCCTGATCGGCGTGGCGGCAGGGCTGGTATTGGCGTTTGTTTTCACGCGATTGATGGCCAGCTTGCTGTTCGGCGTAACCGCGACGGATCTTCCCACGTTTGCGAGCGTCACGATCATCCTGTTCGGTGTGGCGCTGGCGGCTTGTTACATTCCTGCGAGACGCGCGACCCGCGTCGACCCGATACAAACGTTGCGCTACGAATAGGTCATGGCTCTTTCGAGCCACAAGCGAACCATGAAAATATTCTGGAGATGGAGCTATGCTGGGACACCGTCTCTAAGCGGACGAAGGCCGGTTCATTCTGGCGCGATTCGAGCCCGACTACGAA
>WNFC01001934.1_pt1 | contig 24717 bp, 22 predicted proteins | sample 5400541 | NCBI WGS metagenome assembly WNFC01 (sample SAMN13153342, study PRJNA577476) | soil metagenome | isolation source: 120 cm saprolite under Douglas fir tree site 2 hole 2 replicate 1 | place: USA:California | collected 2015-04-18 | reverse complement strand
GGCCTCGTGGCTCCGCCACAGCGTCAGGGAGGGCAAGCGCAGTTCATCGAACGGCTCATGCCCGACGCGAGCGGCGACCAACTCGGCCCACTTCGCGACTGGATGCTCGAGAACCTTGCACTTGCGCTCGACCTCGACACGCTCGCGACGCGGGCACACATGTCTCGACGAACATTGAGCCGTCGATTTCGTGAGGAGACCGGCGTGTCGCCTATGGCATGGCTCGCAGACGCGCGCATCGATCGAGCGCGCGAGATATTGGAGACGACCACCGAGCCGGTCGAGAACATCGGCCGCCTCACGGGACTCGGCGCGCCGGCCTCTGTTCGAGCGGCCTTCCATCGGCGGATCGGCATCTCACCGAAGGAATACCGTGCTGTCTTCCACCACCGCGCGCCTACGTCGACGTGAACCACGGCTCCTTGTCGCCTACCGACGGCGACGCGGGGACGGAACTCGATCAGCTCGGCGAGGGCAGTCTCTGGAAGTACGCATCATGATGTTCCCGCCTCCACGCCCGCACGTTGACCCACACAGCCCGACCTGCGCCGGTCGGGTCCGTACACGGTTCCCTCCGACTTCGCTCACCTGTGACCAGCGGAAATGCACAAGCAAACGGGGAGGTGTAAGACGTCATCCTGAAGGCCTTACTCGGCTGAGCTCGACACGCGCGGGCGCAGTCACCCGCTGCAGAAAGGAAACGCGACTCCATGCCAATGATCGATGTCTTCGCGGCCGCCGGCACGTTCGATGATCCGCATGCGTTGGCCCAGAGCCTGGCCAACGAGCTGATGAGGATCGAGCAGGTGCCCGACATCCCGATGTTCCGGAAGAACACGGCGGCCTTCGTGCACGAACTGCCCCCCTCCAGTCTGTCGAATGTCAACGGAGACGCAACCTACGTTCGCGTCCAGGTCCTCACGAACGCCGGCGCCCTCGATCGTGATAAGCAGCTCGCCGTGGTCGAACGGCTCTCGGCCATCGTCGCGCAGGCGGCCGCCGATCCCTCGCTGGTGGACCGCACCTGGGTCCTTCTGACCGAGGCGCCTGACGGAGGCTGGGGTCTGGCCGGGCACGCCAACACGAACGAGGAGCTCGTCGCTGCGGCTCGGGCTGAGATCGCTCAACTCCAAGCGCAGAAGCCGGGCGAGTAGAACGATCCGACCCCTCGGGCTGTCACGACAGTCGGCTGCCGGCTGCACGCATCGGCCAGGCGATCGTCTAATCGAGGACGCGGATCAGGTTGACGCCGGCGAGCGGACCGTGAACCTGCTGCATCCTGCCGCCCGTGGCAAGGTCGCCGAGGTCGATCGTGGAGTAGCCCGAGTCCTCGAAGAGCGTGATCACCCGGGACTTTGCATCGGCGTCATCCCCAGACAGGAAGATCACGCGTTTGCCTCCGGCCTCGTTCGGATCCGAGCCAAGCACCGCGGCGGCGAGCGTGTTCGCGGCCTTGACGACGCGGGCGCCGGGGACGCTGCCCCGATGCCGCCACCCCGAGGGTGAACCCGGCTCGCGTTCCATCACCGTCGGCACAGCCATGAAGCGCAAGCGCATCGTCGGCGTTGGATCCTCCTTGCAGATGAAGCGCAAGCGCATCGTCGGCGATGGATCGTCGTAACAGCCCCGCGAACACCCCTCCCGATGCGAGCGTGGAGAGATCGGGGAGCGAACGTGGAGTGAAACCTTCACCTATGCACACACCGCGCGGAGGGTCGCCGCGTCATTGCCGAGGCTGAACCACGAGCTACAGCGCGCCTCCAGCGAAGCTGTCTTCCGCGGCTCCAGACGCGACATCGACAGGCCCCCAGTAGTGAGCATCAACCCATATCGCCTTACCAGCGGCGTTCGGGTTCTTACAGTGTTCCCTCCGCCTCCGCGGGGCCCGGCCCTGGGAATGGCCGCGGGCCGTGGCGGCCACTAGGGTCGCGGTTGTCGACCCGCGCCGTCACGTGCCAAGGACCGACGTCGTGCGGGCCGACCCCCGCCTGGCCGCGGCCCGGGAACTGCTGGGCGGGACGCTGGTCAAGGCGGCGGCCGCCCCCGACCTCGACCCCGCACCTGGCGTCATGATGTTCGCATTCGGCAAGCGCGCGTATTACCTATTCTGGAAGATGGCGGACGGCCGCGTGACCTGGGGCGCGAACCTGCCGTCGAAGCAGTACATGTCCCTGGCCGACGCCCGGTCGATCCCGTCCGGGCAGTGGCTGCGGACGCTGCGCGAAACGTACGCGGGCGACCTTCCGGGCGAGCTGCTGGCGAACCGCACCACCGCGGAAAACCTCGACATCACCGGAGCGATCCACATCATGCCGCCGGTTCCGCACTGGCACCGCGGCCGCATGGTGCTGGTCGGCGACGCCGTTCACGCGCCGTCCAACAGCACTGGCCAAGGCGCGTCGCTGGCGATCGAGAGCTCGATCCAGCTGGCGCGGTGCCTGCGGGACCTGCCTGATGCGACATCGGCGTTCAGTGCCTACGAGCGGTTGCGGCGGGAACGGGTGGAGAGGATCACGAAACGGGGCGCCCGGACGAACAGCGCTAAGACGCCCGGACCTGTCGGGCGCAAGGTGATTTACGCGCTGATGCCGATCTTCTTCAAGGTGATGAACTTCGAGAAGGTCATGGGGCGGGAGCAGCGGTATCAGATCGATTGGGATGCGCCTGCCATGGGCGGGACTTCGGCGGGTGGCTGACGGCCCTTCAGCCCCCGCCGGGCTGCGCGGCGCCGCCTGGACTGAGGAGCGAGGAACGAGCGACGAGGGAAGGCGGCGCAGTGAAGGGGAATGGGGAGGCGGGCGGGGCCCGGAGGCGAGCGGGAGACACCGCGAGCGGGAGACAGCACTTGTTCAGAGCCAGCCGGCATTTCGGCAGATGCGGATGGCGTCGATGCGGTTGCGCGCGTCGACCTTGCTGATCGCGTTGGACAGGTAGTTGCGGACGGTTGCGCTGGACAGCGATAGATGTGCGGCGATCTGGTCGGTCGAGATACCGCTTTCGGCCGCGCGGAGCACGTCGGCTTCCCGGGTGGTCAGCGGGCTGGTGCCGGTCTCCAGCGCAGCCGCTATCAGCTCCGGGTCAATCACCCGCTCCCCTCTGGAGACCCTGCGGACGCCGTCGGCCAGGGTCTCGGCGGGGGCATCCTTGATGATGAACCCGCGGACGTGAGCTTTCAGCGCCCGAAGCAGATTCCCGGGCTGGCTGAGCCCGGTCAGGACGAGGATCTTGCAATCCGGAAGCTGCTCGTGCAGTTGTCCGGCGGCGGTCAGGCCGTCAAGCCCCGGCATGTCAATATCGAGGACCGCGACATCAGGCCCGGTCCGGATCGCGGTTTCCACGATCTGATCGCCGCGCTCCAGCTCCGCGACGACCTCCATGTCTGCTTCGAGGGAGAGCAAGGCCACAAGCGCGCCGCGGATCATGTGCATGTCCTCGGCAATCAGCACACGGATCACGTGATCTCCCCGGGGATCCAGACACGGAGCCGGAACCTGCCATCGCCGGTGGCCTCAGCCGAGATCGAGCCGGAAACGGCCTCGGCGCGTTCGGCCAGCCCGGTCAGCCCAGATCCTCGGCCGGATGGTGCTCGTGCCCCGTCATTAGCGACCTCCAGCCAGACGCCCTCGTCCCCGGCTGCGAGCGCGATCGAGCAGCTGCGGGCCTCGCTGTGCCGGAGCACGTTGGTCGTGCCTTCCCGCACTGCCCAGGCGAGTACCTCCTGCGCATGTTCTGGCGGCTCAGCGAGATCCGTGTTCATACGGACCTCGATACCCGCGGCGGTGAGCAGGGCCGCCGCCGCGTCGATCTCGCCGCGCAACGACACCCAGTGCTCATCGCGGGCGATGGCGAGCACGTCGTGCAGCGCGCTGCGGGCCACTCCGGTCAAGCTCTCGATCTCCGAACGCGCCCGGGCGGGGTCGAAGGGCAGCAACCTGAGCGCCAGGTCGCCCTTGAGCGAGATCGCGGACAGGCTCTGGCCCAGCAGGTCGTGCAGGTCACGCGAGACCCGCAGGCGCTCTTGCCCGACGGCTCCCTCGGCCTGCTCGGTCCTGGCGGCGTACAGCTCGTCGGCGGCCTTGACCAGGCGTACGGCGGCGTACAAGGCGGCGCTGTACAGCAGGAAATCTCCCGACCAGGCGATCCCGTCGTAGACGATTCTCGAAGGTGGCCACTTGCCAGCCCAGTCGACCGCAATAGCCGTCGCCGCTGTGCCGAGTATGGGAGCCGCGACGGCGGCCACGCGGAGCCAGCCGCGCAGCAGCATCGCCGCGGAGGCGATCAGGAGTATCTGCGTGGCCGCCCAGTTCCACGTGAACCAGAACATCGGCAGGTAGACGACGGCGGCGAGCGCCAGGAACGTCCACTGCCAGCCGGCTGGCCGCTGGCCGCGAGCCGCGGCGAAGCTGTGCCGGAGCTGGAGCACGCCGATCGCGAGGCCGAGCGGCACGACGAGGGCGGGACTCCCCGATTTACCACCTCCCAGGCCGATGATCGTCCAGATCGGGCACTCCGCTATGAACGGGGCGTTCATGGCCGCCAGGAACCACCGCGCCCGCCGCGTTAGCCACAGCGGGTAGCCGGGCCGCCAGGCCGCCGTGGCGGTCATGCCGCCACCACCTCGGCCGTGTCGGGGCCGCCCCGGTCGGTGCGAAGCTCGAGCCGTGTCTGGCCGTCTTCGCGGGTCACCATGATCAGGCAGGTCCCGGGCGGTGCGCCGTCGCGAAGCAGGCGCGCGAGGGCCGCGCGCAGCGCTGCCCGCAGCGTCTCCTCGATCGTGTCGGGGAGGTCGCCGTGCGGCAGCGACAGCCGTGTCTCGATGCCGGCGGCGGTCAGCAGCGCCGCTGCGGTGTCCAGTTCGGCCCGGAGCGAGACCTGCTGGTAGCTGCGGACCATCCGCCGGGCCTCGGCCAAGGTGGTGCGCGAATCCTCAATCAGGGCCCGCAGCTCAGCCTCCAGTGCCGCGCGGTCCCCTCCGACCTGCGCCGCGGCCCGCTGCCCGCGGGCGACGATCGACTCAAGCGCGGCGGCTAGGGTGCGGCGCAGCTCGCCGTCAATGCGCAACCGCTCCCGCGTGACCGCCTCCTCGGCCAGCGTCAGTCTGGCCGCATGGAGCCGCCGGATGGCCGCGGCCAGCCACACCAGCACGAACAGCGTCGCGGTCCGATTCGCCGTTGCGAGCGCGTACCAGCCGGCGACGTTGTTCGGATCACCGAGCAGCAGCGCCAACGGCCAGGTCGCGGCCACAAGGCCGATGGCGATCACGTAGGACCAGGGACGGCGGACGACGATCAGTGCCGAGACGGCGAGCCAGGAGAACTCCATCACCCAGGCACTCCCGGCCAGGGGCAGTGCGCCGATGATGATGGCGGCCATGGCCGCCATCATCCAGGCGCCGCCCGGCGGCCGTCTCGCATGGGTCGCGCACCAGACGTGGCGGACGTGCAGCGGGAGATAGGCCGCCACGGCCGCCAGGGCCCACATGCCGCGGTCGAAGCCGCCGTGCCGCACGACGAAGATGTACGCGACGTGGAGCACGGGAAAGAAAATGGCGACGACCACCGCGGCCGTCGTTGCGAGCCGGGTGGATCTTTCAGATTGCCCGTGTCGTTGCAGTCTGGCCGCCGCGTGAGAGCGAATGATCTGCGGCCAGGATAGACGAGCCGCCGGCGGCGCCGCCTCCAGCGCGGGCCAGGGCGCTTCCAGCGCGGGCCGGGGCGCTTCGAGCGCGGGCCGGGGAGCTGTCAGCGATGTAGTCATGCGCGGGTATCCCTGTTTGGGCTGGAAGGCGACTGCAGGCGCAGCCGGTCCGGTAAGTCTCGCCGCCCGGCTCATGCGCCCGGTAGATGCAGTTATCACCGGCCGGCCATGACGTTCGTCATCGGCCAGCCGCACGCGAATGTCTTCGCCAGGTGAAGACATCGGTATCTGGCGGGGCGCCCGCCCGGACGGCGAGGCTCTTGTGGACATGAGGAACCGTCAGCCTTCGATCCCCGGGCAACCTGAAAGGGCAGCGCGATGACGAATTCAGCAAACGTGATGACGATGGACGGGACGCGCGGCCGGCTGGACGGGCAGTTGCTGCTGCCGGGCGACGCCGGATACGACGAGGCGCGCGCCGTGTGGAACGCGCTGGTGGACCGGCGGCCGAAGATGATCATCCGCTGTGCCGGCTCCAGGGACGTGGTGACGGCGGTGCGCACGGCCCGCGAGCTTGACCTGGAGATCGGCGTGAAGGGCGGCGGTCACAGCGCGCTCGGGCTGGCTGTGCCGGACGAGGGCCTGATGATAGATCTCAGCCTGATGAGCGGGGTCCGGGTCGACCCGCTACGGCGGCGGGCATTGGTGCAGGGCGGCGCGCTGCTCGGAGCCCTTGACGCCGCGTCGCAACAATACGACCTGGCCACGACCGCGGGGAACGTCTCGCACACCGGCGTCGGGGGTCTGACCCTCGGCGGCGGGATGGGCTGGCTGGCCCGGCAGCACGGCCTGGCCTGCGACAATGTCGTCTCTTTCGAGGTGGTGACCGCGGACGGCGAGATAGTCCGGGCGAGCCAGGCCGAGCGTCCAGACCTGTTCTGGGGTCTGCGGGGCGGCGGTGGCAACTTCGGCGTCGTCACCAAGTTCGAATTCCGGCTGCATCTTGTTGCGGCCAGGGTACTGGTGGCCGAGTTCTCGTTCCCGGCCCGGCATGCGCTGAGCATGCTCTGTGGCTGGCGCGACCTGCTCGCGTCCGCCCCCCGGCAGGTCACGCTCAGCGCCTCAGTCGGGCCCGGCGAGATGGTCACCGTCGAACTCGTCTGGGTCGGCGACCCCGCACGGGGCCGGCGACTGCTCCCGGCGCTGCGCGCGCTTGGCCGCCCGGCGAGCGAGCGCGTGGCCGAGATGTCCTATCTCGAGCTTCAGCGCAGGTCCGACACCGTCCAGAAGCATGCCCTGCGCCGCTACTCCACCGGCCACTATCTGCGGCAGCTACCTGACGAGGCCATCGAGGCATTCCTGCAGCGCGGAGCCCCAGACGGACGAGGCGAGAACCTACCCAACGCTGGGCTTCTGGGCTACGGCGGGGCGATCGCCGACGTGCCGGACGAAGACACCGCTTTTAGTCACCGGGACGCCTTGGTCGAGTACGGCGCGGGCACCAGCTGGAGCTATCCGGCCGAAGACGAGGCACGGATAGCCGCCGCCCGGCGCTGCGCCGAGGCCCTCGATCCGTACGCCAGCGGGGCTTATGTCAACTTCCTGGATGACGAAGGGGCCGAGGGCGTGCAGCGCGCCTACTCGCCCGAGAAACTCGCCCGGCTGACCGCGGTGAAAAACGCATATGACCCGGACAACGTGTTCCACCTGAACCACAACATTCAGCCCACTCATCGCAAGCGTTCCTGTTAGCAGGCACAACAGGCTCCGCACCGCGCTGACCGTCCTTCGACGGCTAGAACACCGTCCGCTTGGAGCGGGCACTACAAGAGGAGATCACAATGGGAAAGCTGATCGTCACCGAGTTCATTTCGCTGGACGGGGTCATCGAGGATCCGGGCGGCGTCGAGGGATCGCCGCACGGAGGCTGGAGCTTCCGCTTCCCGACCCCGGAGGGCCAGCAGTTCAAGTTCGAGGAGCTCCTCGCCGGCGACGTCCAGCTGATGGGCCGTGTGACCTACGAAGGCTTCGCGGCCGCGTGGCCGGCGATGGAGGAGACCGCCGGCGAGTTCGGCAAGCGGATGAACAGCATGCCGAAGGTTGTCGTCTCGACCACCCTCACCGAAGCGACATGGAACAACACGACGATCATCTCCGGCGATGTGGCGGGCGAGGTGGCGAAGCTGAAAGGCCGGTACGCCGGTGACGTGCTCGTCCCGGCCAGCGCGACGCTGGTCGACACCCTCCGCGAACACGGCCTGGTCGACGAGTACCGCCTCATGGTGCACCCGGTCGTGCTGGGCAGCGGCAAGCGGCTGTTCAAGGACGGCGCAGCCGGGACCATCCTGGAGCTGGTGGACTACCGCAAGGCCGGGCCCGACGTGCTGCTCCTCACCTACCGCCCAGCCAAGAAGCAGCCCGACGAAGCCCCCGAGCGCTAGCCAGCGCCGGGACTACCGGGACGTCGGCGGCTCCCCCGAGGAGGGGAGCCGCCGACGCGCAGCCTGTCCAGCGTCTGGGCCTCACCGTAGCGATTGTCGAGCTCGCAGAACACGTCAAGCGCCCGCTGCCAGTAGCTGAGGCTGGTGTCGCTGGGGCTCAGGTAGTGTTGCCGGCATTCCGGAAGGCTCTCATGTCGGCTTCCCCGTCACCTCCCTCTCGATCCGCCATCGTTACCAGGCTGCGCGCCGCCGGCTGTGTCTTCGCCGAGGACGAGGCGCAGTTGCTCATCTCCGCGGCGCGGACGCCTGCCGACCTCGCCGCCATGGTGGACCGGCGCGCCGCCGGCCTGCCCCTCGAACACGTCCTCGGCTGGGCGGAGTTCTGCGGCCTGCGGATAGCCGTGGACCCCGGAGTCTTCGTACCCCGCCGCCGAACTGAGTTCATTGTCCGTCAGGCCGCCGCGCTGGCCCGCCAGGCTGCTAGCCGCGCCGGGCGGGCGGGCACCCGGCCGCCAACTGTCGTCGTTGACCTGTGCTGCGGCTCGGGCGCGGTGGGCGCCGCGCTGGCCGCGGCGCTGGGCCGGATTGAGTTGCACGCCGCCGACATCGACCCCGCCGCGGTGCGATGCGCCCGCCGCAATATTGTGGCTGGTGGTCAGGTGTACGAAGGTGACCTCTACGAGCCGCTGCCTGCTACGCTGCGGGGCCGCATCGACGTCCTGGTCGCCAACGTGCCCTACGTACCGACCGAGGAGGTCGGGTTGCTGCCCCCGGAGGCGCGCATGCACGAGGCGCGGGTGGCGCTCGACGGTGGCGTGGACGGCCTTGAAGTGCTGCGGCGGGTGACCGCCGCGGCGCCACTGTGGCTGGCGCCAGGCGGCTGCCTCCTGGTCGAGACGAGCGAGCGCCAGGTACCGCGGGCCCTCGAAGCTTTCGCCCGCGACGGGCTCATTGCGCAGGTGGCCAGTTCCAGCGAACTGAACGCCACCGTCGTCATCGGAACCAGGCCCGGCCCGCCAGTCCAGCCCGATTGAGACCCCTATGCCGGGTCCGGCCGGCCTGGCGGACGTGAGACCGCCCTACCAGCTCACCCTCTTCTCTGATTCGCTGACTTGCGCAAGTCTGGAACCTGAGCGGGCTTGGGACGCTGGCCGTCCGGCCTCGGAAGATCACCGGCTGAGCTGACCCGGCGAGCTGATCGACAGGAAGGATCTCCGCCCATGAGCCTCTATACGGTGGTCCGTCACCCCCGGGTGCATGTCCGCCGGCACCACAAGCCGGCCCGGGCCGCTGACCATCAGGCCGGGTTCAACGGCCGCCTGGCCGCGTGGATCACGGCCAGGATCGGGTCCATGTGGACGGTCTATGTCAGCCTGGCCATCACGGTGATCTGGATGGTGCTCGGTGCGAGGCAGGTGCTGGGTTTCGATCCCTATCCGTACCCGTTCCTGCTCTTCCTCGGGAACGTAGTTCAACTCTTGCTGATCTTCATAATCCTGCTTGGTCAGCAGGTGCTGGGTCGCGCGGCGGACAGTCGTGCCATGCAGACCTACGAGGACGCCGAGGCGATCCTGGTCGACTGTGAGCAGATCCAGAACCACCTGATCGCGCAGGACTCGCATCTGGCGAGTTGCATAGACCTGCCCTCCGACGAGCGGGAGACCCTGGAAAAGGCCGCGGAGAGGTTCGAGGCACCGCCGACGATGGATGATGAATACGTCGGGTTCAACGGCCGGCTGGCCGCCTTGCTCACGAACAAGGTCGGCACGATGACGGCCTTCTATATCGCAGTGGCGTTCCAGATCGGGTGGATGATCATCGGCCAGGCGCTCGGCTTCGACCCCTACCCGTATTTGTTCCTGCTGTTCCTGTCCAGCCTGACTCAGCTTCTGCTGATGTTCGTCATCATGGTCGGGCAACAGGTAATCGGGAAAGCGGCGGACAAGCGTGCGGCCCAGACCTACCTGGACGCCGAGGCGGTGCTGCATGCGTGTGAGAGCCTGCAAGCTCATTTGCGCGCACAGGACCTGGCCATCCGCCATGTCGTCGAGCACATGGGACAGTGCCGCCCCAGCCAGCCGGCCTAGCGGCGGCGTTCCGGCACCGGGAGTTCACGCAGGCTTGGCCGGGGATGAGGAAGATCGCGGCGCAGAACCGGCTGTGGACCGATATGCTGCGTTTTCGCACATATCTCCACTCCGGTATCGGTTAGGGTTACCACGCTCGGTTTCGGACGATATCCAGGTCACCGGGGGGCCTGGTGATAGCCGGCGCCGCCCTTGAGGGCCACATCGTGGCAGAGGTTGATGTGCAGGTGCCGGAAAGGTCCGGGGTCATGACGGGCTTTGTGCCCGCCGCGTCCGGCCATGGCAGGTATGACTCGGGTGGCCCGGCCATGTTCGTGGTGCTGCCCGACGGGCGGGTCGTGTCCTGGAGCGCGGCGGCAACGCGGTTGTTCGGGCGCACGCCGGAGCAGGTTCTGGGCCATCACGTCCGTGTTCTGCTAGCGCACGGCCGGCACGACACGATGGCCGAAGCGCTTGACCTGATTGCCGCGGGCTCGTCGTGGAGCGGCGTGCTGCCGATCGCGAACCCGGATGGCCGTGAGCGGGAGATCGAGTTCCGCTGGGAGCCGCTGGCTTGTCCGGGCTCGCCACCTCAGGTCGCTGTGGCGGCCCGGCCGGCCGTACCGCCCGGCCGGGAGTTGCTGGGGGAGGTTGGCCTGCGGCTTGGCACCACACTCGATCTCAGCGAGATCGCCCGGGAGGTTCTCGATATCACCGTCCCCCGATTCGCTGACCGGGCGGGCGTCTTCGTGCTCGAGCGGCTGCTGGTGACCGGAGAGCACACCGAACGCGGGACCGGGCAGGTCGTGGTGCGCAGGCTGGCCTCCGGCTCCGGACGTTACTCCCGGCATGTCGCTGACGCAGCGTTCCCGCCCGGGGAGGTGCTCGCCTTCACCGACGACTCGCCTTACGCACGCTGTGTCACCAGCGGCCGCCCAGTGCTGTTCGATCGGCCCGACGTTGAGACGATCAGGCAGGTCAGCAGGCACTCAGGCGGTGAAGAGCTCATCTCCCGCTTGGCCTCATTCCTGGTGGTGCCGCTCATCGCCCACGGCGTCGTGCAGGGTCTGCTGGGCTTTGCCCGGGTGGCCGGCGCTGCGGGGTTCAGCAGCGGCGATGTCGCTCTCGCCGACGACCTGGCGGCCCGGGCGGCGATCTGCATCGACAACGCCCGGCTGTTCAGCCGTGAGCGGCGCACCGCCGAGGCCCTGCAACGCGGCCTGCTGCCCGGCGATCCCGCGGTGCCGGCCGAGGTTGAGGTCACCCACCGCTATCTACCGGCCGGGGACCACATCATTGGCGGTGACTGGTACGAGATCATCCCGCTGCCGGGGGGCAGGACCGGGCTGGTCGTAGGCGACGCCATGGGCCACGGGCCTGAGGCCGCGACGGTGATGGTGCAGCTCCGCGCCGCGGCACGCGTTCTCGCCGACCTGGACCTTGCTCCAGGGGAGGTCTTGCACCGGCTCGACCGTATGGCCGCGACGTTAAAGAACGCCACCTTCGCCACGTGCGTCTACGTGGTGCTCGATCCCGCCGCCGGGTCGTGTGCGATCGCTCAGGCTGGTCATCTGCCGCCTGTCCTCGCCCTGCCCGATGGCCCGACACTGACTCTCGACCTGCCAACCGGACTGCCGCTGGGGCTTGGCGCGGCCGTATTTGACACTACCGAGGTGGCGCTGCCGCCGGGTGCGACCCTCGCGCTCTACACAGACGGCCTCGTGGAAGGCCGCAGCCGGCCCTTCGACGAGGGCATCCTGGCCCTGCGTTCCGCGCTGGCGCGGCAGCGCGGAACGCTGCACGTCATCTGCGACGCCGTCATCCAGGCGCTCCGCCAGCACGACGAAGACGACACCACGCTGGTGCTGGCCCGGATCCCGGGCCGCCCGATGCAGGCTCCCGGCGAGGCATAATCATGGGCGGCATCGTCGTCGTCGGCGGCGCCGTTGGCGGTCTCGATGTCCGGGCGCCCGGGAGTTTGCGGAACGGCCGGGCGCTGTTGCCTGGAGGTGGCTGGTGCGGTTCCACCGGGTGCAGACACTGCGGCGGCTGCCCCATCCAGGCCGGGGCTTCACCCAGGGACTGGTCCTAGACGGCGACCTGGTGTGGGAGAGCACGGGCCAGTACGGAGAATCATCGCTGCGCAGGTACCGGCTCGGCGCTGAGCAGCTGGACTGGTCCTCACCCCTGCCACGCGAACTTTTCGGTGAGGGCATCTGCCTGGCCGGCGACCGGCTGTGGCAGCTCACCTGGCAGGAGCGGGTCGCCCTGAGCTGGCCGTCCGCCGCGCTCGGCGCGGTCGGCCCCGGGTCCGCGGGCACTGGGTCCTCGGGCCCCGTGCCGTCTACCACCGTGCCGTCTACCACCGTGCCGTATACCACCGTGCGCTACAACCGGGAGGGCTGGGGGATCTGCAACGCCGGCCGCTGGGCCGTCACCAGTGATGGCAGCAGTGAACTCATCCTGCGTGATCTGCTGACCCTTGAGCCGCTGTGGACGGTGCTCGTCCGGTGCGAGGGCCGCCGGGTGGACGGGCTCAACGACCTCGAATGGCAGGCCGGCCGGGTGTGGGCCAACGTCGGGGACACGGCGTGCCTGGTCAGCGTGGACCTGGCCAGCGGTGAGGTGCTGGACGTGGTGGATGCCCGGGCGCTTGCCGCACGGGAGCATGCCAGGCGCGATCCCCAGTCGGTGCTGAACGGCATCGCCGCGCTGCCCGGCAGCGATGACTTCCTGCTCACCGGGAAGAACTGGAACTCGATCTACCAGGTGCGCCTGGTTCCCGACCGCAAGGCCAGGCGGCCGGAGAAACTACTCGACTTGTGATGTCAGCGTGAAGTCCATCTCGACGACCCGGCGGACATCCGGCGGGTCGCCGGGCCCGGCCGGCCGGAACGGCTTGATCAGCGAGTCCTTGACGCCGAAGACCGTGTCGCTGTCCAGGTAGGGATTCTCGGCATCGAAGATGTGCGTGGTAACAGGGCGCCGGCCCGGGGCGGACACGATGGCGTGGATGTGGGCGGCCCGCCAGCAGTGTCGGCCGGAGCCGCGCAGCAGGTCACCGACCGGCCCGTCAGTGGGGACCGGGTAACTGGCCGGCCGCGCCGTGCGGAACTCATACCAGCCGTCGGGCCCGGTGACGAACACCCCCCGGAGGTTGAACGGCGGCTGGCCGGGATCCTGGGTGTCGTAGAGGCCGTTGGCGCTGGCCTGCCAGATGTCGAGGGTGGCGTCGGCCAGCGGCTTCCCCCCGGAATCCGTCACGCACCCGCGGACCAGGACAGGCTCGCCGTCCTCCGGGCGCCCGATCTGCTCGCCCATGGCCCGCTGCGGGGCGCCGGGCATGTAGAACGGGCCGAGGACGGTCGACTCCGTGCCGCCGTCCGCCGCATTGACCAGGTCGACCAGCGATGACAGGCCCAGCACGTCGGAGAGCAGGATGAACTCCTGCCGCTCGCCGTCGCATTTCTGGCCGGTCGCGGTGAGGAATTCCAGGCCGGCCAGCCACTCCTGCGGGGTCAGCCCCGTTTCCGTCGCGAACGCGTGCAGATGGGAGATCAGGGCGGCGAGGATCTCGCGCAGCCGGGGATCCGGCGTGTCGCCATAGGCATCCAGAACGCGATCGGTGAACTGGGCAGGAGTCATGGCTTTGTTGTCCACCGCTGGGCGTCAGTGGCCGGCCGAGTTCTCGGCCAGCGGCGCGACGTAGGGCCTGCTCTCCCGCCACGCCGCCACCTGCTCCGGCCGGCCGAACACCCTGAGATAGTTCTCGACGCCGTGCCGCACCTGGTCCCACATCAGGACGGGCTCGTGGCTGGTGCCCTCGACGCCGGTGAAGGGCACGAGCGGCGCAAGCAGCGTGTCCAGGCTTGGGTAGTAGAAGACGGCAGTCGATCGCCGGGTCACCGTGCCGCCCGCGACCACACGGTGCCGGACCGGGCGCAGCTGCCCGTTGGTCCACCGGGTGAGCAGGGCGCCCGAGAAGACCTGGAGGGCGCCAGGAATGACCGGTACCGGCAGCCAGCCACCGTCAGGCAGCTGGGCCTGGAGCCCGTCGTAGTCGCCTTCCTGGCCGAGGACCGTCAGGGCCGAATCGTCCGCGTGCTCGAGGAGGAGAAGCTTGTTCTCGTCGGAAGCGTCCGCGTAGGACCAGATGGGGTAGTCGTTGACGGTGAGCCTCAGGTAGGGCAGCGAGCTGCGGGGGAAGGTGTCATCGGGGAGGTCCAGGACCCGGGCGTAGAGCTGGAGTACCCGCTCCGCGAGCGTGCGGGAGGCGTCGATATAGCGGAACGTCACGTCGCGCAGCTGGGGGTCATCCGGCGGCCATACGTTCACGTGTGCGTAGAGGCCGAGGTAGTCCGCGGGGACGCCGGCCGCCCGCGCGTCCTCGGCGTTGTCGAACTGGCCCACGGTGAAGCGCTCCAGCTCGAGGCAGCCGAAGTCGTCCGGCCACTGCCGCCAGCCGCGGTAGGGATGCCCGGTCGGGCTCGTCAGTTTCGCCTTGTCGGCCCGGGGCAGGCTGAGCAGGCGACCAGCCCGCCGGTTGAAGTCCTGGATCAAGGCTGGGTCCACGCCGTGCCTGACGACCTGGATGATCCCGATCTGCTCGGCCGCAAAGCGGATCTCGTCAAGCAGTTCGCGCGGGGGGTTGTCGCTCAGGGCGACCTCAAGGTCCACCACGGGTATTTGCGTCATTGCTTCCTCCCGCCGCCCGGGCTGCCGACTCGGCCCGGGCCGCTGTCGGCTCGGCGGCACAAGCGGACTCCTTGTCGAGCGCCGCCAATGATCAGGGCACGTGTCCCCGCCCTTTGGCCAGGATAACCAGAGACACACGCCGCCTGCGGGACGGCGGCGCGGTGTATCAAATCGGATGCGGGACGTTCTTCTGGGTGGCATCGCAACGAGCCTCGTGCGGATTTGGTGTCGTTGGGACGAGCCCGGTGCGGAATCGGTGTCGTTGGAGCCAGCGGGAAACGGCCATGGGCGCGCACTTTGCACCGGGCTGAGGGGTTCAATGGGTCTAGCTCAGCCGGGCTGGGCTCCGGTGCCGGGTACCGCGTATCCCGTGTAGTTCTCGGCCAGCGAGGTCGCCGCCGCGCGGGAGGTGGTGACATAACGGAGCTGGGACAACTGCAGTTGTGCCTCCATCGCGTCCGCGCCCGGAGTGGCGTGCAGCATAGAGGTCATCCACCAGGAGAAGTGCGTGGACCGCCAGACCCGGTCCAGGCAGGTCGCCGAGTAGGCGTCGGCGGGCCCAGGGTCCCCGCGCAGCAGCCCGTCCAGCGCCCGGGCCAGCACGGCGACGTCGGCGAGGGCCAGGTTGAGTCCCTTGGCGCCGGTCGGCGGCACGATATGCGCTGCGTCACCGGCCAGGAACAGCCGGCCGTACTGCATCGGCGCGCTCACGAAACTGCGCATCGGCGTGATGCCCTTGTCCACGATGGGGCCTTCCTTCAGCTCCCATCCGGGCAGCGCGAACCGCTGCTGCAGTGCAGCCCAGATCCGGTCGTCCGGCCAGGCCGCGATGTCCTCGTCCGGGGCGACCTGCAGGTAGAGGCGGCTGACCTGCGGGCTGCGCATGGTGTGCAGGGCGAAGCCGCTGGGGTGGTGGGCGTAGATCAACTCGTCCGTCGAGGGCGGGACGTCAGCCAGGATGCCGAGCCAGGCGTACGGGTAGCTGCGCTCCCAGGTGGTCAGCCGGCCGGTGGGGATGGTCGGCCGGCAGATCCCGTGGAAGCCGTCGCAGCCGGCGATCGCGTCGCAGGTGACCTCGTGCCGGGCGCCGTCCACGCTGATGTACCTGAGCACCGGCCGGTCGGTGTCCAGGCGATCAACCGATGTGTCGGTCACCTCGAACTCCAGGGCGCCACCGGCGGAGATTCGTTCGGCTATAAGGTCTTTGACCACCTCGGTCTGGGCGTAGACGGTCACCGTCCGGCCAGCGGTCAACTCCCTGAAGTCCAAGTGGTGGCGTCCCCCCGCGAACTGCAGGTAGATGCCGCCGTGCACGAGGCCCTGCCGGTCCAGCCGGCCCGCGAGCCCGGCCTCGCGCAGCAGGGTCACGCTGCCGTCTTCGAGCAGGCCGGCCCGCTGCCGCGCCTCACAGTAGGCCCGGCTGCGGATCTCGATCACGACCGAGTCGATTCCGCGCAGCGCGAGCAGATGCGAGAGCAGCAGCCCGGCTGGGCCGGCCCCGACAATGCCTACCTGTGTGCGCATGATGGCCTAGAAGGGATAGGGAGCGATCTCCCCGCGAACGGTGACCCAGCGGGTGTCGGTGAACGCGCCGAGGTTGGCGGTCCCGCCGAACCGGGCGCCGGTGCCGGAGGCGAACAGGCCGCCGAACGGGGTGTTGGGCGCGTCGTCCACGGTCTGGTCGTTGATGTGCACGATACCGGTCGGGATCCGGCGCGCCAGGTCGAGGCCGCGCATCACGTCGCCGGTCAGGATGCCCAGGGAGAGGCCGTACTCGGTGTCCGCGGCGAGCTTCGCGGCCTCGTCCACGGTGGAGAACCGGACGACGGGCGCCACCGGGCCGAATACCTCGCTGGCGTAGGCGGGCATCGCGGGCTCCACATCGGCCAGCACGGTGGGCTGGTAGAAGAGTCCCTCGTAGGTGCCGCCGGCGGCCAGCCGGGCGCCCGCGTCCACGCTGGACGTGACCAGCCCGTGGATCTTGTCGCGCTGCCGCTCGTCGATGATCGGGCCCAGCGCGACCTGTCCGGCGTCTCCGCCGCTGGCCCGCCGCCAGCCGCCCGAGAAAACCTTCCCCGGCCAGATCGATTCGTCGATGAATGTCACCCGGCACTCCCTGAGGTTTCGTGCGCACTACGAACATCAGTTCTGTGTACGAACAGGCTGAATCTAGGTGATGCCGCAGTCAGTGTCAACGCGGGCCAGCGGCGCCGCGCGGGCCTGCGAACTGGGTCCTTACGCCTGCTCGGACAGTCTGTACGAGCAGGGCGGCTCATGCTACGCCTGAGGGATGAATCTTGAGACGACGGCGGCCGCCCCCGCCGCATCCGATGAGGCGATCAGCGTCGTGACCGAGCGCGTCCACGCAGAAGAGATCTCGCTGGTCTGGTTCCTCTACGCCGACCATGGCGGCATCATCCGCGGCAAGGCCGCATCGGCGGCGATGCTGCACACGAGGATGATCACCGGGATCGGGCACACGGTCGCCATGATGGCGATGTCGATGCTCGACCACCTCCAGCCGGTGGAGGGAATGGGACCGGTCGGCGAGGTCCGGATCATGCCCGATCCGTCCACCTTCGTGCCGCTCCCGTATGCTCCCGGCGCGGGTGTGATGCTCGCGGACCTGGTCCAGCCCGGCGGGGAACCGTGGGACGCGTGCGCGCGCACGTTCCTCAAGCAGGCGATCGCCGAACTGGCCACCGAGGGCTACACGGCCAGCGCCGCGTTCGAGCCGGAGTTCACGCTGGGCCGGCGGGCGCTGGACCCGGCGGGCGGCCCTGACCGGCTGGTCCCCGCCGACGACAGCCTGTGCTACTCGGCGACCGGGTTCCACCTGGCCCACGGCTACGTCATGAACCTGGTGGCGGCGCTGGAGGCGCAGGGCCTGCAGGTGGAGCACTACTACCCGGAACTGGGCCACGGGCAGCAGGAGGTGTCGATCCGGCACGCTCCGGCGCTGCGCGCCGCCGACAACCATGTGCTCTACCGGGAGACCGTGCGCGGGGTCGCCTTCCGCCGCGGACTGTGGGCCAGCCTCGCCCCCAAGCCGGTTCCCGATCAGGCCGGCAACGGGACGCACCTGCACCTGTCGCTGCGCGACATCGGCCGCCGCGGGGGACCGGGGGAGCGGTCCGTGTTCTTCGACCCGGACGACCGCTACCAGTTGTCCCAGACGGGCTACCACTTCATCGGCGGCCTGCTCGCCCACCTGCCCGCACTGACCGCGCTGACCTGCGGGAGCGTGAACAGCTACCGGCGGCTGGCGCCGCAGATGTGGAGCAGTGCCTACACCGTGTACGGGATGGACAACCGGGAGGCGGCGGTCCGGATCTGCTCCCCGATGCGCACTGACCCGGCCGGCACGGTGAACCTGGAGCTCAAGCCGTCCGATTCCAGCGCCAACCCCTACCTGTCACTGGGCGCGTCGATCCTGGCCGGCCTGGATGGGATCCGGCGCAAGCTTGACCCGGGAGAAGCCGTCAACGTAGACCCCGCAACCCTTTCCGATACCGAACGAAAGTCCGTGGGCGCCTCCCGTCTTCCCAGCTCACTCGACGCGGCACTGGATGCCCTGGCCGCCGACGAACTGCTGATGGATGCCCTGGGCCCGCTGCGCCGCAACGCCTACCTGGCGGTGAAGCGGTCCGAGGCCGAGGCGTTCGCGGGCGGCGACGCCGCGTACGAATGCTTCGAGCATTTCACCAAGATCTAACCCCTCGCTGCGCCACGCCGAGCTGGCTGCACAGGTAAGGCCGGTGCGATCGGCGGGTACGTCCGGCTACTAGGGTTTTCAACGCGTTGCCGAACAAACAAGAAATATGTCCGGATTCAACGCGCAACCCTTGAAGCACTCCGAGAGAGAAAGGACACCACGATGCGACGTGCCCTGAAGATTGCCACCGCCACAAGCGCGCTGGCTGTTGCGATGGTCCCCGCGGGAGCGTGGGCTGCCTCGCCGCAGGCGACGGGGAACGGATTATCGCTGCGAGCAGCAGTAAGTGCCAGGATCGGTGATCCTTCCCGGCTGTCCCAGGGGCTGCGACTGTGGCTGAACGGGCTACCACGTGCGGCCGCCCGGCACGCGACTGGGCCTGCTTTGTCGACCGGGTCGAACGTTGACGCGGCCAATGTGGGCGAGGACACCGCGTCAGGGCAGAGCGAGACGGCGATCGCCGCCCAGCACAGCCTGGTAATGGCCGGCTGGAACGATATCACCGGGGTCACCTATACGGACTCCACTCTGCTGCCTGCCTCGGTTACCGGGGTCGGCCTCTCGGGAAATGGTGCCCGCTCGTTCAGGGATCTGGTCGGGCTGCCCAACAGGAACCCCGACCAGCAGTGGTTCGGCGATCCTACGGTGGCCTCGCTGGGCGATGGGCACCATTTCGTGGTCGGCAGCCTCTACTACCCGAGCCTGAACGCATGCGCCGACAACCTTCCGGCCCAGGGGACCGTTGCGGTCTCCATAGCGACCGTGAACACGGCGGGTACGGCGGCCACCTTCAGCCCGCCGGTCGAGGTCGCCCAGGCCGGGAATGTGTGCCTGCTCAACGGCACCAACCCCCCGCCGGACATTGCCACGCTGGATAAAGATTTCCTTTCCTACGACCCGGCGAGCCGCACCCTGGCGGTCTCCTTCACCCGTTTCTTCATCACGGGCACACACAGCGGTCTCGGGCAGGTCGAGGTGGCCCGGGCGCACATGCCGGCGTCCCCGACGGCTCTGTCGGCCGCTTCGTTCGGCACGCCGATCACGGTATGGCCGGAAGAGCAGTTCTGCCCGCCGGGTACGCCCTCGTCGGAACACACCCAGTGCGGGGCACTCAACCAAGGCTCCTACCCGGCCGTGGCCCCGGGCGGGGACGTCTACGTCGCATGGGAGCGCAACATCAACACGAACCTGGGGGGAAGCGGAGACCCCTACGTATATGAGCATGCGGCACGCATACCTGCGGGGTCCCATGCCGTGGCCATCGGCGGGCCGGCCCACCCGGTAGTCGTCTCGGCCGGCCAGCCACACGGCAGCCCGGACCACCTCGGGGTCAAGTCACTGGATGGCACGGTCATCGCCGGCTACAGCCGGGGCACTGGTCAAGACTTCCCCCGGCTAGCCTTCGACGCGGCCGCCCATGCGGTGGTCTTCGTATGGAACGACGCGAGCAACCATCCGCTCGGCGACATCTGGCTGCGGAGCGCCTCGGCCACCCTGACCACGCTCGGTCACATCGGGCGGGTCAACGATGCCGCCGATTTCTCGCTGAAATTCCTGCCCGCCGTTAGTGTCCGCACCAACGGCACCATCTGCACCTCCTGGTATGACCGGCGCCTGGGCGGGCCGACTTCCGCGAGGACGGACTACTTCGGCGAGTGTCGGCTAAGCGCCGCCGTGGCCGCGACTGACTTCCGGATCAGCACCGGGTCGACGGACTGGACCAACACATCCAGCCTGATCAACCCGAACTTCGGGGACTACACAGACAACGCCACGAACGGAACGACCACCTTCTTCACCTGGTCGGATGGCCGGCTCGGCATCCCCCAGCCTTTCGTCGACCACCGCTGAGGAACGTCGACCACCGCTGAGGAACACTGACCGCCGCCCCGGCCGATACCTGGCCGGGGCGGCCAGGGTCGGCATCTGAGCCCTCATCCGCCGCGCAAACGCAAGCCTGGAGGGATGTCCGCGAGACCCCGCAAGTGCGAAAATCGCAGGTGTCACTTCCCCAAGATCTGACCCTGCGACGCGGGTCAGCCCGGCCGATCCGGTCTCCACCGCGATCCAAGGAGTGTGGCCATGACCGCCGACTCAGATTCCGGTTCGCTGATCTCCGAGCGGGTGGCCGGGGGCATGCTGCCCCGCGTGCTGACCACGTTCGACATGGTGGCGATCTTCGTTGCCATCGTGCTGTTCATCACCAACGCCGCGGTTATCCAGGGCGCCGGGCCGTCGGCGTTCGGCTGGTGGATCATCGGGTTCGTGGTGTTCCTGGTGCCATGTGCCATCGCCACCGGCCAACTGGGTGCCATGTTCCCCGGTGAGGGCTCTATCTACCTGTGGACGCACAAGGCGTTCGGGCCGTTCTGGGGGTTCTTCGCCGGCTTCTGCGCCTGGTGGCCCGGGGTGCTGGTGATGGTGGCCACCGGGACCACCACGGTCGCGTTCCTCGGCTTCGTGTTCCCGGCCCTGAACGCCTGGCCGATCCAGGCGCAGGGCCTGGTGATCGTCGCGGTGATCCTGGTCTCCGCGCTGGTCGCGGTGCTCCGGTTCCGGGTCACCCAGAACGTGGTCAATGTGGTCTTCGTGCTCTACGGCCTGGCGATCCTGGCCATGTTCGCGGCCGGCGTCGTCTACCTGGCCCGCGGCCATCACGCGGCGGTGAACCCGTGGGACTTCACCGTCTGGCGCCCCGGGTCGGCGCACGGGCTGAACTTCACCAACTGGACGTTCTTCGGGCTGGCCGTGCTCGCCCTGCTCGGCGTCGAGGTGCCGCTCAACATGGGTGTCGAAATCCGGGAGCAGAAGTCGGTCACCCGCTACCTGCTCTGGGGCTCGCTGGTGGTCGTGGTCGCTTACCTCCTGGCCACCTGGGGTGTCATGGTGACGGTGCCCGCGTCCAGCGCGACCAACATCACCGCAGTGGCCGCCGCCGTCGGCGTGGGCCTCGGCAGCGTGGCGGGCAAGCTCACCGCGATCGTGCTCGCCGTGTTCTTCCTCTTCATCACCGTGGTCTACAACTACTCCTTCGCCCGGCTGATCTTCGTGTCCGGGCTCGACCGCCGGCTGCCGCGGGCGATGTCGCACGTGAACAGGGCCCGGGTGCCGGATACCGCCGTCTGGGTGCAGACCGTGGTGGCGGCGGTGTTCACGCTGATCGCCTTCGTCGTGGTGCCGAGCGTGGTCGGCGGCGGAGGTGCGGTCAACGTCGAGACGAAGATCTACGACGTGCTGCAGGCGGCGGTCACGGTCATCTGGTGCATCTCGATCGTGGTGCTGTTCGTGGACATCCTGATCATCCTGCGCCGCTACCAGGCCCAGTTCCAGGCCCGCAGGCTTGCGCACCCGGCGGTGTTCTGGGCCTGCTCGATCATCGGCGGCCTCGCAGCCGCTGCCCCGGCCGCGGCGGTGTCCTCACATCCATGATCGCGGAGGATCTGCGTCATATGCCCCTGGCGGTCTGTCTTCTTCATCTGCCGAAGCACGCGCAGGGAGAAAGGTGCCTTGTCCCATAGGGCACGCAGGCGATCTGCTGAGTAGCCCAGCCCGCCGCCGAGACTCGCCCGCTCGTATACCTGCTGGTCCGTGTAGCCACTCCCGCCTTCAGGCCGGAAACACACCAGTCCGTAGCTGCCGCCTGGCTTCAGGGCCCGGTGCACGAGTTCGGCATAGTCCTTGCGGCGGTGCGGAGGAAGATGATGGAAGGAGCCCGAGTCATAGACGAGGTCGTAGGACCCTTCGGTGAACGTCGCATCGAAGATGGAGCAGCACTGGGAATCCACCGGGGCGCGGGCCTGTTTCGCCCGCTCCTTGGCCCATTCGATCGCCTGGGCCGAGAAGTCAACGGCATCGACGCTGCATCCGAGGCTGGCCAGGTAGGTAGCGTTCCGCCCGTGTCCGCATCCCAGCTCGAACACACGTGCCGGAGTGAGCATGCCTTCGCCGAACCACGAAACGAGGTTCTCGTCGGGCCATTCGGCGAAGAACGGGCACGGCTTGGCGCGGTCAAAGCCGCCACCATGAAGGTGCTCGCATGCAAGACCGTCACCGCCAGCAGCGGCATCCCGACCACCGCCATGGCGTTACCGACCTCGCTGATCGTCTCCCCGAACCACAGCAACCGGAAATTCCGCTGCCACAACAGCCCGCCCACCCGGTGACCGCCAAGCGACCCGCCCTGCTCAGCCACCCGCATCCGCCTCCACCACCCCGGTTTCCAGCCACGCACTCGCACAAACACAGCCACCCGCCGCTGATTATGGGGCTCCTGGCCGCTGATCCGGCAGACTGCTGATCACCGGCGGCGGACTGGAGGGCAGGCCATGTGGGGACGGCCGTGAAGTCAGCTGATCTTGGTCTCGTCCTGCTTCTGGGTGCGGTTGTGGTGATCGCTGCGATTGTGGCGGCCCGGCTCGCGCACGGGATCGGCCTGCCAGCCCTGCTGGTCTTCCTCGGCCTCGGCCTGGCGCTCGGCGAGGCGGGGCTCGGGGTGCGGTTCGACAATGCCGGGCTGGCACAGGCTCTTGGGCTCAGCGCCCTGGTACTGATCCTCGCCGAGGGTGGGCTGACCACCAAATGGGCGCACGCGCGGGCTGCGGCGCCCGCCGCTGTCATGCTCGCGACCGTCGGCGTGGCCGTCAGCAGCCTGGTTGTCGCGGCGGTCACCCACTGGCTATTGCCTCTGACGTGGCGTGATGCCCTGCTGCTCGGCGCGGTACTCGCGCCGACCGACGCGGCGGCGGTCTTTTCCGTGCTGCGGAAGCTGCCCCTCCCGCCCCGGCTGACCGGGATGCTGGAGGGAGAATCCGGGCTCAACGACGCGCCGGCCGTGCTGGCGGTGACCCTGCTCAGCGCACTGGGCCCGCACCCGCCCGCGCCCGCGTTGCTCGCCGCCGTGGTGGCGTACCAGCTGGCCGCGGGCATGGCGATCGGGCTGGTCATAGCCGAGCTCGGCGTGGTCGCGTTGCGGCGGGTGGCCCTGCCCGCCTCGGGCCTGTACCCGATCGCGGTGCTTGCGCTCATCGTCGCGGGTTACGGAGCGGCGTCCCTGGCCCGCGCCAGCGGCTTCCTCGCCGTATACGTAGCCGCCTTGGTCCTGGGCAACGCACGGCTGCCCCACGGCCCAGCCACCCGCGGCTTCGCCGAGGGAATCGCCTGGCTCGCCCAGATCGGGCTGTTCGTCATGCTCGGTCTCCTCGCCAGCCCGGCCCGGCTGCCCGGCGCGGCGCTGCCAGCCGTGGTCGCGGGATCCGCCCTCCTGCTCATCGCCCGGCCCGCCTCGGTGATCGTCTCCACCTTGCCGTTGCGGGTGCCCTGGCGCCACCAGGCATTCCTGTCCTGGGCCGGGCTGCGCGGGGCAGTCCCGATCGTGCTGGCGACGATCCCGGTGCATGCCGGCGTGCCGGGTGCCACCCGCCTGTTCGACCTCGTGTTCGTCGTCGTCGGGGTGTTCACCCTGCTGCAGGGTCCCACCCTCCCGTGGGCCGCCCGGCGCCTCAGGGTGATCACACCGGCCGAGCCCATGGAGATCGATGTAGAGGCAGCACCGCTCGAAGCGCTCCACGCCGATCTGCTCCAGGCAGATATCCCGCCGAAATCGAGGCTGCACGGCGTGGAGATCTTCGAGCTCCGTCTTCCCGCCGAGGCGAACGTGGCACTGATCGTCCGCGAGGGCCGCGGGTTCGTCCCGGACCCCACCACCACGTTGCAAGCCGGTGACAGGCTCCTCATCGTCGCCACCACGCGAGCCCGGGAACAGGCTGAACGACGGCTTCGCGCCGTAAGCCGTGCCGGAAAACTGGCCGGGTGGTTCGGGGAACACGGCCTCTGATCTGGATCACGCGATGAACCCTGACGGCCCGGCAGCGCCCCAACCAGATCGCCAACCCTATACGGTCGGGAATCTTCCGTGATCATGAAGACGCCAGGGACTAGTACCGGGCGATCACGTCCCGGCCGAAGCGTGCCATTTCCTCGCGCTGCGGCGAGAACTGCAGCAGCATCAGGCTCACCCCGGCTTGTTCGTAGGCGCGGAGCCGGTCGATGATCTGATCGGGCGTGCCGATCAGACCGCTGCGCAGCCCCCGGTTGGAGACGCTGTATTCCTCCAGGGAGACGCGCGACTCAAGCTGCGACCCCTCGACGAAGTCCTGGTAGGAGG